>Ga0182746_1001007_pt1 | contig 29724 bp, 24 predicted proteins | sample eDN3rd30CBELigOP_FD_128881 | JGI IMG/M metagenome (GOLD analysis project Ga0182746, IMG submission 128881) | Enriched Organic Plus compost microbial communities from Emeryville, California, USA - eDNA 3rd pass 30_C BE-Lig OP (version 2) (version 2) ...
CTGCGGGACAGCACACTAGGGCAGGCGCAGCAGCACGGGCAGCCAGCCGCCGGCCTGCAAGGCTTCGATCAGCTCGAACACCGGCACGGCCAGCAGGAAAGGCAGGGCCTCGCGCACCGTCCTGGCCAGAGCGGGCAGCGACACGTCCAGCCGCTCGGCGCTGCGCCAGCGCGACGGCCCGGCCGGTGCCAGGCGGGGCACGGCGCGGCGGTAGTCGTCGAAGGCGGGCCCGAAGACGGCGGCCAGCAGGCGCTCCTCGTTGCCTATGACGCGGTCGAACACGGCGTAGACGGCGGCCGCGGCCAGCAGCACGGCGACGATGCTGCCCGACTGCGCGGCCACGCCGGCCGCTCCCAGCAGGGAGAAGAAATAGAGCGGGTTGCGGCTGAGCGAATACGGCCCCTGGGTGACCAGCTCGGTGCCCTTGCGCCCGCCCAGGTAGAGGGAACACCAGGCGCGGCCCAGGATGGCCGCGAAGATCAGCACGACGCCGGCCTGCTCCAGCCCGGCGTGCACCAGGCTGGCGTCGGACCAGGTGGAATGCACGAACAGGGCGGCGGCCAGGGCGGCGCCGCCCAGCCGCCAGAAGAGACGCCGCCGGCGCGACTGCACGCCGGCCAGCCGCCGCCAGGCCGCGCCGACGGCGGCGTCGTCGGCGCGGCCGTGCCGGGGCGGGATGAAGCCGGCCAGGATCGGCGCGGCGGAAAGCGGCCTGTCATTGCTCAGTCTGTCACTGCTCACCATGGGACTCCTGTTGCGAAGGGTTGTGCTGCCAGCCGGACCTCAAGGCAAGGTCGGCGACCTGGAAGATGGCCGTGGCATCGCGCTCCAGCCCGGCATCGCCGGCGGCCGGCGCCAGGCTGCGGCCGTCCCAGGACTCGGTCTGGACGGTGCCGCCGAAGCCCAGCGTGGCCAATCGTTCGCCGCGCAGCAGGGCGACGTCGCGGTTGTGGTTGAACAGCGCATAGCCCTGGCCGGGCGGCACGCGCAGGATGTCGCGGCCGAACCAGCGCGTGTCGTAGGACAGGCGCAGCAGGCCGAGCAAGGTAGGCGCCACGTCGGCCTGGCTGGCCAGGGTGCCGTCGCGCCCGGGCTCGACCATGCCGGGAGCGTGCACCACGAAGGGAATGGCATAGGAGCCGACGGGCACCTGTTCCCTGCCGTAGACCCGCGCGCCATGGTCGGCCACGATCACCAGCATGGCGTCGCGGTACCAGGGCCGCCTGCGCAGCGCGTCGAAGAAGCGGCCGATGGCATGGTCGGCATAGCGCACGCCCGCCTCGCGCCCGCCGCCCTGCGCGGGCACGCCCGGCACGCCTTCCGGGAAGGTGAAGGGCTTGTGGTTGGACGTGCTCATCACCACCGAGAACACCCGCTCGCCGCGCGCGACCTGGGCGTCGTACTCGCCCAGCGCGTCGGCCAGCAGGTCTTCGTCGTCGATGCCCCAGATGTTGGCGAAGCGCGCCGGCGGCAGGTCGGTGCGGTCTATCGTGCGCCAGCCGTTGGCGCCGAAGAAGGCGTTCATATTGTCGAAGCTGCCGTAGCCGCCGTAGATGAAGGTGGGCGAATAGCCGGCCTGCCTGGCGATGGATGCGAGATTGAACACGTCCTGGTAGCCGCGCTTCTTCAGCACCGATTCGGGCGGCACGGGCGGCAGCGCCGTGGCGACGGCCTCCATGCCTCGCACGGTGCGGGTGCCGGTCGCGTAGACCTGGGTGAAGGACAGGCTTTGCGCGGCGATGCGGTCCAGGTTGGGCGTCCAGCCCGCGCCGCCCAGGCTGCCGACGAACTCCGCGCCCAGCGATTCCTGCAGCAGGATGATGACGTGGCGCGGCCGGGGCGGGCCGAGGTCGCTGTTGTCGACGTGGCGCGCCAGCGGGTGGCCGCCGCCCGGGCCGTGCAGGAAGCGCGTGTTGGCCTGCGCCACCATGGCCCGCGCGCGCCGCTCGGCCTCGGCCTGCGGCAGGCCGGCGTAGTAGCGCGGGTAATCGATGTCGGCGTTGCGCAGGGCGCTGAAGAAGGCGTACACGCCGTTGGCGGCCAGCTCGCCGGCCACGCGGTTGTACGGCACGGAAGCGGTCTGCAGGTCCATGCCCGCGGTGGCCAGCCCGGCCAGCGCCAGGGCCGCCAGCGGCAGCGGGCTGCGCCGGACCAGCCCGGCGCGGTCGTCCAGGGCGGCGCGCACCGCCCCGCGCAGGACCGGCACGAGCGCGGCGGCGGCCAGGCAGGCCAGAGCCAGGGCGGTGCCCACGGGGTAGGAATCGCGCAGGTTGACGAATACCTCGGTGGGATAGATCAGGTATTCCACCGCCACGTAGTTGAAGCGCGCGTCGAACTCCCTGAAGAAGAAATACTCGGCCGCGCCCAGGTACAGGAAGGCCGTACAGGCCGCCAGCATGCCCGCCCACAGCAGCAGGCGCGCGGCGCGCGTGCGCAGGGCGCGCCGCGGCAGCAGCCACAGGGCGGCCAGCAGCGGCAGGCAGGCGTAGAGTCCCGTCACCGCATCGAACAACGCGCCCACGACGGCCATGCGCGGCAACATGGACCCGCCGACCTGGCCGTCGGCCAGCGCCACGCCGGCCAGGACCAGCCGGGTCGCCAGCGACACGGCCAGGAATACCAGCCACAGGGCCAGGGCCGGACGGTAGCGGGCCTGGCCGCGCAGCCAGGCCGCGGCGCGCGCCGGCCAGGCGGCGGGAGCGGCGGGGCGGGCGGGAGCCGCGCCCCCGGCGCCGGAGATACTGCGTTGCATGGCGGATCTCTGTCGGGAAAGCGCCACTGTGGCCGCTCCCGCATCGATAAGTCGTCAAAACGCGCCCCATCGCTTTGACACTTTTTTGACACCACCGGCGCCTACCATAGGCGCATCCGCGCCGATCGCCGAGGCTTTCGCGGCCGTGCGCGGCCACCTCTTGCCCGGCAGGCCCGCCTTGGACTTCTCCGACTACCACCGCCTCACCCGCTCCTGCGCGCCGCTGCTCGCGCTGGCCCGGCGCGCGCTGGGCTGCGCCGCCCGGCGCTGCGAGCCGCCGGCGCAGCGGGTCTCGCCCGCGCAGGCGCCGGTCTGGGTGCACGCCGGGCGCCTGCCCCAGCTGCGCGCGGCGTATGCGCTGATCGACCGGCTGGCCGAGCAGGGCCTGCCGGTGCTGCTCACGCACGACAGCCCGGCCGGCCGGCGCGCGGCCGAGCGCCGCTACGCCGCGCAGATCGCGGCCGGCACGCTGCGCCAGGACTGGGCGCCGGCCGCGCCCCTGCAGGCCGCGCTCGCCTTCCTGGACAGCCACCAGCCGCGCTGCGGCCTGCTGGTCGAGCGCGGCGCGCACCCCGCCATGGTGCGGGCCGCGCAGGCCTGCGGCGTGCCCCTGCTGCTGCTGGACGCGGCGCTGGACGAGCCGGGCTACTGGCGCGCCCAGGTGGCCGGGCGCGTGATGCGCGAATGCTATGCCGGCCTGGCGGCCGTGCACGCCGCCAGCCCCGCCGACGCGCGCCGCCTGGTGCGCGCCGGCGCCGGCCAGGTGCGCGTCACCGGCCGCCTGGCCGAACCGGACGGGCGCGCCGTCGAGCAGGCCATGGCCGCCTGGGCGGCCGCCTCACTCGCTCCCCGCGAACCGCAGCCGGAAGCGCGTGCCGCGCAGCGGGCCTTCGGTGTCTGATTCGACGGCCAGCTGCCAGCCCTGGATGTCGCAGACGCGCTTGGCGATGGCCAGGCCCAGGCCGCGCGGCTCGTCCGCGCCGTCCCGGTAGCGGCGGCGGCCGCCCGCGCCGTCCCGCCCGTCGCCGTCCCGCCCGTCGCCGTCGGGACCGCCCGCCGCGCCGGCCGGCGCGGTGTCGCGCAGCCGGCCGCTGTAGTAGCGCTCGAACAGGAAAGGCAGGTCCCCGGCCGGGATGCCGCGGCCGTCGTCGGCCAGCTCCAGGCCGCCTTCGCAGGGCCGCACCGCCAGCACGGCCGGCGCGGCGTGCTCGATGGCGTTGCGGATCAGGTTGCGCAGCACGATCATCAGCGCGTAGCGGTCGAGCTCGACCGTCAGCCCGGCCGGCACCTGGTCGGCCAGGACCAGGCCGGCCGCGCGCGCGGCGTCGGCATAGGCGCGCCAGGCGTCCTGCACGCATTCGGCCAGGGCGAAGCGGGACTTGCGCCCGGGCAGGTCGCGCGCCATGGCGCGCACGCCTTCCAGCGAGCCGACGATGCCGTCGACCGCGTGCACCATGCGCTCGAGCCGCTGGCGGGCCGGCGGCGCCGTGGCGGGGTCGAGCAGCATCATCTCGCTGTCGCTGCGGATGGCCGCCAGCGGCGTGCGCACCTCGTGGCTGAGGTTGGAGGCGAACTCGCGCTCGCGCGCGATAGAGCGGTCCACCTGGTTCTGCACGCGGTTGAAGGCCTCCACCAGCCGGCCGGCCTCGTCGTCGCGGCCGATGGCGAAGTCCGGCGCGCCGGGCGCCCAGTTCGACAGGCGGTCGGTCAGGTCCAGCAGCGGCCCGACCGCCAGGCGCGCCACGCGGCGCGCCAGCAGGTAGGCGATCAGCACGCAGACCAGGCCCATGGCCAGCACGATCATGCCGAACTCGTTGACGCGCCGCTCGTGCTCGGTGGCGTCGTACAGCACCACCAGCCGGCGGGTATGCGCATGCACGACCATGACGTGCCAGGTGTGGCCCTCGGGCTCCAGCAGGTGCAGGCCCTCGGGCAGGCCGCGCAGGGGCTCGGGCAGGCTGGCGTCGCCGGCGTCCCCGGCTGCGCCGGGCAGTATCCAGGCGCGCATGTCGGGCTGCAGGTCGCTGGCCTCCAGGCGGTCGGGCAGCGGCTCGCCGGCGTCCAGGCGCTCGACCAGCTCGCCGGTCTCGGTGCGCAGGATGTCGTTGACCAGGGCGTCTTCCATCTGGTCGAAGGCCAGGTGCGCCAGCAGCGCCAGCAGCGCGACGAACACGGCGACGGTGCCGGCCAGCGCCCAGACCACGCGCTGGGTCAGAGACGCCGGGCGGGCGAAGGTGCGGCGGCTCACGGCGTCCCGCCGCCCCCGGCCGGCCCGCCGCCGCCCTGCCCGCCGCCGCCCTGCCCGCCGCCGCCCTGCCCGCTGCCGCCTGCTCCCGGTCCGTCGCCAGCCGCCGCGCCACCGCCCTCCGGCGCCGCCAGCTGCCAGCCCATGCCGTGCACCGTCCGTATGCCGTCGAAGCCGGCCTCGGACAGCGCGCGGCGCAGCAGGTGCATCTGGCTGCGCAGCGAGTCCGAGGACGGCGGCTCGTCGCCCCAGATCGCGCTTTCCAGCTCGTCGCGGCTGACCACCCGGCCGCCGGCGCGCAGCAGCTGCTCGACGATCAGGCAGGACTTGCGGCCCAGGTGCACGGGCCGGCCGGCCACGCTGACCGCGCGGCTGCGCGTGTCGAAGCGCAGCGCGCCGCAGGACAGCACCGGCACGTCCACCACCGCGCCGCGGGCGCGCTTGACCAGGGCCTGCAGGCGCGCGTGCACCTCGGCCAGCGCGAAGGGCTTGGTCAGGTAATCGTCGGCGCCGTGCGCGAAGCCCGCCAGCTTGTCCTCCAGCAGGTCGCGCGAGGTCAGCACCAGCACCGGCACCGGCAGCGCCAGCCGGCCGCGCAGGCGCGACAGCACCTCGTAGCCGCTCAGCCCCGGCAGGCCCACGTCCAGCACCACGGCGTCGAAGCGGTGCTCGCCCAGCAGCGCCAGCGCCGAGCGGCCGTCGTAGGCGGCGTCCGGCAGCCAGCCCTGCGCCTGCAGGTAGGCATAGAGATTGCCCGCGATGGTGGCGTCGTCCTCGACGATCAGCACGCGCGGGTGGCGCACGGCGGCGTCGCTGTCCGGGGCGGCCATGGCGGGCGGGGCGGGCTCAGGCGGCCAGGACCTTGCCCGGGTTCATCAGGCCGTCCGGGTCCAGCGCCTGCTTGACCCGGCGCATCAGCGCCAGCTCCAGCTCGCTCTTGTAGCGCGGCAGCTCGTCGCGCTTGAGCTGGCCGATGCCGTGCTCGGCGCTGATCGAGCCCTGGTGGGCGTGCACGCTGGCGTGCACCAGCGCGTAGATGTCGGCCTGGCGGGCGATCAGGTCGGCCTCGCCCTGGCCCTCGCCGGGCGCGACGTTGTAATGCAGGTTGCCGTCGCCCAGGTGGCCGAAGACCACGTTGCGCACGCCCGGGAAGCGCTCCTGCAGGGCGGCGTTGGTGACGTGCACGAACTCGGCGATGCGCGAGATGGGGATGGACACGTCGTGCTTGATGCTCTTGCCCTGCTCGGCCTCGGCCAGCGGGATGCTTTCCCGCAGGTGCCACAGGGCGCGGCTCTGCGCCAGGCTTTCGGCGATGGCGGCGTCGTTCACCAGGCCGTCCTCGACGGCCGCGCCCAGCACGGCCTCGAAGCGCTCGCGCGCGTGCTCCTCGCTTTCGCTGTCGGACAGCTCCAGCAGGGCGAACCAGTTCGCCCGGGCCGATTCCCCCTCGAAGGGCAGGCGCTGCTGCGGGAACAGGTCCACCACCATCTGCAGGCAGTCGCCGGCCATCAGCTCGAAGCCGGTCAGCGCCGCGCCGAAGCCGGCGCGCGCGCGCCCGAGCACGGCCACCCCGGCGTCGATGGAATCCAGCGCCAGCAGGGCCGTGCACTGCGCCACCGGCAGCGGATAGAGCTTGACGGTGGCCGCGGTGATGATGCCCAGCGTGCCCTCGCTGCCTATGTACAAATCGCGCAGGTCGTAACCGGTGTTGTCCTTGCGCAGGCCGCGCAGGCCGTCCCAGACCTCGCCCTGCGGGGTGACGACTTCCAGCCCCAGCGCCAGTTCGCGCGCGTTGCCGTAGCGCAGCACCGCGGTGCCGCCGGCATTGGTGGCCAGGTTGCCGCCGATGGTGCAGCTGCCCTCGGCGCCCAGGCTGAGCGGGAACAGGCGGCCGGCCTCGCGCGCGGCCTCCTGCACGGACTGCAGGATGCAGCCGGCTTCCACCGTCATGGTGTCGTTGTCGGTGTCGATGCCGCGCACGCGGTTCATGCGCGCCAGCGACACCACCACCGCGCGGCCGCTGCCGTCGGGCGTGGCGCCGCCGCACATGCCGGTATTGCCGCCCTGGGGCAGGATGGGCGCGCCGTGGCGGGCGCACAGCCTGACCACGGCGGCGACTTCCTCGGTGCTGCCGGGGCGCGCCACGGCCAGCGCGGCGCCGTGGAAGCGCCGCCGCCAGTCGGTCAGGAAAGGCTCGGCGGCCTCGCCGGTCAGGACATTGGGCTGGCCCAGCAGCCCCTGCAGCTCGGAAAGCAGGCTCATTGTGCACCCTCGATAGGCCGTCGGCGGACCCAGCGCCCGCCGGAAAGCAACGGCATGCATTGTAGGACCAGCTTACCGGCCGCGCGGTCCGGAAGCAGTCTTGCCGGCCGGCGGGATGGTACATAATTCAGGTCCCCAGAGTCCGCCTTACTCCTTCCAGGAACCCATGGTGAGCACAGCCGAGGCTTTTCCTTCCTCCGTCTTCAAGGCCTACGACATCCGGGGCACCGTTCCCGAACCCCTTTCCCCCCCCTTCGCCCATGCCCTGGGCCTGGCCCTGGCGAGGCGCGCGCGCGCGGCCGGCGTGGCCACGCTGGTGGTCGGGCGCGACGGGCGCGCCAGCAGCGCCGGCCTGGCGCTGGCCCTGCAGCAGGGCATCAACCAGGGCGGCGTGGACACCCTGGACATCGGCGAAGTCCCCACGCCGCTGGTCTATTACGCGGCCCACGTGCACCGCACCGGCTCGGGCGTGGCCGTCACCGGCAGCCACAACCCGCCCGAATACAACGGCTTCAAGATGATGCTGGGCGGCGCCGCGCTGTACGGCCGGGACATCGCCGCCCTGCGCGGCGAGATGGCCGAGCCCGCGACGCCGGCCGCGACGCCGGGCGCGCGCCGCGAGCTGGACCTGGTGGACGGCTACGTCGCCCGCATCGCCGGCGACGTGCGCCTGGCCCGCCCCATGAAGATCGCCATCGACTGCGGCAACGGCGTGGCAGGCGCCGTCGCGCCGCGGCTCTTCCGCGCCCTGGGCTGCGAGGTGGTCGAGCTCTACTGCGAGGTGGACGGCAGCTTTCCCAACCACCACCCCGACCCGGCCGACCCGCACAACCTGGAAGACCTGGCCGCCTGCCTGCGCGAGACCGACTGCGAGCTGGGCCTGGCCTTCGACGGCGACGGCGACCGGCTGGGCGTGGTCACGCGCTCGGGCCAGATCGTCTGGCCCGACCGGCAATTGATCCTGTACGCGCGCGACGTGCTGTCGCGCAACCCGGGCGCGACCGTCATCTACGACGTCAAGTGCAGCCGCCACGTCGGCCTGGCGGTGCGCGAGGCCGGCGGCAAGCCGCTGATGTGGCAGACCGGCCATTCGCTGGTCAAGGCCAAGCTGGCCGAGACCGGCGCGCCGCTGGCCGGCGAGATGAGCGGCCACGTCTTCTTCAAGGAGCGCTGGTACGGCTTCGACGACGGGCTCTACGCCGGCGCGCGCCTGCTGGAGATCGTCTCGCGCGGCGCCGACCCCTCGGCCGAGCTGGAAGCGCTGCCGCAGGCCCTGTCCACCCCGGAGCTGAAGCTGCCCATGGCCGAGGGCGAGCCGCACGCGCTGGTCCGCGCCCTGCAGGAGAAAGGCGAATTCGCCGGCGCCATCGACGTGGTCACCATAGACGGCGTGCGCGCCGAGTACCCGGACGGCTTCGGCCTGGCGCGCGCCTCCAACACCACGCCGGTGGTGGTGCTGCGCTTCGAGGCCGATACCCCCGGGGCGCTGGCGCGCATCCAGGACGATTTCCGCAAGCAGCTGCTGGCCCTGGCGCCGGACGCGCGCCTGCCTTTCTAGAACCCCTGGGCGCGACGCGCGGTGGAGCAAGCGGCATGAAAGCATTGGCAAAGACGCAAGCCTGGCGGGATTACGCCCGCGCCGTCGAAGGCGCCGACCGGCGGGCCGGGCAGTTGCGCATCCTGGAGGCGGCCGGCCTGCGGGTGGACCTGAGCGCCCAGGCCTGGTCGCCGCAGCTGGAACGGGCCGCGGCCGGGCTGCTGGCCGAGCAGGGCTTCTTCGAGGCGCGCAGCGCGCTGTTCGACGGCGGCCCCGTCAACTGGACCGAGGACCGCCCCGCCTGGCACACCGCGCTGCGCAGCGCCACGCCGCCGGCCGGCGCGTCCAACGAGGTGCTGCGCGAGCGCATGCGCATGCGCCGCTTCGTCGAGCGCGCCAACTCGGCCAACCGCTACCGCAACGTGGTGCACCTGGGCATAGGCGGCAGCGACTGGGGCCCGCGCCTGACGCTGGAATCCCTGGGCTCCTTCATGAACCGCCGCACGGTGCGCTTCGCCTCCAACATCGACGCGCACGCCATCGAGGGCGCGCTGGCCGGGCTGGAGCCGCACGACACGCTGGTCATCGTCGCCTCCAAGTCCTTCACCACCGCCGAGCCGCTGGCCAACGCCAAGTGCGCGCTGGAATGGCTGCGCGCCGGCGGCATCAAGCACCCCTACGAGCACCTGGTGGCCGTCACCGCCAACCACCAGGCCGCGCGCGAGTTCGGCATCGCCGAGCCGCACATCTTCTCGCTCTGGGACTGGGTGGGCGGGCGCTATTCGGTCTGGTCGTCGATCGGCCTGCCGATCGCGCTGGGGCTGGGCCTGGACTCCTACGACCGCATGCTGGAAGGCGCGGCTGCCATGGACGAGCATTTCCACAGCGCCGAGCCGCCGGCCAACGCACCGCTGCAGATGGCCCTGGCGGCGGTGGCCAACCGCAGCGTGCTGGGCTTCGGCTCGCTGGCGGTGGCGCCCTACGACGCGCGGCTGGCCAGCTTCATCCCCTGGCTGCAGCAGCTGGAGATGGAGTCGCTGGGCAAGACCGCCACGCGCGACGGTTCGCCCCTGGACGTGCCCGCGGGCGTGGCGGTCTGGGGCATGCCCGGCACCGACGCCCAGCACACCTTCTTCCAGTGGCTGCACCAGGACGGCCAGGGCGCGCCGGTCGACTTCATCCTGTGCGCCCAGCCCGACCACGACCGCGACGACCACCACCGCGCGCTGGTGGCCAACTGCCTGGCGCAGCGCGCGGCGCTGCTGCGCGGCAAGACCTACGGCGAGGCCCTGGCCGAATGCCGCGGCGCCGGCATGGACGAGGAAAAGGCCGCGTGGCTGGCGCACCACCGCGTCCACCCGGGCGGGCGCCCGTCCACGCTCATCGTCATGCCCAGCCTGAGCGCCTACAGCCTGGGCGCCCTGCTGGCGCTGTACGAGCACAAGGTGTTCGCCGAAGGCGTGCTGTGGGGCATCAACCCCTTCGACCAGTGGGGGGTGGAGTTCGGCAAGGAGCTCGCCAAGAGCATCACCCGCCAGCTCGACGACCCGGCCTCGCTGTCGGCCGACTTCGACGGCTCGACCGCCTACTGGATACGCGAGCTGGCCGGCCGCTGAACCGGCGCCGCGCCCAGCAGATCGGCGTAGACCTGCAGGTGCGCGGCCACCACCTTGGCGATGTCGAACTCGCGCTCGGCCAGCGCCCGGCCGGCCAGGCCCATGCGCCGGCGCAGCCCGGGGTCGGCGACCAGCCGGGCGATCGCATCGGCCAGCGCCGCGGCGTCGCGCACCGGCACCAGAAGGCCGCTGCGGTCCGGCTCGATGGCGTCGCGGCAGCCCGGCACGTCGGTGGTGACCACCGCGCGCGCGCAGGCCGCGGCCTCGACCAGGGACTTGGGCAGGCCTTCGCGGTAGGACGGCAGGGCGACGATGTTGGCGCTGGCGTACAGCGCGGGAATGTCGTCGCGCTCGCCCAGGCATTCGACCAGCCCGCCGTTGCGCCAGCTGGCCAGGTCCTGCGGGTCGACCGAGGCCGGGTTGCCGGGATCGGGCGAGCCGGCCAGCCGCAGGCGCACCGGCACGCCGCGCTCGTGCAGCAGGCGGGCCGCGTCGATGAACTCGTACACGCCCTTGTCGCGCAGCAGGCGCGCGGCCATCACCACCGACACGCCGCGCTCGGGCTCGGGCGTGGCGCGGTAGCGCTCCAGGTCCACGCCGGAGCCGCGGATCATGACGGGCTGCTCGGGCCGCACCGCGCCGATGCGCGCCAGCGTGTCGCGGTCGGACGCGTTCTGGAAGACCACGCGGCTGTTGCGGTGGCCCAGCGCCGTGCGGTAGAGCCAGCCCACCACCGTGCGCAGGAAATCGAAGCCGTCCGGGCGGCGCATGAACACGTAGCCCAGGCCGGAGATCGCCGCCACCATCGCCGGCACGCCCGCCAGCCGCGCGGCCAGGCCGCCGTAGAGCACCGGCTTGATGGTCACCAGGTGGACCAGGTCGGGGCGCACCGACGCCATCAGCCGCCACAGCGCGTTGAGCGTGCGCAGCTCCTGCCAGGGGTTGCGGCCGCTGCGGGTCATGGGCACGACGTGGTGGACCATGCCGTGGGCGACGATGGCGCGCACGCCCGGCCCGTCCATGGTGGCCACGTGCACCTCGTAGCCGGCCTCGCGCGCGGCCAGGGCGATGGGCAGGCGGTGCGACAGGAAGAAGTCGGGGTTGTTGACCACGAACATGAGCCGCGGCGGCCGCTGCCCGCTGCCGGGCGGCGGCGCGACCGGCGCGGCGCCGCTGGCCGGGGCCGGCGCGCGCTGGCGCGCGCGGTCGGCCAGGCGCGTCCACAGCTCGCGGTAGGCCTGCGCCATGGCGGCCAGGCCGAACTCGCCCTGCACGCGCTCGCGCGCGCCCTGCGACAGGCGCGCGCGCTCGTCCGGGTCCGCCAGCGCGGTGAAGGCCACGGCGATGCCCGCGGCCAGCGCGCGCGGGTCGCCGGGCTGCGCCACCCAGCCGAATTCGCCGGCGATCAGGGCGGCGTCGCCCACGTCGGTCACCACATTGGGCGTGCCGCAGGCCATGGCCTCGGCCACCACGTTGGGAAAGCCCTCGGCGCGGCTGGCCAGCACGTGCAGGTCCAGCGCCGCCATGACGGCCGGCACGTCCTCGCGCGGGCCCAGCAGCAGCACCTGCTCGCGCGTGCCGGTCTCGTCGAGCAGCGCCGCCAGCTCGGCATTGTCCGGCGTCATGCCCTGCCCCACCAGCGCGCAGCGCAGCCCGGCCACGCTGCCGGCCGTGCGCAGCACCGCCAGCGCGCGCAGCAGCGTGGCGTGGTCCTTGGACGGGTTCCAGCGCGCCACGCAACCGATCAGCGGCGTGTCGTCCTGCAGGCCGAGCTCGGCGCGCACGGCCTGGCGCGCGGCCGGGTCGGGGCGCAAGCGCTCCAGGTCGTAGCCGTTGGGGATGACCACCATGGGCTCGGATGCATAGCCGGCCTGCACGTGGCGGCGGCGCGCGTCCTCGGCGCAGCAGACGATGGCCGCCGGCACGCGCCGCGACAGCCGGGCGCAGGCGCGCATCACCAGGCGCGCCGAGCCGCTGCTGCGCTCCAGGTGCTCGCCGGAATTGCGTATGCCCCAGGCCACCGCGGGGACGCCGCTCATGCGAGCGGCCAGGCCGCCGATCAGGTCGGCGTGGTACATCCAGGTCTGCACCACCTGGGCGCGCGAGCCGCGGATGTAGCCGCGCAGGCGCTGGAAGGCCCGCAGGCTGAAGCTTCCGCGCGGCATGCCCAGGGTGAACACGGTCGCCCCGGCCTTGCGCAGGCGGGCGCCGTACACGCCCTCGTCGGTCAGGGACACGACCATGTGGCGGACCTCGCCGGGCGTGCTCTCGACCAGGCGGCACAGCACGGCCTCGGCCCCGCCCTGCCCCAGGCCGGAGATGACGTGCAGGACCCGCAGCGGCCGGCGGTCAGCTCTCATGGCGGGCGCCCACCTCGGCGAACAGTTCGTCCCACCGCGCCAGCACGGTGCCCAGGGCGTAGCGGCCGCGCACGGCGCGCGCGGCGCGCTCGCCCAGCTCGCGGCGCAGGGCCGGGTCGTACATGATGCAGTCCAGCGCGCGCGCCAGGCTCTCGCGGTCCGAGGGCGGGATGAGCAGCGCGTCCTGGCCCTCGCGGGTCATCTCGCGCGGCCCGCTGGGGCAGTCGAAGGCCGCGCACGGCAGGCCCAGCGCCATGGCCTCCAGCAGCACATTGGGAAAGCCCTCCACGGCGGACGTCAGCACGAAGGCCTGGCCCTGCGCCAGCGCCTGCCAGGGGGTGTCGGTGCGCCCGGCCAGCTCGACGCGCGAGGCCATGCCGCTGGCGTCTATCCGGGCCTGCAGCGCGTCGCGCTCCGGCCCCTCGCCCCAGATGCACAGGTCCCAGTCGGGATGCGCGTGGGCCAGGCCGGCGAACACGTCGACCAGCACGTCGAACTGCTTTTCCGGCACCAGCCGGCCCATGGCCATCAGGCGCTTGCGCTGGCCCGGCGGGTCTTCCTCGCGCACGGCCACGGGCGCATCGGCCAGTTCCGGCGGCAGGGGGTTGGGCACGACTTCCAGCCGGCGGATGCCCGGCACCATGGCGCGAAACGGCTCGACCGTCGCCTCGGCCTGCACGGTGACGATGTCGGCCCAGGGGTAGGCCAGCCGGCGCGCGCGCTCCAGCAGCGCGCCGCGGTTGCTGGCGCCGGCGGCCGGGTTGGTGCGCTCGCACACGATCACCGGCACGCCCAGCCCGCGCGTGGCGGCCAGCGCCGTCACGTTGACGTTGGTCAGGAAGGACGCCACCACGTCGGGCCGGCGCTCGCGCACCAGCCGGCGCAGGGCCAGCAGCCGGGCCAGCGACGAGCGCGGGCCGGGCTTGTACACGCCGGCCAGGTCGGCCAGCCAGAGCAGCTCCACCGCGTCGGACACGGGGTAGAAGCAGTCGCCCTTGGCGGAATAGGTCGGCACCAGCGTCACCTGGTCGCCGCGGGCGGACCAGGCGTTGACCAGGGTGGCGGCGACGCGCTCGGCGCCGCCCGCATGCATGGAACTGACCAGCAGCATTATCTTCATTGCCAGGCTCCGGGCCGCCGCGCGGCCGTCGTCATTGCGCCGCCTCCCGCGGCCGATGGCGGTCCAGCCAGGCCTGGACCATGAGGACTCCCCACAGATGGGTGGACCAGTCGCGGTGGCCGCTGGCGTGCTCGCGCCACTTGCGACGGATGGGCTCGGGGTGGAACAGGCCCTGGCCGCGCAGGCGCGACTCGTCCAGCAGCGCCTCGCTCCAGTCGCGCAGCGGCCCGCGCAGCCAGGCCGCCAGCGGCACGCCGAAGCCCTTCTTGGGCCGGTCGACCAGCTCGCGCGGCACGTGCCGGTACAGCACCTGGCGCAGCAGCCACTTGCCCGAGCCGCGCCGTATCTTGTAGCGCAGCGGCAGGCTCCAGGCGAATTCGTAGACCCGGTGGTCCAGCATGGGCACGCGCGTCTCCAGGCTGACGGCCATGGCGGCGCGGTCGACCTTGACCAGGATGTCGTCGGGCAGGTAGGTGACCGCGTCCAGCTCCATCATGGCGTCGTAGGGCGTGCCGTCCATCGGCTCGCCGAAGGGCGTGGGCGGCTCCGAGCCGCCGACCACCGCGCTGGCCGGGTCGCCCCAGTAGGACACGAAATGCCGGTAGAAGGCGCCCTTGTTCTCGGCGCGCAGCAGTTCGCCCAGCTTGCCGACCTTGCCGCGCCAGGCGCCGCGCCCGGGCAGCGCGGCCGAGGCCGACAGCAGCAGCCCGGCCGGCTGGCGCAGCAGCCGCGGCACGCGGGCGCACTGGTCCCACCAGCGCTGCGCGCGCAGGTAGCGCAGGTAGCCGCCGAACAGCTCGTCGCCGCCGTCGCCGGACAGGGCCACCGTCACGTGCCGGCGCGCCATGCGCATGACCAGGCTGGTGGGGATCTGCGACGCATCGGCGAAGGGCTCGTCGTAGGTGTCGGGCAGGCCCGGCACCACATCCAGCGCGTCCTGCGCGGTCACGTACAGCTCGGTATGGTCGGTGCCCAGGTGGCGCGCCACGGCCTTGGCGAACTCGGCCTCGTTGTAGCCTTTTTCGTGGAAGCCGATGGCGAAGGTGCGCACCGGGGCGCTCGCCTGCGCCTGCATCAGCGCGACCACGGTGGAGGAGTCGATGCCGCCGGACAGGAAGGCGCCCAGCGGCACGTCGGACATGAGCTGGGCGCGCACGGCCTGGCCGAGCACGTTCTCGAGCGCGTCGGCGGCCGACTCGTCGGACTCGAAGGCCAGCGGCGTGGCGCGCGCGTTGGCCGCCGCCCGGCGCGCCGACCAGTAGGCCTGCGGCCCGGGCAGTTCGCGCCGGCGCACGAAGCCGGGCAGGATTTCCACCCAGCTGCCGGGCGGCAGCTTGGCCACGCCTTCGTAGACGGAGAACGGCGCCGGGATGTAGTTGTGGCGCATCAGCAGCGTCAGCGCGCGCCGGTCCAGTTCCTGGCCGAAGCCGGGCACGCCCTGCAGGGCCTTCAGCTCCGAGGCGAACACCAGGTTCGGCCCGGCATAGCCGTAGTACAGCGGCTTCTCGCCCAGGCGGTCGCGCGCCAGCACCAGCGACTGGCCGGTGCGGTCCCACAGGGCGATGGAGAACATGCCCACGGTCGAGCGCAGCGTGGCTTCCACGCCCAGGGCGGAGAAGCAGGCCAGCAGCGTCTCGGTGTCCGAATGGCCGCGCCAGGCCGGCGCCAGGCCGCCCTGCTCCAGGCGCGCGCGCAGCTCCATGTGGTTGTAGATCTCGCCGTTGAACACCAGCACGTAGCGGCCGCAGGCCGAGACCATGGGCTGGCGGCCGGCGTCGGACAGCTCGACGATGGCCAGGCGCACGTGGCCCAGCGCCAGGCCGGCCTCGCGGTCCTCCCACACGCCGCTGCCGTCGGGGCCGCGGTGGCGGATGCGGCGGCACGCCGCCTCGATGGCCTGGGCCTTGTCCGGCAGATCGCCCCAGATTCCGACTATTCCGCACATGATCGTATGGTTTCCCGCTTCAGCCTGGATGGCTGTTCTTCGAATGGCCGTTGTCCGGGCCGCCGTCTTGCGCACTATCCCCGTCCGGCGTGCCGCCGGCCAGCGCCTCGTCGAACACCGCCTGCCAGCGCGCCAGGATGCGCCCGGGCGCGAAACGCTCGCGCACGTCCACCGCGCGGGCCGCCATGCGCGCGCGCGCCTGCGGGTCGGACATCAGGCGCGACAGGGCCTGCGCCAGCGCGGCCGGGTCCTGCACCGGCCGCACCAGCACGCCGTCCTCGCCGTCGCGCACGATTTCGCGCGGACCGGTCTCGCAATCGAAGGCCACGGCGGCGACGCCGCTGGCCAGGGATTCCAGCAGGGTATTCGAAAGCCCTTCCACGCGCGAGCTGAGCACGTAGAGGTCGGCGCGGGCGTACCAGTCGCCCACGTTGCCGGCGCGCCCGGGCATGTCCACGCGGTCCGCGATGCCGAGCGCTTCGGCCTGCGCCTGCAGCGCGGCGCGCTCGCCGCCCTCGCCCAGGATGGCCAGGCGCCAGTCGGGGTGCGCCGGCGCCAGCTGCGCATAGGCGCGCAGCAGCACGTCGAAGCCCTTGTCCGGATGCAGCCGGCCCACGGCCAGCAGCAGCGGCCCGGCCTCGCGCGGCGGCGGCGCCAGGGCGGGCCCGGCCTCGCGCAGCGGCCAGTGTACGGGATTGGGGATGACCGCCAGGCGCGAGCCGGGCACGTGCTCGGCCAGCCACTGCGCCGTGCCGCGGGTCAGCGCCACCACGCGCGCGGCGCGCGGATAGGCCCAGCGGCGCAGGCGCAGCCACATCGCGCCCAGCTGCTGCGAGGGCGGGTGGGTATGCTCGGTGGCGATCACGCGGCAGGGCAGGCCGGTCGCGGCCAGCACGGCCAGCACCGAGGCGGTGGTCATCATGCCCAGCACCACGTCCGGGTGCGCCCGCTTCAGGCAGGCGCGCAGCGCGCGCAGCCGGCGCAGGTTGGCCAGCAGGCCGGCCAGGCCGCCGCCGCTGGCGCCGGCGGTGTCCAGCACCACGCGCTCGACGGCCGGGTCCAGCGGATAGGCGTCGCTGTCCGCGGCCTCCTGCGTGACCAGGGTGACGTGCCGGCCGGCCTGCGCCCACCAGGAGGACAGCTCGGCGGCCACCCGCTCGGCGCCGCCGCCGTGCAGGGAATGGATGAAGACCAGGATGCGAGCCGGAACCGCCGGCGCCGCGGAGGACGGCAGGGGCGCGCCGCTCATGGCTGGTCGCCCTCCCGCCGGTCCGGCGCATCTTCCGCCAGCCGGCGCATCGCCACCACGGCATAGCAGGCATAGGACAGCGCATACATCATGCTGGTCGCCAGCATGATGCCGGCCGTGCCCATGCGCTCGGCCAGCAGCGGGTTGAGCGCGGCCTTGAGCGCGAAGTTGGCCACGGCGATGGCGGCCATGATGCCGTAGCGGTTCTGGCTGGCCAGCAGCTGCACCAGCACCAGCACGCCGAAATAGAAAGGCAGCTGCAGCATGCCCCAGCGCAGCACGCCGGCCACCGCCGCGGTGTCGGCGGCCGTGAAGGCGCCGCGCTCGAACAGCAGGCCCACGCCCCAGGGCGCCAGCAGCCAGCCCACGGCGGTCGCCGCCGCGCCGGCGGCCATCATCAGCACCGACCACTTCAGCGCCATGGCGCGCGCGCGCGCCGCGTCGCCGCGGCTGTGCACGTCGGCCAGCACCGGCAGCGCCGCCCGGCCCACCGAGGCCGCGCCCAGGCCCAGCACCAGCGACAGCAGCCGCGCGGCGTAGCCCAGCGTGGCGTTGGCGTTGGCGCCCAGGTTGGCGGCGGCGTACTGGTCCAGCGGGCCGACGAAGCTCATGGCCACCTGCCCCACCAGCATGATGCCGGCCGCGCGCATCAGCTCGGGCCAGTGCGGCGAATGCAGCGCCCAGGCCGGCCGCGCCCAGGTGCCGTCGGCGCGCGCGGCCAGCCAGGCCAGCCACAGCGCCTGGGCGGCGAAGCCGGCCAGCGTGCCCCACAGCAGCGGCCCGACGCCCGGCGCGGGCGGGGCCAGCATGACCCAGGCCAGCAAAAAGACCGCCGGCACGCTGTCGAGCAGGGTATTGACGTGGCGCTCGCGCGCGCGCAGCCGCGCGGCCCAGATGCCGGCCAGCAGCGTCAGCGCCGCCACCGGCGCGAAACCAGCGACCAGCTCGCCCGTCATGGCCCGCACCTCGGGCGACAGGCCCTGGCCCAGCAGGCGCAGCACCAGCGGCCAGGCGAACCAGGTCAGCGCGGCCAGGCCGGCCGCGGCCAGCAGGCTCATGCCCTGCAGCTCGCCCAGGAAGCGCCGGCGGTCGTCGCCGCCGTCCCGGTTGGCGCGCACCAGCACGGGGATCAGCACGACCGACAGCACGCCGACCGCCGTCACCGGCAGCCAGTTGGCCATGGTCATGGTGAACTGGTAGGCGTCGACCTCGTCGCTGACGCCGTAGCGGTAGGCGACCGCCATTTCCTTCAGCGCGCCGGCCGCCTTGCCCAGCAGCAGGAAGAACGCCACCCGGGCAGCGCCGCGGGCGATGCGGCGGTGGTCCGGGTGGACGTTGCCCAGGCGCTTGGCGATCGCTTTCAACGAAGGAATTGCGTATACCAGGGCATGGCCACTTCCAGGCCCTGCACCACGTCGTAGAGCGGCTCGTAGCCGAGCAGCTTCCTGGCCTTGGCGATGTCGGCCTGGGAATGCCGCACGTCGCCGGCGCGGAAGTCGGCGTAGACCGGCTGCTTGTCGTAGCGGATGCCGTGCCGGCCCAGGCCCTCGGCCAGGTGGCCGAACAGCTGGTTCAGGCTGGTGCGGGCGTTGAAGGCCACGTTGAAGACTTCGCTGCGGCCCGCCTCGGGCGGGTTCGCGGCCGCCAGCAGGTTGGCCTGCACGGCGTTCTCCACGAAGCAGAAGTCCCGGCTGGTCTCGCCGTCGCCGTTGACCACGACGTCCTCGCCGCGGATCATCGCCGCGATCCACTTGGGGATCACGGCCGCGTAGGCGCCGTTGGGGTCCTGGCGCTTGCCGAACACGTTGAAGTAGCGCAGCCCCGTGCTGGCGAAGCCGTAGGTGCGCGCAAACACGTCGGCGTAGAGCTCGTTGACGTACTTGGTGATGGCGTAGGGCGACAGCGGCCGGCCGATGCGGTCCTCGACCTTGGGCAGATCGGGGTGGTCGCCGTAGGTGGAGCTGGACGCGGCGTAGACGAAGGACGACACCTTGGCGTCGCGCGCGGCCACCAGCATGTTCAGGAAGCCCGAAACGTTGACCTCGTTGCTGGTGATCGGGTCGGCGATCGAGCGCGGCACCGAGCCCAGCGCGGCCTGGTGCAGCACGTAGTCGACGCCTTCCGCCGCCTGCCGGCAGGTGTCCAGGCTGCGGATGTCGCCCTCGATGAAGCGCAGGCGCTGCCACTGCGCCGGCTCGACCGAGTCGCGCACCTCGTCCAGGTTGCGGCGGTGGCCGGTGGCGAAGTTGTCCAGCCCGACCACGCGCTGGTCGAGCTTGAGCAGGGTTTCCAGCAGGTTGGAGCCGATGAAGCCGGCGCAGCCGGTCACCAGCCAGGTGCGCGGCGCGGCGCGCAGTTCGTCGGTGGTCTCTTGGTAGCGTGTGGTCATGGGCGCAGCGTCGCTCACAGGCGCAGGTCGGCTTGTCCGGGCGCGAGCACGTACTTGAGGTCGTACAGCACGTGCTGGGGCTTGCCCAGCGCGCGCAGCGCCGCCTCGCCCATCTGCGCGAATTCGCGGTGCGCCACGGCCAGGATGATGCCGTCGTACTGGCCCGGGCGCGGTTCCTTGATGGGCTCCACGCCGTATTCGTGGCGGGCTTCCTCGGGGTCGACCCAGGGGTCGTAGACGTCCACCTTGACGTTGTATTCGCCCAGCTCGCGGACGATGTCGATGACGCGCGTGTTGCGCAGGTCCGGGCAGTTTTCCTTGAAGGTCAGGCCCATCACGAGCACGCAGGCGCCCTCGACGTGGATGCGCCGCTTGGTCATGGCCTTGACCAGCTGCGAGACCACGTAGCCGCCCATGGAGTCGTTCAGGCGGCGCCCGGCCAGGATGATCTCGGGGTGGTAGCCGATGGCCTGGGCCTTGTGCGTCAGGTAGTACGGGTCCACGCCGATGCAGTGGCCGCCCACCAGGCCCGGGCGGAAAGGCAGGAAGTTCCACTTGGTGCCGGCGGCCTTGAGCACGGCCTCGGTGTCTATGCCCATGCGGTTGAAGATCAGGGCCAGCTCGTTGATGAGCGCGATGTTGACGTCGCGCTGGGTGTTCTCGATGACCTTGGCGGCCTCGGCCACGCGGATGCTGGGCGCCTTGTGCGTGCCGGCGGTGATGATCTCGTTGTAGAGCGAGTCGACCAGGTCGGCGACTTCCGGCGTCGAGCCCGAGGTCACCTTGCGGATGGTGCTGACGCGGTGCTCCTTGTCGCCCGGGTTGATGCGCTCGGGGCTGTAGCCGGCGTAGAAGTCCTTGTTGAAGACCAGGCCCGAGACCTTCTCCAGCACGGGCACGCAGTCTTCCTCGGTGGCGCCGGGGTACACGGTGGATTCGTAGATGACGATGTCGCCGCGCTTGAGCACCTTGCCTATCGTCTCGCTCGCCTTGACCAGCGGGGTCAGGTCCGGCTGCTTGTACTGGTCGATGGGCGTGGGCACGGTCACGATGTACACGTTGGCCTCGGCCAGCCTGGCGATGTCGGCCGTGTAGCTCAGTTGGGCGGCCTCGGCCAGCTCCTTGTCGTCGACCTCCAGCGTGTGGTCGTGGCCGCGCTGCAGTTCCTCGATGCGGCGGGTATTGATGTCGAAGCCGATCACGGAACGCTTCTTGCCGAATTCCACGGCCAGCGGCAGGCCCACGTAGCCCAGGCCGACGACGGCCAACTTCACATCCTGAGTGCGCAAAATAACTCTCCCTGATACCGGAGCCGATACGGCATTGTAAGAACGAGGGTGGGAAAAAACCGCCGCGCCACCCGATCGCCCGCCCCCTGGCGGGCCCTGCGGGCGGCCGCGGACGGCCGCTGAGGAGGGGAAATCAATGGGTGCGCAGCACCGAGGGCAGCAGCAGCCAGCCCGGGCGCCGCCAGGACACCAGCCTGGAGTACAGCCAGATGTACACCCCGGCGAACACCGCCAGGCTGGCGCACAGCGCCCAGGCGTTGTCCCACCAGATGGTCGCCGGCACCAGGCCGATCAGCGTCAGCACCCACAGGTAGGGCGAGGCCATGGCGTTGCACAGCGCCGGCACGGCGTGGCGGCTGTCGCGGCTGAAGGTCACGCGCACCAGCCGGCGGAACACCAGCTGGTGCAGGTGGAGCGCGTCGGGCTGGTCCACCGGCACGCCGCGCTTGAAGCGCCGGCGCCAGATCGAGAACATGGTCTCGAACACCGGGTAGAACAGCACGGCCAGCGCGTAGAAGGGCGACACCGAAGGGTTGCGCACGACCAGCAGCACGGCCAGCTCGGCCAGCATGAAGCCGACGAAATACGCCCCGCCGTCGCCCAGGAAGACGCGGCCGAACGGGAAGTTCCAGACCAGGAAGCCCAGCGTGGCCGAGGCCAGCGCCGCGGAAATCATGAAGATGGGCATGTCGCCCACCTGCAGCGCCACCAGGCTGAGCGAGACGGCCATCAGCGTGGCGACCATGCCGGCCAGGCCGTTCATGCCGTCGACGATGTTCAGGGCATGGGTACAGCCGCCCACGGCCACCATGGTGAAGACCAGCGACACCGGCCAGAACGACAGCACCCAGTCGGCCCACGCGATGCCCACGCGGCTGACGCCGCCCAGCAGCCACCAGGCCACCGCCGCCGACAGGAAGGCGGCCAGCAGGCGCTTGCCCGAGCCGATGTCCTTGGTGATGTCTTCCAGCAGGCCGGCCACGAACACCGGCAGGGCCGACACGAACAGCGCCGGCCACAGCCAGGTCAGCGTCATGTTGCTGGGCCCGAGCACCAGCAGGCCGGCAAGCGAGCCGGCCAGCACGGCCAGGCCGCCCACGCGCGGCGTGGGACGGGAATGGGAAGCCTGCGGCTTGTCGAGGTCGCTGTCGCCCGTGAACGCGCCATGCCAGCGCTCGGACGCGACGATGAGACCGCCCACCATGAATGCGACCACGCATATGTACAGCCAGGTCACGGCACCACCTTCCGTTGGGAGCAAGAGTCGGGCGGCACATTATGCGCGCGCCCTGTAACGTCGCTATATGGAGCGGATGAGGAAGTGCAAGGCACGTCCACAGAACGTAACGCGCGCTGCGCGGACGCGGTTCGCCCGCCCCGGCCTGCATCGGCTCAACTATTTATTGTAGTGGGAATAGGGGTTTGCGATAGGGGTTTCCCGCGGCGGCGCGGGACCGTGGCGCGCACGGCCGGGCAAGGGGCGGCCCAGGAAAAAAAAGGCCCGAGATCTTGCGATCTCGGGCCAAATCCACCAAAGGAGGAGGGTGGAGGAGACAACCGTGGCATGTTGAGGGTTAACCCTTTGCCGGGGTCAGCGCCTTGCAGCTGGGGTTTGCACCGCGCCATCTGCAAATCAACATCCGATGACTGAATAGTAGCCCAACCTTTTGTGCGATGCAAGAAATTTTTTTGTAAACGAGATCAACAGGGGAGATGTTGTTTTTTGTGCGTTGCAAGGGAGCCGCCCTGGGGTGGGCCCTACCCGGGATTTCCCCTAGAAGAAGGGTTAACCCTTTGGGATGGGACGGCGCCGGAAGGGGAAAGTTCCCGCGCTGCAGCACGGGGCGGGAGGCAGCGCGGCGGCGGCCCGCGCCCCGGCCGTCCCGGGAGGCCGGGCGCGGGCCGGCGCACGGCCGGGCGGGTCGACGGAACGGCCGGATCGGCGGGGGCGGCGACTGCCCCGCGCCCTAGATCCGGTAAGCCGTGGTGGTCATCACCTTGGACATCAGCCGCATGGCCAGCCGCACCGGGCCGGGCAGGCGGGCGGCGCCGGCCCGCTCGGCGGTCACGCGATGGTGCACCTCGTCCTCTTTCATCTGCTCCAGGATGCGGCGCGAGCGCACGTCGGCCGCCGGCAGGCGGCGCAGGTGGTCGGCCAGGTGGTCCTCCACCTGGCGCTCGGTCTCGGCCATGAAGCCCAGGTTGCGCGGCACGCCCGCCTTGCCGGCGAGCAGCCCCAGGCCGAAGGAGCCGGCGTACCACAGCGGGTTGAACAGGCTGGGGCGGCTGCCCAGCTCGGCCAGGCGCTGGCCGCACCAGACCAGGTGGTCGGTCTCCTCCTGGGCCGCCTGGTGGAGCAGCCGCGTGGTCGCCTCGTCCCGGCATACGGCGGCCTGGCCGCGGTACAGGGCCTGGGCGCAGATCTCGCCCACGTGGTCCACCCGCATCAGCCCGGCCGCGTGGCGGCGCTCGGCGTCGGGCAGGGGCTCGGCCGCGGCCGGAGCCGGCTGGGGGCCGGCCGGGTTGGGGCGCGAGGGCGCGGCCGTGCCGGACAGCACCTGCAGGGCGCGGTCCACCTCGGCCAGCAGGGGATCCAGCCAGCCGCGGCGGCGGTGCAGCGGCGCGAGGCCGGTGGGATGGGAAGAAGATGGCGACATGAGTGCTCCTGTCGATGCGGAAACTGCCAGGATAGGCGTCCGGCGCAAGCGCCCGCCTGAGCGGGATCAAGGGCTGCGGCCGCGCGAGCCCGCAGACGCCTTGCCGGGAGGCGTCCTGCCCGCAGGCGCTGCCTGGAATTGTAGGCCGTAGGGAAGGCCGTCCCGCCGCCCTGCCGCGCCACTGCCCCGCGGTATGATCGCCCGATCGGATATCCACCAGGAATTTCAGCCATGGAATGCACGATAGACTGGGGCGGCCCGCAGGGCATGCTGTTCGTCGCCCGCACCGGCAGCGGCCACGTCGCGGCCATGGACGGCGCGCCCGACGGCGGCGGCAACAACCTGGCGCCGCGCCCCATGGAAATGGTGCTGGCCGGCACCGGCGCCTGCACCGCCTACGACGTCGTCCTCATCCTCAAGCGCGGCCGCCACGCGGTCACCGGCTGCAGCGTGGCGCTCAAGGCCGAGCGCGCCGAGACCGATCCCAAAGTGTTCACGCGCATCCACTTCGCCTTCACCGTCACCGGCAGCAAGCTGCCGCGCGCGGCCGTGGAGCGCGCCGTCCAGCTGTCGCACGAGAAGTACTGCTCGGCCTCGGCCATGCTGGAAAAAACGGCGGAACTGGGCTTCTCGGTGGAAATCGTCGATACCGCCGCCGAGCCGGCCGCCACGCCCTGAACGCCGGGGCCGGCCGCCGCCTGCCCCGCCCCATCCCAGCCTTATCCCAGCACCGCGATGCGCCAATACGAAACCTTCATGCGGCACGTGTACGAGCACGGCGTCGCCAAGACCGACCGCACCGGCACCGGCACCCGCTCCGTGTTCGGCTACCAGATGCGCTTCGACCTGTCCGAAGGCTTCCCCCTGGTCACCACCAAGAAGCTGCACACCAAGAGCATCTTCCTGGAATTGCTGTGGTTCCTGCGCGGCGATTCCAACGTGCGCTGGCTGCAGGAGCGCGGCGTGTCGATCTGGGACGAATGGGCAGCGCCCGACGGCGAGCTGGGGCCGGTCTACGGCGTGCAGTGGCGCTCCTGGCCGACGCCGGACGGCGGGCACGTCGACCAGATCGCCGGCCTGCTCGAACAGATACGCGGCAACCCGGACTCGCGCCGGCTGATCGTTTCGGCCTGGAACGTGGCCGACATCCCGCGCATGGCGCTGCCGCCGTGCCATGCCTTCTTCCAGTTCTACGTGGCCGAGGGCCGGCTGTCCTGCCAGCTCTACCAGCGCAGCGCCGACATCTTCCTGGGCGTGCCCTTCAACATCGCCAGCTATGCGCTGCTGACCCACATGGTGGCGCAGCAGTGCGACCTGCTGCCGGGCGATTTCGTCTGGACGGGCGGCGACTGCCACCTCTACGCCAACCACTTCGAGCAGGTGCGCGAGCAGCTCTCGCGCGAGCCCTACCCCTATCCGCGCCTGAACATCCGGCGCCGCCCGCCCAGCCTGTTCGACTACGAATTCGAAGACTTCGAAATCCTCGACTACCAATGCCACCCGCACATCAAGGCGCCGGTGGCGGTATGAGCGGCGCAGGCACACCTGCGCGCGTGACACTGATCGTCGCCTACGCGCGCAACCGCGTGATCGGGCGCGGCAACGCCCTGCCCTGGCGGCTGCCGGGCGACCTGGCGCATTTCAAGCGCACCACCCTGGGCAGCCCCATCGTCATGGGCCGCAAGACCTGGGAATCGCTGGGCCGGCCGCTGCCGGGCCGGCGCAACGTGGTGGTCAGCCGCGGCGCCGGCTACGCCGCGCCGGGCGCCGAGGTGTTCGCCTCGCTGCCTGCCGCGCTGGCCGCCTGCGCGGACGCGCCGGCCGTGTACGTGATCGGCGGCGCGCAGATCTACGCGCAGGCCCTGCCGCTGGCCGGCCGCGTGCTGGCCACCGAGCTGCACGCCGAAGTGGACGGCGACGCCGTCTTCCCCGCGCTGGACCCGGCGCAGTGGCGCGAGACCGCACGCGAGGCGCAGCCGGAAGAAAACGGCTACGCCTACGACTTCGTCACCTACGAACGCATCCAGGCTTAGCGCGGCGAAGCCGGGCGCGCCTGCCCGCGCGCGCCGCGGCCAGGCAAGCCGCGCGGAAAGCGCCGGCCGCCGGTGCCGGCGGCCGGTGCCCTGCTGTCAGCCCTGCACCACCGACTGGCGCTGCTCGCCCAGGCCTTCGATGCCCAGGCGCACCACGTCGCCCGCCTTCAGGTAGGTGGGCGGCTTCAGGCCCATGCCCACGCCCGGCGGCGTGCCGGTGGAGATGATGTCGCCCGGCTGCAGGCTCATGAACTGCGACAGGTAGGACACCAGGTGGGCCACGCCGTAGATCATGGTGGCGGTCGTGCCGTCCTGGCGGCGCACGCCGTTGACTTCCAGCCACAGGCGCAGCGTCTGCGGGTCGGCGACTTCGTCGGGCGTGACCAGCCAGGGGCCGATGGGACCGAAGGTGTCGCAGGACTTGCCCTTGGTCCACTGGCCCTGCCGCTCGATCTGGAAGGCCCGCTCGGACACGTCGTGGACCACGCAGTAGCCGGCCACGTGCTCCAGCGCACGGGCCTCGTCGACGTACTTGGCCGGCTTGCCGATGACCACGCCCAGCTCGACCTCCCAGTCGGTCTTGAGCGAGCCGCGCGGGATCTCCAGCGTGTCGTTCGGGCCGACGATGGCCGAGGTGGCCTTCATGAAGATGATGGGCTCGGACGGCACCTCGGCGCCGGTCTCGGCGGCGTGGTCGGAATAGTTCAGGCCGATGCAGATGAACTTGCCGGTGCCCGCCACGCACGGCCCCAGGCGCGGCGTGCCGGCCACTTCGGGCAGCGTGGCCGGGTCGATCGCGCGCAGGCGCTGCAGGGATTCGGGCAGCAAGGCCTGCCCGGCGATGTCCGGCACGTGGCCGGCCAGGCTGCGCAGGCGGCCCTGGGCGTCGAGCAGGCCGGGGGTTTCCTGGCCGGGAGGGCCGTAGCGTAAGAGTTTCATGGCAGGAAGGCTCCGTGGGCGGCGCGCGCGCCGGCGCGCCGCGGGGGTTGGCCGGCGGCGGTCAGATCGCCCAGCCGCCGTCGATGATGTGCGCCTGGCCGGTAGTGTAAGTGGCGCCGGCCAGGTATACCGCCAGGTCGGCGATTTCCTCGGGCGTGCCGATGCGGCCGATGGGCTGGCGGGAAATGAAGGCGGCGCGCGCCTTGTCGTAGTCGCCCTGGGCGCGCAGGCGGTCCTGCAGCGAAGGCGATTCGACCGTGCCGGGGCAGATGGCGTTGCAGCGCACGCCGGCCGACACGTAGTCGGCGGCCACCGAGCGGGTCAGGCCGATGACCGCGGCCTTGGTGGTGCCGTACACGCAGCGCGAGGCCACGCCCTTGATGCTGCTGGCCACCGAGGCCATGTTGACGATGGCGCCGTCGCGGCGCGCCAGCATGCCGGGCAGCACCGCCTGGATGGTGCGCACCATGGATTTCACGTTCAGGTCGTAGGCGAAGTCCAGCTCCTGCTCGGTGGCGTCCAGCACCGTGCCGTGGTGCACGTAGCCGGCGCAGTTGAACAGGATGTCGACCGCGCCGATCTCGCCCACCAGGGCGCGCACGGCGGCGGCGTCCAGCACGTCGAGCCGGCGCGTGCGGATATCGGGGTGGCCGGCCTGCAGCTCGGCCAGCCCGGATTCGTTGATGTCGGTGGCCCAGACCGTGGCGCCGGCGCGCGCATAGGCCAGGGCGCTGGCCCGCCCTATGCCCTGGGCGGCGGCGGTCACGAGTGCGGTCTTGCCGGAAAGCGGCAGCGTCATGCTTGTTCTCCTCGGAGGGTGGAATCGTCCGTATCGTATGAATCGTACGCATCGCCCGCGCCGGGCAGGCCGAACTCGGCGCGCAGGGCCTCGGTGTGCTGGCCGACGCGCGGGGCGGCGCGGCGGGTGGCCGGGCGGCGGCCGTCGATGCGCAGCGGGCTGCGCGTGGTGGCGATGCGCGCGTCGTCGCGCTCGACCACCTGCAGCATGTCCAGCCGCCGCATCGCCTCGCTGGCCAGCAGGCGCGGCCAGTCGTGGACCTCGGCGCACCAGATGCCGGCGGCCTGCAGGGTGGCCAGCCAGTGCGCGGTATCGCGCCGCGCCAGGCAGGCGGCCACCAGGTCCTTGACCTCGTCGCGCCGGGCGAAGGCGGCCGCCGGGTCGCCGCAATAGGGCTGCAGCGCGGGCAGCGGCAGCGCGTCGCGCAGCTGCGCCAGCGGCATCATGGCCACGGCCAGGTGGCCGTCGCGCGTGGGATAGACGCCGTAGGGCGCGGCCAGGTAGGCGTGGCCGGGATGGGCCCGCGAGCGCGCGGGCGGGCGGCCGCCGTCGTTCAGGTGGGTGGTCAGCACCTCGAACTGGAAATCGACCAGGGCTTCGAGCAGGCTGGTCTGCACCTGCGCGCCGCGGCCGGTGACGGAGCGGCGCACCAGCGCGGCCAGTATGCCTTCGACCAGCGCATGGCCGGCCAGCATGTCGGCCACCGACAGGCCGAAGGGCACCGGCCCGTCGTCGCGGTTGCCGGTCAGCCACATCGCCCCCGACACGGCCTGGGCCAGCAGGTCCTGGCCGGGCAGGCCGGCCCAGGGGCCGGTCTCGCCGTAGCCGGAAATGCCGGCGTAGACCAGGCGCGGGTTGATCGCGCGGGCCTGCTCGTAGCCCAGGCCCAGGCGCTCGATCACGCCGGGGCGGAAGTTCTGGATCAGCACGTCGGCGCGGGCGACGAGCGCGCGCACGGCCGCCAGGCCGGCGGGGTCCTTGAGGTCGGCGGCGAAGCTTTCCTTGTTGCGGTTGATCGCGTGGAACAGCGTGGAATCGCCGTCCAGGTCGGTGTCGCTCAGGTAGAGCTGGCGGCAGATGTCGCCGCCGCCGGGGCGCTCGACCTTGATGACGCGCGCGCCCAGGTCGCCCAGGCGCAGCGCGGCGGACGGGCCGGACAGGAACTGGCTCAGGTCCAGGACGAGCAGGCCGCGCAGCGGCGCGTCGGGAAAATCGCCCTCGGGCAGGGACGCATTGCCGCCGGGCTGGGGCGCGCCGCCGGCAGGCAGGGATGCGGCGCGCGTCATCCGGCCAGGCTCTCGCGGAACAGCCGGTTCAGGTCGGCCAGCAGCGCATCGGCCGGCTCGCCCGCGGCCAGGGCCAGGTTCAGCCGCAGCGAGGCGGCGTGCTGGAAGCCCATGTAGCCCTTGTGGCGCGGCCGCACCCAGGCGCCTTCCAGGGTGGCCCGCGTGGCGCGGTAGAAGTCGCCCGTGGCGGCGTTGACGGCCGGGTCCTCCCAGGCCGCGGCGTGGCCGGCCTGGCCGCCGGCATGCGCGTACAGCGTGCGCTGCACCTCGCCGCCGGCCACCCAGTAGGCGAAGTCCATCGCCTGCGCCGCGTGCGGGCGCAAGGCCGACACGGCGATGCCGGTGCCGCCCAGGGCCGATCCCGCCGGCGGGCGCCCGCCCAGCACCAGCATGTCGGCGAAGGCGATGCGCTGCGGCCGGAAACCGGCCATGGCGTAGTTCACGTAGCCGTAGATCAGCGGCACGCAGGCCGTGCGCGAATCCGGCCGGGCGGCCTCCTCGAAGACCGCGATGGGGTCCATGGCGGCGCTCTCGCGCGGCAGCAGCGCGGCCAGCTCGCGCAGCCGCTCGTAGGCCTGGCTCGGCGCCTCGCCGGTGAACAGGTCCGGGCCGTCCACGCTGCGCAGGCCGCCCAGGTGGGCCGCGAGCGTGTACAGCGCCATCAGCGAATGGGGCGGGCGCAGCGGGCAGGCCGCGCGCCCGTCGCGCGCCAGCGCCACGACTTCGTCCCAGTCCTTCAGCGGCGCGGCGATGCGCCCGGGCACCCAGGCCTGCACCTGGGTGGCGGCGTCTATGGGCAGCGCCCAGGTGCGGCCGGCCCACCGGTAGCTCGCCAGCGAGGCGCCCACCGCGCCCCGGGCCAGCGCGTCCAGCTCGGCGCGGCGCGCGGGCTCGTCCAGCGGCGCCAGGCAGCCGTCGCCGGTGACCTGGCCCACATGGGGGTGGTCGATGACGATGAGGTCGAAGCTGCGCGCGAGCTCTTCGACGGGATAGGACTCGAAGTCCTGCAGCGAGCGGCGCTGCCAGGCGATCTCCACCCCGGCCTGCTCGCGCCAGCGGGCCGAGCAGGCCGCCAGCGGGTCGTAGCCGCGCGGGTGGTCCCAGGTCATGCCGTTCAGTACCAGTCGGGTCATGGCGATGCGAAATGCGATGCTAGGGCCTGTTAACGCTACAAGGAGCCCCGCACTGGCCGGGAATCGGGCGGCAGGCTAGGCGCGCAGGACGCCGCGTGGCGGCCCCACGCAAG
>Ga0182746_1001008_pt1 | contig 29709 bp, 26 predicted proteins | sample eDN3rd30CBELigOP_FD_128881 | JGI IMG/M metagenome (GOLD analysis project Ga0182746, IMG submission 128881) | Enriched Organic Plus compost microbial communities from Emeryville, California, USA - eDNA 3rd pass 30_C BE-Lig OP (version 2) (version 2) ...
ATGAAAAAGGCCCCGTCCGAAAGGACGGGGCCTGCGCGTGCTTGGTGGGCCCCCAGGGAGTCGAACCCTGCACCAACGGATTATGAGTCCGCTGCTCTAACCAAGCATGAGCTAGAGGCCCTGGAAAGCGGGGGATTATCGCACAGTGGGCAAGGGCCGCCGGCGCGCGCGCCGGCAGGCGCCCTACTGCCCTTCCAGGAAGCTCTTGAGCTTGTCGGCGCGGCTGGGGTGGCGCAGCTTGCGCAGCGCCTTGGCCTCGATCTGGCGGATGCGCTCGCGGGTGACGTCGAACTGCTTGCCGACCTCTTCCAGCGTCTGGTCGGTGCTCATCTCGACGCCGAAGCGCATGCGCAGCACCTTCGCCTCGCGCGGGGTGAGCGAGTCCAGCACTTCCTTGACGACTTCGCGCATGGAGCCGTGCAGGGCCGCGTCCGAGGGCGCCAGCGTGGAGTTGTCCTCGATGAAGTCGCCCAGGTGGGAATCGTCGTCGTCGCCGATGGGGGTTTCCATCGAGATCGGCTCCTTGGCGATCTTCAGGATCTTGCGGATCTTGTCCTCCGGCATGTCCATCTTGGCGGCCAGGGTGGCGGGATCGGGCTCGGCGCCCGTTTCCTGCAGGATCTGGCGGCTGATGCGGTTCATCTTGTTGATCGTCTCGATCATGTGCACCGGGATACGGATGGTGCGCGCCTGGTCGGCGATGGACCGCGTGATGGCCTGGCGTATCCACCAGGTGGCGTAGGTGGAGAACTTGTAGCCGCGCCGGTATTCGAACTTGTCCACCGCCTTCATCAGGCCGATGTTGCCTTCCTGGATCAGGTCCAGGAACTGCAGGCCGCGGTTGGTGTACTTCTTGGCGATGGAGATCACCAGGCGCAGGTTGGCCTCGGTCATCTCGCGCTTGGCCTTGCGGGCCTTGGCTTCGCCGGTGGCCATGCGCTTGTTGACTTCCTTCAGGTCCTTGAGCGGCAGCACCACGCGCGCCTGCAGGTCGATGAGCTTCTGCTGCAGCTCGTGCACGGCCGGCACGTGGCGCTCCAGCGTGGCCGAATACGGATGGCCGGCGCGGACTTCCTCGACCACCCAGTCCAGGTTGGTCTCGTTGCCCGGGAACACCTTGATGAAGTGCAGGCGCGGCATGCCGGCGCGGTCCACGCAGGTGTGCAGCACCGCGCGCTCGAGTTGGCGGACTTCCTCGACCTGGTTGCGCAGGGTGTCGGCCAGGCGCTCGACCATCTTGGCAGTGAAGCGGATGCCCATCAGCTCGTTCTGGATGTGCTCCTGGGCCTTGAGATAGGCCTCGGACTTGTAGCCTTCCTTCTCGTAGGACAGGCGCATCCGTTCGAACCACTTGGCCACTTCGTCGAACTTGGCCAGCGACTTCACGCGCAGGTCTTCGAGCTGCTTGCTGCTCATGCCGCCGGCCGGGCCGTCGTCGTCGCTGTCGTCGCTCACGCCCGCGCCGGCGTATTCCTCGCCGTCCTCGGGGTCGACCAGGCCGTCGACCACTTCGTCGATCTGCGCCTGGGCGTCGCGCACGCGCTGCACGTGGGTCAGGATTTCATTGATGGTGGTCGGGCAGGCGGAGATCGCCATGACCATGTGCTTCAGGCCGTCCTCGATGCGCTTGGCGATCTCGATCTCGCCTTCGCGCGTGAGCAGCTCGACCGAGCCCATCTCGCGCATGTACATGCGCACCGGGTCGGTGGTGCGGCCGAAGTCGGAATCGACGGTGGTCAGCGCGGCTTCCGCCTCGTCCTCGACGTCGTCGTCGTTGGAGGCGACGGGCGCGTTCTCGCTCATCAGCAGGGTTTCGGCGTCGGGGGCCTGGTCGTAGACCGAGATGCCCATGTCGCTGAAGGTGCTGATGATGCCGTCGATGGCCTCGGCGTCGACCAGGTCGTCGGGCAGGTGGTCGTTGATTTCGCCGTAGGTGAGGTAGCCGCGGTCCTTGCCCAGCTTGATGAGCTGCTTGAGGCGGTTGCGGCGCGCTTCGTATTCCTCGGGCGAGACGGGGCCGCGGGCGATCAGGTCCTTGGGATCGGCCTTGCCGCGCTTGCCGCGCTTGGCGGGCTTGAAATCCGGGACGACTTCGCCTTCGCCGTCATGGTCCATGCCGTCGTCGAAGTCGGCGTTGTCGTTGCCCGCATTCTTGGACGGCCGGCCCGGGCGGCGGCCCGTGCCGGCCGGCCGGGTGACCAGTTCGGTGAGCTTGTCCTCCGCCTTCTTGGCCTTGGCGGCGCGCACGGCGCGCGGCTGCTCGGCCTCGGCAGCCGCGGGCTTGGCGGTCTTGCGGGCGGCAGCCGTCTTGGCGGGAGCCTTGGCCGCCACCTTCACCGCCGCCTTGGCCGCCGGCTTTTCGGCCGCCATGCTGGTGGCGCGCGCGGCCTTGCCGGCGGAGCCCGTGCTGGCCCGGGCGGAAGTGCTTGCAGAAGAGGTTTTGGCGGTGGATTTGCTCATGATCGCTTCCGTGGCCGTTGCAAAATGACCACATTGAGGATTTACCCCAGCCGACGCGTGTGCGTCAAGGCGCCGGGGAACAAAATATGTCAAGCGGGCCGCGGCAGCGCCGGTACGGCGCGAGGGCCTTGCCGCCCTGCGCCGGGCTTGCCCACGGCTGGACCGGGCCGCCGCAACGACGGGCCGGTGAACGCAAAAGAACGGATTTCAGCGGAAATGGGGGCCTGTGACATTTTGTGTGACAAATTGTGCTGGCACCCGTGCCGCGCCCGCCATGGAGGTGGTACCCATGGCCGTGCCCATGACCGCACATGAAACTTTCAATTTTACCGTATTCAACGTGGTACAGCACCTTTTAGTACCGATATACGCTTGCCAAGTTCCTGGAAGTGCAGGCGCGCCTGCTCGTCAGCCAGCCCGGTGCGCGCCAGTCCGGCCTGCTCGGCCTGCAGGGCTTCGAGCTCGATGCGGCGCAGCGCGTCGTCCCATTCGGCCTGGGGGTCGGGCAGGTCTTCCTGCGCGAGCACGTCGGCCGCCATGGAGTTGAGCACCGAAGCCAGCTCCGAGCCGGGCTCGGCCGCTTCGCACAAGGCGCCCAGATGGCGCGCGCCGCTTTCGCGGGCCAGCACGATCAAGTCCCTGACCATGCCCAAATGGGGGCCATGGTCCAGGACTTCAAGCTGGTGGTCGCCCATGGCGTCCACCAGCTCGGGATGCGCCAGCAGCAACCGCAGCAAGCGTCGTGCCAGGGTGGTCACCGGGCGGCGCGGCCCCGGGGAGACGTAGGGGGCGTCCTGGCGGCCGCCACGCCGCTCCCAGCCCTGCCCGCCCCGCCTGCCGCCCTGCGCCCGGCCGCGGCGCGGCGCCGCGTAGCCGCCGGGCGAAGCCCCGCCGCCATGGCCGTAGTCCGGCTCCATGCCGGGCTCCTCGCCGTAGGGCGGCGCATCGGCCGGCGCGTAGTCCGGCCCGCCTTGCCGGCCGGCGGCGTCGAAGCCCGCGCCGCGGGCTTCGCGCGGCGCGGCCGCGAACATCTGCGCCAGCTCCTCGGGCGTGAGCTGCACCATGCGCGCCAGCTCGCGCTGCACCTGCAGGCGCAGCGCGCCGTCCTCGGGCATGGCGGCCAGCAGCGGGCGCGCCTCGTGCACGCAGGCGGCCCGGCCTTCGGCCTCGTCCATGCGGTGCCGGCCGGCCAGCTCGTCCAGCAGGAAGCGCGACAGCGCGCTGGCCTCGGCCAGGCAGGCGCGGAAGGCGTCGGCGCCGAACTCGCGCACGTAGGAATCCGGATCGTGCTCGGGCGGCAGGAACAGGAAGCGGATGGACACGTCGTCGCGCGCGAACGGCAGGCAGGCCTGCAGCGCGCGCCAGGCGGCGCGCCGGCCGGCCGCGTCGCCGTCGAAACTGAAGACGATGCGGTCGCTGGCGCGCAGCAGCTTCTGCACATGCACCGGCGTGGTGGCCGTGCCCAGCGTGGCCACGGCGTTGCCCAGCCCCAGCTGGGCCAGGCCGACCACGTCCATATAGCCTTCCACGACGATGACCTGGCCTTCGCTGCGTATCGCCTGGCGGCCCTCCCACAGGCCGTAGAGCTCGTTGCCCTTGGAGAACAGCGGCGTCTCCGGGGAGTTCAGGTACTTGGGCTCGCCCTTGCCGATGATGCGCCCGCCGAAGCCGATCAGGCTGCCGCGCGCGTTGCGGATGGGGAACATCACGCGCTCGCGGAAGCGGTCGTAGCGGCGGCCGTCCTCGGATTCGATCACCAGGCCGGCCTCGACCAGGGCGGGCTCGTCGTAGCGGGCGAACACCTTGGCCAGGCCCTGGCGGTCGGCCCCGGCCCAGCCCAGGCCGTAGCGCTTGGCGATCTCGCCGGTCAGCCCGCGCTGCTTCAGGTAGCGCACCGCCTCGGCCGAGGGCGGCAGTTGCCGCTGGTAGTGCGCGAGCGCGCCTTCCAGCACCTGGGTGTGGCGGGAGACTTCCTCGCGGCGGCGGGCGTCCTCGGCCCGCTGGCGGGGGCTGCGGTCCTGTTCCGGCACCGTCATGCCGACGGAGGACGCCAGCGTGCGCACCGCCTCGGGAAAGGCGGCGCCGGTGTGTTCCATCAGGAAGCGGATGGCCGTGCCGTGCGCGCCGCAGCCGAAGCAGTGGTAGAACTGCTTGGTCGGGCTGACCGTGAAGGATGGGGACTTTTCGTTGTGGAAGGGGCAAAGGCCAAGCAGATTGGCCCCACCCTTGCGCAGCTGTACGTATCGCCCTACGACATCGACGATGTCGACGCGGGCGAGGAGATCCTGGATGAAGGACTCAGGGATCAAGTATCAATAGAGACGCGGGGGCAGTTGCTGGCTGCGGATCCGCTTGTAGTGGCGCTTGACCGCGGCGGCATGCTTGCGCTTGCGCTCGGCGGTGGGCTTTTCGTAGAACTCGCGCGAGCGCAGCTCGGTGAGCAGACCCGTTTTTTCGATCGTGCGCTTGAAGCGGCGCAGCGCGGCTTCGAACGGCTCGTTTTCTTTCAGGCGGACAATAGGCATGTGTTGGCAGCCGGCTCTCAGGTTGGGATTCGAGAAATCTTTTTGGTCGCTTTTCGGGTCGCTTTCCAACCCGCGTTTCGAGCCAGGTTTCGGGCCACTTCCGTGCCACTTCCGGGCCGAAACTCGGGGCAAAACGCAAAAACGTCCAGGTAACTGAAAATTCTAGCATGGGTGGCGGACAATTGCCAGCGTTGATCCCGCCTCGCCCAGCCCGGCAAGTGCCGGAAGCGGGCCTGGGGAAGACAGGCGCGCGCTGCGCCTAGTCGGGCACGCCTTTGCGGATCCAGGCTTCCAGCTGGTGCGGGCGCAGGCTGTCGTAGTCCTCGAAGGGCTGGTGGATCCAGGGGTTGGTCTCCAGCCGGTCCACGTAGTAATCGGGGACGGCCTGGGCGTGCCCCTTCCACCAGATCACCGCGCTTTTCAGCTCGGTGATGGCGGGGAACTGGCGGGCCAGGTGCTCGCGCACGCGGCTGAAGGTCAGCCCGGTGTCGACCATGTCGTCGACCAGCAGCACCCGGCCGGCGGGCTGGCCGCGGGTGATGGTGATGAACTGGGCGATGTCGAGCTCGCCCTGCTTGGTGCCGGCCGCCTCGCGGTAGCTGCTGGTGGCCAGGATGCCCAGCGGCACGTCGAAGATGCGCGACATGACGTCGCCCACGCGCATGCCGCCGCGCGCCAGGCAGAGGATCTGGTCGAACTGCCAGCCGGACTGGTAGACGATCAGGCTCAGGCGCTCCACCAGGCGGTGGTATTCGTCCCAGCCGACCCAGAGGTCGCGGTCGGTGCTGGCGGGCAGGTTCACGTTCAGGCCTTGAAGGGGTGGCGCAGGACGATGGTTTCCTTGCGGTCGGGGCCGGTCGAGACCATGTCCACCGGCACGCCGCAGACCTCGGCCACGCGCTCCAGGTAGCGGCGGGCGTTGGCCGGCAGCTGGTCGTATTCCGTGATGCCGACGGTGGATTCGTTCCAGCCGGGCAGCTCTTCGAGCACCGCCTGGGACTGCGACACGGCCGAGGCGCCGTAGGGCAGCACGTCGCGGAACTGGCCGTCCACCCGGTAGCCCACGCCCAGCTGGATGGTTTCCAGGCCGTCGAGCACGTCCAGCTTGGTGATGCACAGGCCGGAGATGCCGTTGAGCAGCACCGAGCGGCGCAGCGCGGCGCCGTCGAACCAGCCGCAGCGGCGCGGCCGGCCGGTGACCGAGCCGAACTCCTTGCCGACGTTGGCCAGGTGCGCGCCGACCTCGTCCTCGAGCTCGGTCGGGAACGGGCCCGAGCCCACGCGGGTGGCGTAGGCCTTGGTGATGCCCAGGACGTATTGCAGGGTCTGGGGGCCGACGCCGGCGCCGGCCGAGGCCGCCCCGGCCACGCAGTTGCTGCTGGTGACGTAGGGATAGGTGCCGTGGTCGACGTCGAGCAGCGCGCCCTGCGCGCCCTCGAACAGCAGCCGGCCGCCGGCCTGCTGGACCGCCCACAGGTTGCTGGAGACGTCCTTGACCATGGGCGCGACCTGCGGGGCCAGCGCCATGGCCTGGTCGCGCACCTCGGCGGCCGAGACGGCCGGCGCCTCCAGGTAGCGGGTGAGCACGAAGTTGTGGTAGTCGAGCACCTCGGCCAGCTTGGCGTCGAAGGCGGCCGGGTCGAACAGGTCCTGCACGCGCAGCGCGCGGCGCGCGACCTTGTCCTCGTAGGCCGGGCCGATGCCGCGGCCGGTGGTGCCGATCTTGGCCTCGCCGCGGCGCGCCTCGCGCGCCTGGTCCAGCGCCACGTGGTAGGGCAGGATGAGCGGGCAGGCCTCGGAGATCTGCAGGCGCGAGCGCACGTCCAGGCCGGCCGCTTCCAGCTCGGCGATTTCCTTGAGCAGGGCCTCCGGCGAGAGCACCACGCCGTTGCCGATGTAGCAGGTCACGCCGGGGTGCATGATGCCCGAGGGGATCAGCCGCAGGATGGTCTTCTGGCCGTTGATCCAGAGCGTGTGGCCGGCGTTGTGGCCGCCCTGGAAACGCACGACGCCCTGGGCGGACTCGGCCAGCCAGTCGACGATCTTGCCCTTGCCTTCGTCACCCCACTGGGTGCCGATCACGACTACGTTCTTGCTCATGTTGGTACGGAGGAAAAAGGTTGTTCAGAGGGCCCGGACCGTCCAGGCGCCGCCTTGCAGCGCCAGTTCGCGGTCGCAGACGAATTCGTCCTGGTCGTGTTCGTGGCCGGGCAGTATCTGCACGACGATTTCGCCGGCCTCGCGCAAGCCCCGCACGGCCTCGGCCAGCGCCGGGTCCATGCCCCAGGGCGCTCGAACCGCGCGCGAGGCCTGGGCCGGGGCCAGGCCGGCGACCAGGCGGCGCAGGTCCAGGCTGAAGCCGGTGGCCGGCCGGGCCCGGCCGAAGGCGCGGCTGACGTCGTCGTAGCGGCCGCCGCGCACCAGGGCCTCGTGCCAGCCTTCGGCATAGATGGCGAAGGTCACGCCGGAGTGATAGCCGTAGCCGCCCACGTCGGCCAGGTCGACGCCGACCGACACGCCGGAGAGCGAATCGCACAGCGCGGCCAGGGCGTCGAGCGCGGCGGCCACGCCGGGCAGCAGCGGCAGCTCGGCGCGCGCGCGGGCGAGCACCTCGGCGCCGCCGTAGAGCTCGGGCAGGCGCTGCAGCGCGCGCATGGTGTCGGCGCGCACGCCCGTGCCCTGCCCGGCCAGGTCGGTCAGCCCGGGCAGGTCTTTCTCGCGCAGCAGGGCGAAGATGTCGTCGGCCAGCGCCGCCGCGGCCGGGTCGGCCTCGATGATGGCGCGCACCAGGCCCGGGTGGCAGACGTCCAGGCGCGGTTCGGCCACGCCGGCCAGGCGCACGGAGGCCAGCGCCAGGCCGACGATTTCGACGTCGGCCTCGAAACCCTGGTGGCCGTAGAGCTCGGCGCCGACCTGCAGCAGCTCGCGCCCGGCCAGCAGGCCGGCGGGGCGGGCGTGCAGCACCGGGCCGCAATAGCATAGGCGCGTCACGCCGGCCCGGTTGAGCAGGTGGGCGTCGATGCGGGTGGCCTGCGGCGTCATGTCGGCGCGCACGCCCAGCGTGCGGCCGGAGAGCTGGTCGACCAGCTTGCAGGTGTGCAGGTTGAGGTCGGTCCCGCTGCCCGAGAGCAGCGACTCGATGTATTCCACCAGCGGCGGCGCGATCAGCTCGTACCCGTAGGTGCGGTACAGGTCGAGCAGGCCGCGGCGCAGCTCCTCCGTGCGCCGGGCCTCGGCCGGCAGTACGTCGGCCAGGCCTTCCGGCAGCAGCCAGTTGCCCATCATGAGATATGCCTGAAAATCTTGTCGCGGTTGTTCGTGCCGGGCCGCGCGCGCAGGCGCCGCCCAAACGAAAAGGCGGCTTGGAGCGTAAGCCCGGCAAGCCGCCTGGAAAATGATTTCTAGCTTACAGGCTAGTATAACCCGATTGCCGCCGCGCGGGCCAAGCCCGCCGTGCGGGCCGCCGCCGGGCTCGCCGGCGGCTTCGCGGCCGTCAGCGGCCGGGCAGCCGCGCCGGGCTGGCCGGCTCGCCCTGCCCCACCGGCGCCCCGCCCTGCGAGGAGCGCATGAACTGGAAGAACTCCGAGCCCGGGTCGACCACCATCAGGTCGCCCGGCTTGGAGAAGGCGGCGCGGTAGCCTTCCAGGCTCTTGTAGAAGCGGTAGAAGCCCGGGTCCTTGCCGAAGGCGGAGGCGTAGATGCCGCTGGCGCGGGCGTCGCCCTCGCCCATGATGCCCTGGGCGCGCGCATAGGCCTCGGCGACGATTTCCTCGCGCTGGCGGTCGGCCTCGGCGCGGATCTTTTCGCTTTCGGCCGCGCCGATCGAGCGCAGCTCGTTGGCCACGCGCGTGCGCTCGGCCTCCATGCGGCGGTAGACCGATTCGGAGATTTCCGGCGCGAACTCGATGCGCTTCAGGCGCACGTCGACGATCTGCACGCCCAGCGGCTCGGCGCGGCGCGCCACGTTGGTGAGGATCTCCGACATGATCTTGTTGCGCTCGGCCGAGACCACGTCCTTGACCGTGCGCACGTTGACCGAGGCGTTGAGCGCGTCGCGGATCTGCGCGAGCAGGCGTTCCTGCGTGGCGCGCTCGTTGCTGCCGAAGGTGATGTAGTACAGCCGCGGGTCGGCGATGCGCCACTTGACGTAGGAGTCGATCAGCAGGTTTTTCTTCTCGGACGTCTGGATGCGCTCGGCGTCCTGCGATTCGATCGACAGCAGGCGCTTGTCCAGCCGCACCACGTTCTGGAAGGGCGGCGGGGCCTTGAAGTACAGGCCGGGCTCGCTGATGACGCGGCGCACTTCGCCCAGCGCGAACACCAGCGCATAGTCGCGCTCGCGCACGACGAACATGCAGGAAGACAGGGCGGCCAGGATGACCAGCAGGCCGATCAGGACGGGCATGAAGCGTTGCATGGCGTGCCCTCCTCAGCGTGCCGAACGGTCGCGGGTCAGCGCGTTGCCGCCGCCGGACGAGCCGGTGGACGGACGCGGCAGGGCCGGCACGGTGGGCTGGCTGGCGCCCGGCAGGCTGGTGCTGGACGAGGCCGGGGCCGGGGCCTTGCCGGCGTCCTGCGCCGCCTGCTGGATGATCTTGTCTATGGGCAGGTAGAGCAGCGGATTGCTGCCGCCGGCGTCGACCAGCACCTTGCTCGCGCGGGTGAAGATTTCCTGCATGGTTTCCAGGTACATGCGCTCGCGCATGACTTCGGGGGCCTTTTCGTATTCGGCCAGGATGCTGGTGAAGCGCGCGGCGTCGCCGGTGGCGTCGCCGACGACGCGGGCGCGGTAGCCCTCGGCCTGCTCGACCATGCGCGAGGCCTGGCCGCGCGCCAGCGGCACGACCTGGTTGGCGTAGGCCTGGCCCTCGTTGATCTGGCGCTCGCGGTCCTGGCCGGCCTTGACGGCGTCGTCGAAGGCGGCCTGCACCTGCTCGGGCGGCTGCACGTTCTGGATCGCCACGGTGCTGATCTGGATGCCGCTGCGGTAGCGGTCGAGGATGTCCTGCATGAGCTTCTGGACTTCGCCGGCGACCTCGGTGCGGCCTTCGTACAGGACGAAGTCCATGGGCTTGGTGCCGACGACTTCGCGCATGGCGGTCTCGGCGGCCTGGCGCACGGACTCGTCCGGGTCGCGGGTCTGGAAGAGGTAGTCGGGCGCGCCGTCGGACCGCAGGCGGTACTGCAGCACGAACTGCATGTCGATGATGTTCTCGTCGTCGGTGAGCATCAGCGATTCGGGCAGCACCTTGTTGCGCGAGCTGCCGCGAAAGCCGACCTCGAAGGTGCGCAGCTGCGACACGTTGACGAGCTCGTGCTCCTGGATGGGGTACGGCATGCGCCACTGGAAGCCCGCCGGCGTGGTGGCCTTGTACTTGCCGAACTGGGTGACCACGCCGACCTGGCCTTCCTGGACGATGTAGAAGCCGCTGGCCAGCCACAGCGCGACCACCACCACGGCGATGAGGCCGGCGCCGATGCGCGTGCTGCGCGGCGAGGGCGTCATGCCGTTGCCGCCGCCGGGACGGTTGCCGCGGCCGCCGCCCTTGCGGCCGAACAGGCCGCTGATGCGGTTGTTGAAGTCGCGCCAGACCTCGTCCAGGTCGGGCGGGCCGTCGCCCCTGGAGGGCCGGCGCGGCGGTTCGGAACCGTTGTTGTCGCCGCCTCTGCCCCAGCCGGGATCATTGAGATTGAACAGTTTGGAGATCGGACCCATTGTTTCCCGCGGTTCTGCCGGCCTCAGCGATTGCCCCGCGCAACGCGTCCAGACCGGCGCGTTCCATTGCGCTGACGAATACCCGCGCAATCGTACCATGTGCATCGCGGTCGACCCGCGGCGCCAGGCCCGCGCGGTCTATCTTGTTGTAGACCAGGATGCGCGGGATGTCGGCCGCGCCGATTTCGTCCAGGACCTTGTCGACCTCGGCGATCTGCTCGTCGCGCTGCGGGCTGGCGGCGTCGACCACGTGCAGCAGCAGGTCGGCGTGGATGGTTTCCTCCAGCGTGGCGCGGAAGGCGGCGATCAGCTTGGGCGGCAGGTCGCGGATGAAACCCACGGTGTCGGACAGCGTGACCTGCCCGGCGCCTTCGATCCAGATGCGCCGGGTGGTGGTGTCCAGGGTGGCGAAGAGCTGGTCGGCGGCGTAGGCGCCGGCCCGCGTCAGGGCGTTGAAGAGCGTCGACTTGCCGGCGTTGGTGTAGCCGACCAGGGACACCGACAGCGTGGCGCCGCGCGCCCTCGCCCGCCGCTGGGTGCGGCGCTGGCGCTCGACGCGGTCCAGGCGCTCGCGCAGCATGCGGACCTTGGCGCCTATCATGCGCCGGTCCATTTCGAGCTGCGATTCGCCCGGGCCGCGCATGCCGATGCCGCCGCGCTGGCGCTCCAGGTGGGTCCACAGCCGGGTCAGGCGGGTGGCCAGGTGCTGCAGCTGGGCCAGCTCGACCTGCAGCTTGCCCTCGTGGCTCTTGGCGCGCAGCGCGAAGATGTCCAGGATGAGCGCGACCCGGTCGACCACGCGCAGGTTGAAGCGGCGCTCCAGGTTGCGCTGCTGGGCGGGGCTGAGCGGCTGGTCGAACAGGACGATCTCGGCGCCCTCGGCGGCGGCCGCCAAGGCGGCTTCTTCGAGCTTGCCGGAACCGATGAAATGGGCCGCGTCGGGCCGGGCCCGCCGCACGGTGACGGTGGCGACGATCTCGGCGCCGGCGCCGCGCGCCAGCATGGCGAACTCGTCCGCATGCGCCTGGAAATCGGGGTTGCCCAGGTCGACGCTGACGATCAATGCGCGCATGGAGACTGGCTCTTGCCGGTTGCCCAGCGAAAATGCCCGCCGGCACCTGGGGTGCGGCGGGCGGAAAGAAAAAGAACTGGGATGGTGGGGTTATTCAGCGGGAACTTCGACCTGGAAGTTGACGGCGCGGGCGGGAACGACGGTGGAGATTGCGTGCTTGTAGACCATCTGGGTGACGGTGTTGCGCAGCAGCACCACGTATTGGTCGAAGGATTCGATCTGGCCTTGCAGCTTGATGCCGTTCACCAGATAGATGGAAACCGGCACGTGTTCCTTGCGCAGCGTATTCAGGAATGGGTCTTGCAGAGTTTGCCCTTTATTGCTCATTGGCCAGGCTCCAATCATGTTGTTTTGACGTGGACGATGCCACAAGATACGTACTCTACAGGGTTTTCCCGAAGCATGCTACAGGATCGCCCCGGCATCGCGAACGGGTTGGACAGCCGCGCGCCGCAGGAATTCCTGCGCCGGAACGGCGGCCGCAAGCCCGTGTTTGTGCGCCGCACCATAACTATATACCAAGGGCCGCGCCCCCGGGGCGCGGACCGGCCCGCCTTGTCGCGGATCAAGCCGCCAGGATCGGGCCCAGCGCCCCGGCCAGCGCCGCGCACTGCTCGTCGGTGCCGACGGTGATGCGCAGGAACTGGGCGATGCGCGGCGAGGACGGGAAATGGCGCACGATGATGCCGCGCGCGCGCAGGGCGGCGGCCAGTTCGCCCGCGTCGCGCCGCGGATGGCGCGCGAACACGAAATTGGCCAGCGAGGGCAGGACCTCGAAGCCCAGTCCCTGCAGCGCTTGCGTCAGCGATGCGCGCGAGGCCATGACGGCCCGGCGGGTGCGGTCGAAGTGCTCGCGGTCGCGCAGGGCGGCGGCCGCGCCGGCCTGCGCCAGGCGGTCCAGGGGATAGGAGTTGAAGCTGTTCTTGACCCGCTCCAGGCCCTGGATCAGGCCCGGGTGGCCGATGGCGTAGCCCACGCGCAGGCCGGCCAGGGCGCGCGACTTGGACAGGGTCTGCACCACCAGCAGGTTGTCGTGGCGCTCGACCAGCGGCACGGCGGATTCGGCGCCGAAATCGACGTAGGCCTCGTCCACCACCACCGGCGCGTCCGGGTTGCCGGCGGCGATGCGGGAGATCTCGTCGAGCGAGAGCGCGCGGCCGGTGGGCGCGTTGGGATTGGCCAGGATGATGGCGCCTGCGCGCGGCTCGCGCAGGTAGTCCTCGGGGTCGATGCGGAAGTCTTCGGTCAGCGGCACCTGGCGCGAGGCGATGCCGTACAGGCCGCAGTAGACCGGGTAGAAGCTGTAGGTGATGTCCGGGAAGGCAAGCGGGCGCGGCTGGCGCAGCAGCGCCAGGAAGACGTGGGCCAGCACCTCGTCCGAGCCGTTGCCGACGAAGACCTGCTCGGGCGCCGCGCCGCAGGCCTCGCCGACGGCGCGGCGCAGGTCGTCGGAGCCCGGGTCGGGATAGAGCCGCAGGCTGTCGTCGGCGGCCTCGCGGATGGCCTGCAGCGCCAGCGGCGACGGGCCGTAGGGCAGCTCGTTGGTGTTGAGCTTGACCAGGTTCTGCAGGCGTGGCTGCTCGCCCGGCACGTAGGGCTGCAGCGTGCCGACCAGTTCGCTCCAGTAGCGGCTCGCGCCGGCCGGGCGCTCAGGATTTGTCGTCGACATAGGGATTGCGCGAGGACTTGAATTCGATGCGCAGCGGCGTGCCCGCGAGCTTGAAGGCGTCGCGAAAGCGCGTCTCCAGGTAGCGCCGGTAGGAATCGGGCACCGCGTCCAGGGCGTTGCCGTGGATGATGATGCGCGGGGGGTTCTGGCCGCCCTGGTGGGCGTAGCGCAGCTTGGGGCGGAAGATGCCCTTGCGCGGCGGCGGCTGCTGCTCGACCGCGGCGTGCAGCTCGCGCGTGAGCCGGGGCGTGGACAGGCGGGCGAAGGCGGCCGCGTGGGCGGCCTGCACCGACTTCAGCAGCGCGTTCACGCCCTGGCCCTTGAGCGCCGAGACCGTATGCATGCGGGCGAACGACAGGAAGCGCAGCTTGCGCTCGAACTCGCGCACGACGCGCTCGCGCCGGTCGGCGTCCAGGCCGTCCCATTTGTTGACGGCCACGACCAGCGCGCGGCCGGTCTCCAGCACGAAGCCGGCGATGTGCGCGTCCTGCTCGGAGACTTCCTGCTGCGCGTCGAGCATGAGCAGCACCACGTTGCAGGCCTCGATGGCCTGCAGGGTCTTGATGACGGAGAATTTCTCGATCGCCTCGAACACCTTGCCGCGCTTGCGCAGGCCGGCGGTGTCGATCAGCGTGTAGCGCACGCCGCCGCGCTCGAACTCGATCTCGATGGCGTCGCGCGTGGTGCCGGGCAGGTCGAAGGCGATCACGCGCTCTTCGCCCAGCAGGGTGTTGATGAGGGTGGACTTGCCCACGTTCGGGCGGCCGACGATGGCCAGCTTGATGCGGTGCTCGACGGCCTCGGCCTCGCCCTCGCCTTCGCCGCCCTCTTCCGGGCCGTCGGCCTCGACGCGGACTTCGTCCTCGGTCTTGTCGGGATCCAGGCCATCGCCGGCATCGTCATCGGCGGGGTCGGGCCCGGCCTGGCCGACGCCGCCCAGCGCGGTCTCGATCAGGTCGACCACGCCGTCGCCGTGGGCGGCCGAGATGGCCAGCGGCTGGCCCAGGCCCAGCTCGTGGAATTCGGCCACGGCGGAGGTATGCGCCATGCCTTCGGCCTTGTTGACGGCCAGCACCACCGGCCGGCCGGTGCGGCGCAGCAGGTCGGCGATTTCCTGGTCGTGGGCGTTCAGGCCGGCGCGCGCGTCGACCAGGAAGACCACGGCGTCGGCCTCGGCGATGGCCTGGCGCGTCTGGCGCGCCATCTCGACCAGGATGCCGGTCTTGGCCACGGGCTCGAAGCCGCCGGTGTCGACCACGATGAAGGGCCGGTCGCCCACCCTGCCCTCGCCGTAGTGGCGGTCGCGGGTCAGGCCGGAGAAGTCGGCCACCAGCGCCGCGCGCGAACGGGTCAGGCGGTTGAACAGGGTGGACTTGCCGACATTGGGCCGGCCCACCAGGGCGACGACGGGTTTCAGGGACACGGAATGCCTAGTTGACGGAAATGAGGGCGAGTTCGCCGTCGCTGTCCTGCGCGATCACGCCCGAGGGCGTGGCCACCAGGGGCGCGACGATGGGGTCCCCGCCGAGCGACACGCGCCCGAGCAGGTGGCCGTCCTGCGCCGACATGAAGTGCACGTAGCCCTCCAGGTCGCCGGCGGCGACCACGCCGTCGGCCACGGCGGGCGCGGACAGGCGGCGGTTGCGCAGGGCGTCCTGCTTCCAGATGTTGCCGCCGCCTTCGAGCGCGAAGCCGTACATGACGCTGTTCTGGTCGGGCGCGAAGGCGAAGCGGCCGTCCACGGTCATGCCCGCGGCGCTGGAGAAGTCCTTGGCCCAGATCGGCCGCCCGCCCGAGGACACGTCGAAGCAGACGATGCGGCCCTGGTAGGCGACCGCGCACAGCAGCCGGCCGGCCAGCTGCGGCGCGCCGACCACGTCGTTGACGCGCTCCAGGTCGCTGGAGCCGCGCGGCGTGGAGACCGTGCCTTCCCACTGCACGTTGCCGTTGGCGGCGTTGACGGCCATCAGCCGGCCGCCGGGCAGGCCGGTGATGACCAGGCCCTGGGCGATCACCATCTGGCTGGGCGAGCGCAGGGCCAGCGCCGGGCCGGGGCGCTGCACGCTCCAGATGCGCTCGCCGGTCTCGGCGTTGAAGGCCTGGATGCGGTAGTCGCCGCTGCGCACCACCACCACGCCCCCGCCCACCACGGGCGGGATGCTGACCTCGCTGGTGGCGCGGGCGCGCCATTTCTCGGCGCCGTTCTCGTCCAGGGCGATCACTTCGCCCTGCGGGGTGGCCACGGCCGTGATCCGGCCGTCGGTGCCCACGCCGGCGGACAGGTCGGCGTCGACGTCGTGCCGCCAGATGGGCTTGCCGCTGGCCAGGTCGTACTTGGCCACCGAGCCGTCGGCGGCCGCGGCGTACACGGCCCCGTCCAGCACCATGGGCGCGAAGCCCACGCCCGAGCCGCTGCCCACCGAGGTGCGCCAGGCGATCCGGGCCGAGACGCCCGGCTCGTAGTCGGTCAGCGGCACCGGCGCGTAGCGCTGGTCGTCGTCGCTGGAAAAGAGCGAGCAGCCGGCCAGCGCCAGCGCGGCGGCCAGGCAGGCCGAGCCGCGCAGCGCGCGGCGCAGGGCGCCGCCCTGGGACGGGATGCGGCCGGCGCCGCGCCGGGCCTTGCGGGAGAGAAGACGGGCCATCACGATTGCGCTCCGCTCAGGGCATCGATCTTGAGTTGCACCACCGGTGTCAGGGGATGGCTGGCGCCCAGCGCGGCCAGCGCCGCTTCCCAGGCCTTGCGCGCCTCGTCGGCCTTGCCCTGGGCGGCCAGCACGTCGCCGCGGCGGTCGTCGAACAGGGCGGCGAAGGCCTTGGGCGGGCTAGACAGCTGGGCGAGCGCCTGGTCGTACTGGCCGGCGTCGAGCAGCAGGCCGGCCAGGCGCAGGCGCGCCACCGCGGCCAGGGCCGGGTCCTTGCCGGAGGCCACCCATTCGAGCTGCTGGCGGGCGGCGTCGGTCTCCTTGCGTTCCTGCAGGGCCTGGGCGGCCACCAGGGCGCCGCGCGCGGCGTAGGCGGTGCCGCCGAAGTCCTCGCGCAGGGTCTGGGCGGCCGCCTTCAGGCGCGCGGTGGAGTCGTCGCCGGTCTGGCGCGCGGCGTCCTCGAGCGCCTCGAAGTAGCCCATGGCCTGGCTGGCGCGGTGGCCTTCGTACCACTGCCAGCCGCGCCAGCCCGCGAAGACGACCAGCGCGACGGCGACCAGGCCCAGCAAGGGGGTGCCGTAGCGCCCCCACCACTGCTTGATCGCGTCGAGCTTTTCCTGTTCTTCCAGATCGTATGCCATGAATCAGATCCTAGATTGCAAATATGCGGCCAGCTCCGCCAGGGCGACCTGCTCCTGGGCGGCGGCGCCTTCCGGCTCGCGCAGCCACTTCACCCCGGCGGTGCCGGCGGCCAGTTCGTCGGCGCCAAGGATAACCGCTACCCGCGCCCCGCTCGCGTCGGCGCGCTTGAACTGCGACTTGAAGCCGGCGCTGCCGGCGTGCACGACAACTTCCAGGCCGGCGTCGCGAAGCGCCTCGCCCAGTGCCGCGGCGCGCCGCTGCGCGGGCTCGCCCTGGTGCACCACGTAGACCTGGCACTCCGGGCGCTCGGCCGCCGCGCCCGCCTGGTCCCAGAGGTCCAGCAGGCGCTCCATGCCGATGGCGAAGCCCACCGCCGGCGCGGGCTTGCCGCCCAGCAGCTCGACCAGGCCGTCGTAGCGCCCGCCGCCGCACACCGTGCCCTGGGCGCCCAGGCGGTCGGTCACCCATTCGAAGACGGTCAGATTGTAGTAATCCAGGCCGCGCACCAGCCGCGGGTTCAGGCGGTATTCGATGCCGGCGTCGGCCAGCCGCTGGCACACGCCGTCGAAGTGCGCGCGCGAGGCCTCGCCCAGGAAGTCGAACAGCCGCGGGGCGGCGTCGGCCATTTCCTGCATGGCGGGGTTCTTGGTGTCCAGCACGCGCAGCGGGTTGCTGTGCATGCGGCGCAGGCCGTCCTCGTCGAGCACCTCGCGGTGGCGCTCCAGGTGCTCGACCAGCGCCGCGCGGTGGGCGGCGCGCTCGTCGGGCTGGCCCAGGGAATTGAGCTCCAGGCGCACGTCGGACAGGCCCAGGCGCGCCCACAGCCGGCGCAGCATCACGATCATTTCCGCGTCCACGTCGGGGCCGGCGTAGCCCAGCGCCTCGACGTCGATCTGGTGGAACTGGCGGTAGCGGCCGCGCTGCGGCCGCTCGTGGCGGAACACCGGGCCGATGGCGTAGACCCGCTGCGGCCGGTCGTAGAGCAGGTTGTGCTCGATGGCCGCGCGCACCATGCCGGCGGTGAATTCCGGGCGCATGGTCAGCATGTCGCCGTTGAGCGAGTCGGTGAAGGTGTACATCTCCTTCTCGACGATGTCGGTGACTTCGCCGATGCCGCGCGCGAACAGCCGCGTGTGCTCGAGCACCGGGGTGCGCATGCCGCGGTAGCCGTAGCTGCGCAGCCAGTCGCGCACGATGTCCTCGAGCGCTTCCCAGCGGCTGCTGGCCCCGGGCAAAACGTCGTTCATGCCGCGGATGGCGGACACTTTCTGGAAGGCTTGCGTCATCGGTCGTGCCTGCGCGGTGCCGCGCCGGCCGGGCCGGCGCGGCACCGCGCTTTGCCTGCTATTGGATATTGTGGGTTGCCGGCGCGCTGCCGTAGCGGCGCGCCACGTAGTCCTCGACCAGGGCCTGGAAGTCCTCGGCGATGCGCTCGCCCTTGAGGGTGACCGTGCGCTGGCCGTCGACGAACACGGGCGCGGAGGGAACTTCGCCGGTGCCGGGCAGGCTGATGCCAATGTCGGCATGGCGGCTTTCGCCCGGCCCGTTGACCACGCAGCCCATCACGGCCACGTTCATGGACTCCACGCCCGGATATTGGCGCCGCCAGACCGGCATCTGGCGCCGCAGGTAGGACTGGATGCTGTCGGCCAGTTCCTGGAAGAAGGTGCTGCTGGTGCGCCCGCAGCCCGGGCAGGCCACCACCATGGGCGTGAAGGCGCGCAGGCCCATGCTCTGCAGGATCTCCTGCGCCACCACGACTTCGCGCGCGCGGTCGCCGCCGGGCTCCGGGGTGAGCGAGATGCGTATGGTGTCGCCGATGCCCTCCTGGAGCAGCACGGACAGCGCGGCGGTGGAGGCGACGATGCCCTTGCTGCCCATGCCGGCCTCGGTCAGGCCCAGGTGCAGGGGGTAGTCGCAGCGCGCGGCCAGGTCGCGGTAGACGGCGATCAGGTCCTGCACGTGGCTGACCTTGCAGGACAGGACGATGGCGTCGCCCGGCAGGCCGAGCTCCTCGGCGCGGCGGGCGTTGCTGACGGCCGACACCACCAGGGCGTCGCGCATCAGCGCCTGGGCGTCCCAGGGCTGCGCGCGCCTGCTGTTCTCGTCCATCATGCGCGCCATCAGCTCGTGGTCCAGGCTGCCCCAGTTCACGCCGATGCGCACCGGCTTGCCGTGGCGGCAGGCGACCTCGATCATCTGCGCGAAGTTGTCGTCGCGCTTCTTGCCGCCGCCCATGTTGCCCGGGTTGATGCGGTACTTGGACAGCGCCTGCGCGCAGTCGGGGAATTCGGTCAGCAGCTTGTGGCCGTTGTAGTGGAAGTCGCCCACCAGCGGCACCGCCACGCCCATGCGGTCGAGCTGCTCGCGGATGGCGGCGACCTCGCGCGCGGCCTCGGGCGTGTTGACGGTGATGCGCACGAGCTCGGAGCCGGCCTGGGCCAGTTCCTTGACCTGGATGGCGGTGGCGATGGGGTCGGCCGTGTCGGTGTTGGTCATGGACTGCACCACCACCGGGGCCGAGCCGCCCACCTGCACCGTCCGGTCCCCCCAGCGCACGGCTACGGCGCGGGTGGCGCGGCGCGCGGCCGGCCCCACCGGGGCTGGCCCGGAGCCGGCGGCGCAGGAGGAAATCGGGTCTTGCATCAGGATGCGGCGGGGGAAAGCCAGTCGAAGGAAAGCCACTGCACGGGCAGCCAGCCCTGCCACACAGCATAGCCCACCGCGGCCGCCAGCACGGCCAGGATGACGACGATCCAGGCGACCGAGCCGCCGGCGCGCTCTTCCTGGTGCAGCATGCCGCCGTGCGAGGGCGGCACCACGCGCGCCAGCGTGGGCGCGCGCGCGGGGGCATGGATCTGGGGATCGAGCGCGGCGGTCAGGGCGTCCGGGTCGGCGCCCAGCAGGCGCGCGTAGTTGCGCACCAGGCCGCGCAGCGACACGCCCTTGGGCAGGTCTTCCCAGCGCTCGGCCTCGAGCGCCTGGATCTGCCGCGCGGAGAACTTGAGCCGGGCGGAGACCTCGGCCGGCGACAGGCCGCGCGCCTCGCGCAGCTGGCGCAGGGCCTGGCCGATGGCGCGGATGGGGCCCTGCGGCAGCGGCACGCCCGAGCCGGAGGCCGCGGCCGGCTGCGCGGGGGCCGGGGCCGCCTGGGTCTGCGATCCGGCCGGCACGGCGGCCGACGCCAGCACGGGCGCGTCGGCGGGCTGCGCCGTGGCGGGCGCCGTGGCGGAATCGGACGGCGTCATGCGCGCAGCTCCTTGATGGGTATGGCCACGCGGCGCGCCCGGCGTTCATGGACGCGGGTGCGGTCGCGGACTTCGCCGGCCAGTTGGCCGCAGGCCGCGTCGATGTCGTCGCCGCGGGTCTTGCGCACGGTGGTGACCACCCCGGCATCCATCAGGCGCTGCGCGAACACCTTGACGCGCGCCGACGGCGAGCGCTTCAGCCCCGATTCGGGAAAGGGGTTGAAGGGAATCAGGTTGAACTTGCACGAGACGCGCCGGGCGATGGCGGCGAGCTCGCGCGCGTGCGCGTCGCTGTCGTTGATGCCGTCGAGCATGACGTACTCGAAGGTGATGAAGTCGCGCGGGGCGTGGCCCAGGTAGCGCTCGCAGGCCGCCAGCAGTTCGTCCAGCGGGTACTTGCGGTTCAGCGGCACCAGCTGGTCGCGCAGCGCGTCGTTGGGCGCGTGCAGCGAGACGGCCAGCGCCACCGGGCAGTCCTGCGCCAGGCGGTCCATCATGGGCACCACGCCCGAGGTGGACACCGTGACGCGCCGGCGCGACAGGCCGTAGGCGTTGTCGTCGAGCATCAGGCGCAGGGCCGCCAGCACGTGGTCGTAGTTGAGCAGGGGCTCGCCCATGCCCATCATGACGACGTTGCTGATCACGCGCGATTCGCCCGCGGGCTTGCCGCCCTGCCCCGGCAGCCGCGCGCTGGCGCGGTCGGCTTCCAGCACGCGGCAGGCGTGCCAGAGCTGGCCGATGATCTCGGCCGCGGCCAGGTTGCGGCTGAAGCCCTGGTGGCCGGTGGAGCAGAAGCGGCAGTTGACCGCACAGCCGGCCTGGCTGGAAATGCACAGCGTGCCGCGGTCGTCCTCGGGGATGAAGACGGCCTCGACCGCGTCGCCCGCGCCCACGTCGAACAGCCATTTGCGCGTGCCGTCGGACGAGCGCTGCTCGGTCAGGACGGCGGGCGCGCGCACTTCGCAGCGCTCGGCCAGGCTGGCGCGGAAGTCGCGCGCCAGGTCGCTCATGGCGGAGAAATCCGCCGCGCCGCGCTGGTGCACCCAGCGCTGCAGCTGGCGCGCGCGGAAGGGCTTGCCGCCCCACTGGCCGACCAGGTCGGCCAGGGCGCCGGCATCCATTCCGAGCAGGTTCAGGCGTTCGGCGGTTTCCATGTCACTGCCCCACGACGCCACGCGTTTGCCGCGATACGCCAATACTACGCGCCGTGGCCCGATCCGGGGCACAGCGGATCCGGCTTTGCCGGTCCGCCAGTGCCGCCCCCTTGAGGGGGCGCGCGAAGCGCGTAGGGGGTGGGTTCATTCTCTATCGGCTGTGGATGTTGATTTCGGGGAAGAAGAAGGCGATTTCCGCGCGCGCCGTGTCGGCGCCGTCCGAGCCGTGCACGGCGTTGGCGTCGATGCTTTCGGCGAAGTCGGCGCGGATGGTGCCCTTCTCGGCCTTCTTGGGGTCGGTCGCGCCCATCAGGTCGCGGTTCTTCTGGATGGCGCTCTCGCCTTCCAGCACCTGCACGAACACCGGGCCGGAGACCATGAAATCGACCAGGTCCTTGAAGAAGGGGCGCTCCTTGTGGACGGCGTAGAAGCGCTCGGCGTCGCTGCGCGAGAGCTGCTGCATGCGCGCGGCGATGACCTTCAGGCCGGCCTGCTCGAAGCGGGCCACGATCTGGCCGATCACGTTCTTGGCCACGGCGTCGGGCTTGATGATCGACAGGGTGCGTTCAATGGACATCTGAAACTCCAGGATTGTTCGGGCCCGGCGCCGCGGCAGGACACGCCAGCGCACGACAGGCGCGGCACCGGGCTCGAAGGCGACGGTGCCGGGCTTATCGGGCAGCCGGCCGCCCGCCGCGGCCAGGCCGTTCTTCTATAGTAAAAAAGGAAATCTGAAATCTTTTCAGTAACCGGGCATTCTAACATGCCAGGATTTCTGTAACCATCTTAAAATTGCCGGCTTTCCGCAATGCCAGCCGGACCCTTGCAATGACCCCAGCTTCAGAAAAAGAATCCCGCGAACTCTCCAAGAGCTTCGAGCCCGCAGACATCGAATCGCGCTGGTACGCGGAATGGGAAAAGCGCGGCTATTTCCGCGCCGGGCGCCACGTGCAGGGGGCGGCCGGCGCGGGCGAGCCCTACGCCATCCAGTTCCCGCCGCCCAACGTCACCGGCACCCTGCACATGGGGCACGCCTTCAACCAGACCATCATGGACGGCCTGATCCGCTACCACCGGATGCGCGGCGACGACACGGTCTTCGTGCCCGGCACCGACCACGCCGGCATCGCCACCCAGATCGTGGTCGAGCGCCAGCTGGACGCGCAGAAGGTGTCGCGCCACGACCTGGGCCGCGAGCGCTTCGTCGAGAAGGTCTGGCAATGGAAGGAGCAGTCCGGCAGCACCATCACCGGCCAGGTGCGCCGGCTGGGCGCCTCGGCCGACTGGCCGCGCGAATACTTCACCATGGACGAGCGCATGTCGCGCGGCGTGGTCGAGACCTTCGTGCAGCTCTACCGGCAGGGCCTGATCTACCGCGGCAAGCGGCTGGTCAACTGGGATCCCAAGCTGCTGACCGCGGTATCGGACCTGGAAGTGCAGATGGAGGAAACCGACGGCCACATGTGGCACATCCTCTATCCCTTCGTGGACGGGCCGCAGACCATCGTCGACAAGGACGGCAGCACGGTCACCCTGCGCGGCATGACCATCGCCACCACCCGGCCCGAGACCATGCTGGCCGACGGCGCGCTGTGCGTGCACCCGGACGACGAGCGCTACCGCCACCTGGTGGGCAAGATGGTGGAGCTGCCGCTGTGCGACCGCAACATCCCCATCATCGCCGACGACTTCGTCGACCCGGCCTTCGGCACGGGCTGCGTCAAGATCACCGGCGCGCACGACTTCAACGACTACGCCTGCGCCCAGCGCCACGATCTGCCCATGATCGTGATCTTCACGCTGGACGCGCACATCAATGAGAACGGCCCGGCGCAGTTCCAGGGCATGGAGCGCTACGAGGCCCGCAAGGCCGTGGTGGCCGAGCTGGAGCAGCAGGGCTACCTGGTCAAGGTCGAGCCGCACAAGATGATGCAGCCCAAGGGCGACCGCACCGGCGTGGTGCTCGAGCCCATGCTGACCGACCAGTGGTTCGTGGCCATGAGCAAGCCCGCGCCCGAGGGCACGCTGCACCCCGGCAAGAGCATCACCGAGGTCGCGCTGGACGTGGTGGCCGACGGGCGCATCAAGTTCTACCCCGAGAACTGGCGCACCACCTACGACCAGTGGCTGGAGAACATCCAGGACTGGTGCATTTCGCGCCAGCTTTGGTGGGGCCACCAGATCCCGGCCTGGTACGGGCCGGACGGCCAGGTCTTCGTGGCCCACGACGAGGCGGACGCGCTGGCCCAGGCGCGCGCAGCCGGCGTGGACGGGCCGCTGTCGCGCGACCCGGACGTGCTCGATACCTGGTTCTCGTCGGCGCTGGTGCCCTTCACCACGCTGGGCTGGCCCGAGCAGACGCCCGACCTGCAGCGCTACCTGCCCTCCTCCGTGCTGGTCACGGGCTTCGACATCATCTTCTTCTGGGTGGCGCGCATGGTCATGATGACCACCCACATGACCGGCCGGATCCCGTTCCGCCACGTCTACGTGCACGGCCTGATCCGCGACGCCGACGGCCAGAAGATGAGCAAGTCCAAGGGCAACACGCTGGACCCGGTCGACCTGATCGACGGCATAGACCTGGAAGCGCTGGTGGCCAAGCGCACCTACGGCCTGATGAACCCGAAGCAGGCCGGCGACATCGAGAAAAAAACCCGCCGCCAGTTCCCCGACGGCATCCCGGCCTACGGCACCGACGCGCTGCGCTTCACCATGGCGGCCTACGCCACGCTGGGGCGCAACATCAACTTCGACCTGAAGCGCTGCGAGGGCTACCGCAACTTCTGCAACAAGCTGTGGAACGCCACGCGCTTCGTGCTGATGAACACCGAAGGCCACCTGCCCGGCGACGGCGCGGCCGAGCCCGCCTTCAGCGACGCCGACCGCTGGATCGTCAGCCTGCTGCAGCGCACGGAAGCCGAGGCCGAGCGCGGCTTCGCCGAATACCGCTTCGACAACGTGGCCAACACGATCTACCGCTACGTGTGGGACGAATACTGCGACTGGTACCTGGAACTGGCCAAGGTGCAATTGCAGCAGGGCTCGCCCGCCGAGCAGCTGGGCACCCGCCGCACGCTGATCCGCGTGCTGGAGGCGGTGCTGCGCCTGGCCCACCCCATCATCCCCTTCATCACCGAGGAACTGTGGCAGCAGGTGTCGGTGGCGGCGGGCAAGCGCGCCGCCGGCGAGCAGGGCAGCGTCAGCGTGCAGCCCTACCCGCGCGCCGACGCCTCGGCCATCGACGAGGGCGCCGAGGCCCGCATCGCCGGCCTGAAGGCCCAGGTCGAGGCCGTGCGCGCGCTGCGCGGCGAGATGAACCTGTCGCCGGCCCAGAAGGTGCCGCTGGTGGCCGAGGGCGACGCCGATGTCCTGCGCCGCAACGGCCCCTACCTGGCCGCGCTGGCCAAGCTGAGCGAGGTGGAAATCGTCGCGCAGCTGCCCGACCTGGGCGCGCCGGTGCAGGTGGTGGACGGCGCGCGCCTGATGCTGCGCGTGGAGATCGACGTGGCCGCCGAGCGCGCGCGCCTGGACAAGGAAATCGCCCGCCTGGAAGGCGAGATCGCCAAGGCCTCCGGCAAGCTGGGCAACCCCAGCTTCGTCGAGCGTGCCCCGGCCGCGGTGGTCGAGCAGGAAAAGGCCAGGCTCGCGCAGTTCGGCGACACGCTGGCCAAGGTGAAGGAGCAGCGCGCCCGGCTGGGCGGGGCCTGAGCCGGGCGGCCGGGCCGCCGATCGCCGGCCCGGCCGCCCCGGCCTGGCGTGGGGGACGGGCCCCCTTTGCGGGAGCCCGCCCGCCGCTAGAAGTTGTAGGTCAGGCCGACGCCGCCGAAGGCGGCGGTCTCGCGCTCGACCAGCGGGCTGTCGCGCGCGTCGCCCAGCAGCGTCTTGACGCCGACCACGGCCATGGTGCTCCAGCGCTTGGTCAGGCGATGCGACCAGACGGCGTAGGCCGAGGCCGAGGAAAAGCCGGACGAGGCCGAATACGGCCGCAGCCCGGCGCGGCTGCGGGCCGCGTCGCCGGTGCTGACGCCGAACCAGGTGCTCATGTGGTCGCTGTTGCCCCATTCCGTGCCCAGGCCCAGGTGGACCGTGTCGCTGCCGGACTGCAGCACCGTGTAGCGGGCGTCGATGTCCAGCGTGCCGCCGTAGCCGCTCTTGGCGGCCTGGCGGTAGGCCACGGTGCCGGAGAAGCGCCCCGGGTGCCAGGACAGGAAGGCGCCGTAGGTGGCGTGGAAATCGATGTCCTCCAGGCCGGAGAGCCGGTCCGAGTCGCTGGAGTCGCGCCCGCCGCTCATGCCGGCGAAGATGCCGCCTTCCAGGTCTGCGCCCAGCGGCATCTTCAGGCCCAGGCTGGGCAGGCCGCCGCGCGGCGAGATGAAGAACATCCCCCGCTCGTAGTTCACCAGCGGCCACGGCGACACCTTGTAGTCGTCCGCGCCTTCGTATTCCGGCACGAAGGCCGCGCCCAGCCCGATGTAGTTCTGGGCCGAGGCCGTGCCGCAGAGGGCCAGCGCCAGGGCGCCGGCGGCAGTCAGTCGGTTGTACATTGCGAAATCCCCGAGGTCGCGGGCCGGCCATCCGGCCCCATGCCGCGGGATTGTGGGAGGCGGCGTTTAAAAATTCTTTAAACGCATGACGTCAGGATGACGCCACGATGCCGATGACGGGAAGGAACCGTGCAACTATTGCTGGTTGAAGACGATGCCATGCTGGGCGACGCGCTGGGCAGCGCGCTGCGCCAGCACGAACTGCAAGTGGACTGGGTGCGCGACGCCGCGGCCGCGCGGCTGGCGCTGGTCGAGCACGGCTACGCCGCCGTCCTGCTCGACCTGGGCCTGCCGGACGGCTCGGGCATGGGCGTGCTGGGCGGCATGCGCGCGCGCTTCGACACCACGCCGGTGCTCATCATCACGGCGCGCGACCAGCTCAGCCAGCGCATCCAGGGGCTGGACGCCGGCGCCGACGACTACATCGTCAAGCCCTTCCAGATCGACGAGCTGGTGGCCCGGCTGCGCGCCGTGGTGCGGCGCAGCCAGGGCGCGGTGGTGCCCGCCCTGATCTGGGGCGATGTCATGGTCGAGCCCGCCCGCCGCGCCGTGTCGCTGGCCGGCCAGCCGGTGGCGCTTAGCGTGAACGAATACCGCACCCTGCTCGCCCTGATGCAGCGCCAGGGCCGCGCCCTGACGCGCGAGCAGCTGGAGGACGAAGTCTACGGCGGGCACGGCACCATAGAAAGCAACACCATCGCCGTCTACGTCCACCAGCTGCGCCGCAAGCTGGGCGAGAACCTGATAGAGACCGTGCACGGCTACGGCTACCGCATGCCGCAAGGACCGAGAACATGACATCCCTGTGCAACCGCCTGGTGGCCGCGCTGCTCTTGAGCATGACGCTATGCTGGGTGATCTGGATGGGCTTCAATATCTCGCAGATGAGCCGGCAGCAGACCGGCATGTGGGACGCCTCGCTGCGCGAGGTCGGCAACCAGATCCTGCTGTCCATGCCGGGCAGCCTGGCCAGCCTGGCCCACAACCCGTCCTACCAGCCCTTCTACACGCTGCCGCCGTCCGAGTCGCCCGGCGTCGAGGACCTCACCTACCAGGTCTGGAACCTGGCCGAGCGCACCCTGCTGCTGCGCTCGCCCGGCGCCCCGCAGACCCCGCTGGTGCCCAGCTTCGCGCAGGGCCTGAACCATCCCCAGGGCGATCCGGACGGCTGGCGCATCTATTCCGTATCGGATGCCGGCGGCGAGATCCAGGTGCAGGTGGGCAAGTCGCGCGCGCAATTGCACAAGGACCTGGACGAGCGCATCTCGCGCGCCCTGATGGGCGCGGTGCTGACCTTCGTCCTGCAGGCCCTGGCGGTGGGCCTGGTGGTGCGCGCCACCATGCGGCCGCTGGACCGGCTGCAGCGGACCCTGTCGCGGCGCGACGCGCTGGACATGACCGAGCTGCCCGTGCAGGGCCTGCCGCGCGAGCTGCACCCCTTCGTCGCCTCCGTCAACCGCCTGCTGCAGCGCCTGCAGCAGGCGCTGCGCAAGGAGCAGAGCTTCCTGGCCGACGCGGCGCACGAGCTGCGCACGCCGCTGGCGGCGCTGACCGCCCAGGCCGAAGTGGCGCGCGGCGCGGCCACCCTGCCCGAGTCGCGCGCCGCGCTGGACAAGCTGCTGGCCGTGGCGCGTCGCAGCGCCCGGCTGGCCGAGCAGTTGCTGGACCAGGCGCGCCTGGAGGACCAGGACGCCGCCGCGCCCCTGCAGCCGGTGCCGCTGCACCGGGTCACCAACCTGGTGGTGCGCGATTTCGAATCGGCCGCGCGCGGCCGCTCGCAGCACGTCACGCTGCACATCGAGGCGTGCACGGTGGCCGGCCGCGTGGACGACCTGGGCGTGCTGCTGCGCAATCTGCTGGACAACGCCGTGCGCTACGCCGGCGCGGGCGGCCGCATCGAGGTCCGCTGCCGGCCGCTGGAAGGCGGCGGCACGCTGCTGTCGGTGGCCGACGACGGGCCCGGCGTGCCCGCGCAAGAGCGCGAGCGCATCTTCGACCGCTTCTATCGCGCCGCGGGAACCGGCGAGCGCGGCAGCGGCCTGGGGCTGGCCATGGTGGCGCGCATCGCGGCACGGCACGGCGCGTCGATAGCCACGGGCAACGGGCTGGAAGGACGGGGCTTGTGCGTGGCGTTGAGTTTCCCCGGACAGGAGGGCCCCGCCGCGGGCTAGAACCGCCCTGCCGGGAAGCCCGGGCCGGCCAAGGCCGCCGGATAGCGGAGCCGCCGGCCATTCGGACAAGCCTGGCGATCCAGGACGATCAGCCCCCGCCGCCCGGCAGGCCCGCCAGGTAGCGCTCGTCTTCCTTGCTGAGCAGGCCCTGGCGGCGCGCCGCCTCGATCAGGTCGGGACGGCGCCGCCACGTCAGGGCGAGCGAACGCTCGCGCCGCCAGCGCGCGATCTGCGCATGGTGGCCCGACAGCAGCGGCGCGGGCACCGCCTGCCCCTCGTAGACCTCGGGCCGGGTGTAGTGCGGGCTGTCGAGCAGCCCCGCCAAGGTGGGGTGGAAGGAATCCTGCCGGGCCGACTCGTCGTCGTTGAGCACGCCGGGCAGCAGCCGCACGCAGGCATCCATCATGGCCATCGCGGCCAGTTCCCCGCCCGACAGGACGAAATCGCCGATCGACCATTCCTCGTCGACGCAGCGCTCGATGAAGCGCTGGTCCACGCCCTCGTAGCGGCCGCAGACGAAGATGCGCCCGGGCCCGGCGGCAAGCCCGGCGGCCGCGGCCTGGTCGAAGCGCCGGCCGGTGGGAGCCAGCAGCGCCACCGGCAGCGGCGCGACGCCGGCAGCGGCGTGGGCGGCGCGGATCGCGGCCAGCGTCCTTTCCAGCGGCGCGGCCATCATCACCATGCCGGGTCCGCCGCCATAAGGCCGGTCGTCCACCGTTCGGTGCACGTCGGACGTGAAGTCGCGCGGGTTCCAGGCCTGCAGCGACCAGCGGCCCTGGGCGTGGGCGCGGCCGGTCACGCCCAGGTCGCGCACGGCGCCGAACATCTCGGGAAACAGGGTCACCACGTCGAAGCGCATGCGGTCCTGGCTGGCTTGGGGCCCGGGCGGCGGGCGGATCGGGAACGGGGAGCTAGAAATCGACGGGCCAGTCGGTGTCGATGCGCCGAGCGGCCAGGTCGACGCCGCGCACGTAGGCGGCCACGAAGGGCACGAGCACTTCGACCGGGCGGCCCTTGGCGTCCAGCGCCGGGGCGGCATCGGCATCGCCGTCGGCCAGGCGATGCACCCTGAGCACCGCGTGGGCGCCGTTGTCGATGACTTCGGCCACCCGCCCGATCGGCGCAGGCTGGCCGTCCCGGTCGCCGAAAAGCATACAGCCGATCAGGTCGACCCAGTAGTATTCGCCCTCTTCGGGCGGCGGGAAGTCGCTGCGCGAGACGTACACGCCCAGGCCGCGCAGGGCATGGGCGGTTTCGCGGTCGGACACGCCCGACAGGCTGGCCACGACCGTGGCGCCCTGCGGGCGGGAAACCAGGACCGGATAGCGCAGGGCGTCCTGCCCGGCCGGCTCGCGTTCCGTCCGGGGCTGCAGCCACCAGGACGATGCGGCGAGCAGGACTTCGGCCTGCGCCGAGTGCGGCTGCACCTTCACCCAGCCGCGGATGCCGTAGGCCGAGACGATCCGGCCGAGCTCGATCAGGTCGGACGGCGCCTGCGGCCTGGAGTCGGCCCTGGCCCTGGACATGCGCAGGCGGGCCTCAGGCCGCGCCGGCCTTCTCGGTGAAGTCCTTGACCAGGCGGGCGACGGCGGGCGAGAGCTGGGCGCCGTTGCTGGTCCAGTGCTGGACGCGGTCGAGCGAGATGCGCAGGCGCTCGTCGCCCTCGTTGGCCACGGGGTTGTAGAAGCCGACGCGCTCGATGAAGCGACCGTCGCGGCGATTGCGGGAATCGGTCGCAACCACGTTGTAGAAGGGCCGCTTCTTCGAGCCGCCGCGCGCAAGGCGAATCACCACCATAGGTAATCCTTTGAAAATGTTCGGAAAAGCTGGCTAGGATAACACGGGCTGCCGGAATGCTCAAGA
>Ga0182746_1001010_pt1 | contig 29685 bp, 24 predicted proteins | sample eDN3rd30CBELigOP_FD_128881 | JGI IMG/M metagenome (GOLD analysis project Ga0182746, IMG submission 128881) | Enriched Organic Plus compost microbial communities from Emeryville, California, USA - eDNA 3rd pass 30_C BE-Lig OP (version 2) (version 2) ...
CAAGCAAAAGAACTTGGATTATTCGGAATGAGTATCCCTGAAGAATACGGGGGAATCGGATTAGGAATGGTTGGAAAGGCTGCAGTTTTGGAGCAGTTAGGAAGAACACATAACGGATTTGCGACGTTGATTAGTGCTCATACAGGTATTGGAAGTACAGGACTAGTTCGTTTAGCTTCTCCATTTCTAAAGGATAAATATTTACCGGACCTTGCGGCAGGCAGAAAGACAGCGGCATTTGCTTTATCTGAGCCAGGTGCAGGATCAGACGCAACGAACTTATCGACAAGAGCAGAAAAGGTAGGGAATAAATGGATTCTAAACGGCACAAAGCATTTTATTACCAATGCCCCGATTGCCGATGTCTTTACGGTTTTTGCACTAACAGACAAAGATAAAAGAGCAAAAGGCGGCATTACGGCTTTTCTAGTAGAAAAAGATTTTCCTGGTTTTACAATTGGTAAAAAAGACAAAAAAATGGGGTTGCGTGGTTCATATACTGCACAATTAATTTTCGAAAACTGTGAAGTTCCAGAGGAAAACGTTATCGGTGAAGTCGGAATGGGCTATATGGCCGCTTTAAAAATTCTTAGTGAAGGCCGCATTGGGTTAGCTGCACGAGCAGTTGGATCTTCTCAAAAATTAATTGAATTATCAGCTGCATATGCGAAGGAAAGAATTCAATTTGGAAAACCGATTGCTTCGAACCAAGCGATTCAATGGATGTTAGCGGATATGGCGACGGAAACAGAAGCAGCGAAAACTTTAATGCTAAAAGCGGCACATATGGTCGATGAAGGGAAAAAAGTAGTGAAAGAGTCGTCTATGGCGAAATTGTTTGCCTCAGATGTCTTTAATCGAGTGGCAGATAAAGCCGTTCAAATTCATGGTGGTATGGGGTATGTATCCGATTATCCAGTAGAGCGTTTTTATCGTGATGCCCGCATTACTCAAATTTATGAAGGAACAAATGAAATCCAAAGATTGATTATTTCTAGAAACGTGCTTGACGAAAATTAATCTCTAGAGAGTGAGGCGAAGGTATGCGTTGGATAGTTCTCGTTTTATTGTTTTTTGGTATGATGATTAACTTCGCAGATAAATCGATCATTGGATTGGCAGCGGTTCCAATTATGGAAGATTTCAAACTATCCTACGCAGAGTGGGGACTTGTTGGAAGCGCTTATTATTGGTTATATCCTGTTACTGGAATTTTCGGTGCAGCATGGGCGGATAAAGTAGGAGCCAAAAAAGTATTAGGGTTTCTAATGCTAACATGGGCTGTCCTTCAGTTCGGAGTAATCGCCATTACAGCCCTTCCATTATTAATCGTGTATCGCCTCTTATTAGGTGCTTTTGAAGGACCGTTCAGTCCTGTCGCTTATAGTCATGCAGATAAATGGTTTCCTCCAAAGCAACGTGGATTCGCGAACTCTGTTGTTGTATCTGGCGCGACAGTTGGCGCGATGATTGTTGCCCCTCTTCTTGTAGCGATGATTACAGCGTGGGGCTGGAAATATGCTTTCGCTGCACTAGGTCTTGCAAGTCTTGTTTGGGCTGTAGCCTTCAAATTCTTAACGAAAGAATCACCAGTGGAAGCGTATGAAAAAGCTAAGAAGAAGGCTGCCCCTGAAAAATTTAAATTAAAAGATCTTAAGTATATCCTTACATCACGCGTCGCTTTATTTACGACACTTGCTTATTTTTCCACGTATTTCATCGTTGTCTGGTTGGCGACATGGTTGCCACTTTATCTTGTTGAAGTAACAGGAATGAGTAATGGACAAATGGGCTTTGCAGTAGCGGCTGTCGGGATTGCGTCTGTTGTACTTTATATGGGAGTGTCTGTGTTATCCGACGCTGTATTTAAGAAGACTCAAGACTGGAAAATTTCACGTGTATATGTAACTGGTGGTGCGATGCTTATTGGTTCATTGAGCATGTTATCTATTCTAGTGTTTCATAATCCGATTTGGGTCATTACCGCGATGTGTTTAGCGAAAGGGCTTACGTATGCGATTCTGCCGATTGGTCCAACGATTATGATTAATGAAATGCCGGAACGCCGTGGGCTTATGACAAGTATTCTAACTTCTTCTGGTAACTTGGCTGGTATCGTTGCCCCTATTTTAACAGGGTTCATTGTGAATTTAGCAGCTACAAAAATATTTGGATATAACCTGTCCATTGCCTTTATGGCTGTGCTTGTTCTTATTTTCTCCGCGTTGTTTATGATTTTTGTCAGACCTACTGAGCAAGTTCAATCAGACGAATCAGAATTATCGGAACAGGTTGGATCATAAAAGGAAGGTGAAGTAATCTTGGAAACGGAACAAGTAAAGCCGTGGAACAAATATTATGAAGAAATAAAAGATACGTTTCATATTCCGAAGATTTCATTGTATGCCATGTTCGAGACTTCGGTTCAGCGATTTGGAGAACAGCCGGCCATTATTTTTGAGAATCGAGAAATTACGTATAACGAACTTAAACGAAGAGTGGATTGTTTAGCTCAGGCATGGATAAATAAGGGCGTTCGGCAGGGAGAGCGAATCGGCGTTATGGTCGCCAATCATCCAGATTATATCGTTTCTTATTATGCTGCTCAGGCAATCGGTGCGATTGTTGTTCAAATCAACCCTGCTTATACACCAAGAGAATTGCTGCAAATTGTCCAAGATTCTCATATTGCTTATATCGTGGTAGATGCTCGTTCTGTCGCAACAGTTGATACGATTCGTGAAGTCTTTTCTTTTAAGCAGGTAACGTTATCGACAACCGTAAGTGCTCATGAAGTTGAATGGGGAGACTCGATGAAGGAATTAATCGAGTCAGCTTCCCCGCTTCAACACGCTGCACCGATTAATCCTGTAGAAGATGTTGCGATTATTCAGTATACAGGGGGAACGACAGGGAAAGTGAAGGGTGCGATGTTAACGCACTATAACTTAGTTGCAAATGTTTATCAAAGCTTTGTGCTATATCGTCAACGAGTGGAATTTGGCCAAGAAACGGTTCTAACTGTAACTCCTCTCTATCATGTGTATGCGATGACAGCTGCTATGAATCTAGGGATTTATTTAGGTGCCCGGTTATTAGTCATCGAGAAGTTTAATGTAGATCACGTTCTTCAACAAGTAAAAAAACATCGACCAACGATGTTTCCAGGTGTTCCTAAAATGTATATTTCATTCGTCAATCATCCAAACGCATCTACTTCGGGGTTAGAGTCGTTAAAAGTTTGTTCTTCAGGATCGGCTCCTTTGCCTGTAGAAATTATTCATAGGTTTAAAGAGCTGACAGGTGCCTCTATTTTGGAAGGGTTCGGTATGTCAGAAACATCACCGACTACACACCGTACACCAATTAATGGAGAACACAAGGTTGGGAGTATCGGTATTCCTGTCCCTGAAACAGATTGTAAGATTGTGGATGAAGATAACAAAGAGCTTGGTACCAATATGGTAGGCGAACTTTTGATTAAAGGACCTCAAGTGACGAAGGGATATTGGAATAATGTGTCTGAAAGTGCCCAAGCGTTGCAAAATGGCTGGTTGCACACAGGGGACCTCGCTACGATGGATGAGGAAGGTTACTTCTATATTGTTGGAAGAAAGAAGGAAATGATTATTTTAGGCGGATTTAATATTTATCCTCAGGAAGTAGAAGGAGTCCTATATGAACATCCAGATATTCAGGAAGCGGCCGTTGTTGGAATACCTGATCGAGAAAATGGCGAAATGGTGAAAGCTTATGTTGTGCCGAAAAATGGTTGTACACTCGATCTTGATGAAATTCGAGGGTATTGCTATACAAAATTAACGCCATACAAAGTTCCGAAAGTCATTGAAGTAAGAGATCAATTACCGCGAAATGGTGTAGGGAAATTACTAAAGCGTCTATTAATCAAAGAAGAATTAGAAAAAGGAGGAGAATAATAGTGGGAAATCAAGAGATTAAACGAGTAGGAGTAGTCGGAGCTGGAGCGATGGGGTCACAAATTGCGATGGTTACCGCCCTTGGTGGATATCCAGTTATTTTACAAGATATTGCAACGGAAAGTTTACAAAAGGCCGAAGCTTTTCTAAGAGAACAAATGGAAAGACGTGTGAAAAAAGGGAAGTTTACCGAAGAACAGGTTGAAAGCGCATTCGCTAGGCTTACGTTTACAACGGAACTAACAGACTTACAAAATAGTGATTTAGTCATTGAAGCAATTGTCGAAAAGTTAGAAGCGAAACAAGCATTGTTCCAACAGTTGGATCGTATCGTGCCAGAGCATGCGATTTTGGCAACGAACAGTTCGACTATCGTAAGCTCTAAGCTAGCTGATTCGGTTCGTCGTCCTGAAAAAGTATGTAACATTCATTTCTTTAATCCTGTGCTCGTTATGGATTTAGTTGAGGTCGTAAAAGGACCGCATACATCTGATCAAACAGCGGAAAAGAGCGTCGATTTTATTAAATCGATTGGTAAGATACCAGTGTTATTAAAGAAAGAGATTTCCGGCTTTATTGCGAATCGTATTCTTGGGAAGTTAATGGATGAAGCGGTTTTCCTATATGAAAACGGCTATGCCTCACATGAGGAAATCGATCTTGTTGTGACGAAGGCGCTAAATCATCCGATTGGACCGTTTGCTCTTATGGATTTAACGGGCATTGATGTGAATTACTTTGTACGTATGCAACGCTACTCAGAAAGTGGTGATGAGAAAGACCGACCAGCAGCGGTGGTAGCGGCGAAAGTAGAAAAAGGGGAGTTAGGCAAGAAAACGGGTAAAGGTTTCTATGAATACGATGAGAACGGGAAACGAATTGAACAAAGAGTCTAAGTGATTGGGGAGAGAGAAATGAAGAACATTACAGTAATTGGTGCAGGCACGATGGGAAGAGGAATTGCTCTTGCTTGTGTACAGGCAGGATATGATGTTGTCGTACAAGATGTAAGTGAAGAATCTTTACAGCGATGTGAAACGTATATTCGCAAATTTACAGATTCTGTGTCCATTCAGTTTGAAACAGATTTACAACAAGCGGTAAAATCTGCTGATTTAGTGATTGAAGCTGTACTAGAACTGATGGATCTAAAAGTGGAGATTTTCAAAGCACTTGATACATTTGCTCCTCCACACGCTATACTCGCTACGAATACATCAACAATGAGTCCTACAGAAATTGCTTCACAAACATCTAGGCCGGGTCAATGTATCGCTCTTCATTTCTTTAACCCTGTTCATAAGATGAAACTGATTGAAGTTATTTGTGGACTTGAAACAAGTGAAGAGACAATCCAAACGAGTATGGAGTTTGGGCAAAGCCTAGGTAAAGAGTGTGTAAAAATTAATGAATTTCCTGGTTTTGCTGCCGGTCGAATGAATTGCTTAATTGGAAATGAAGCGATGAATATGGTCATGGAAGGTGTAGGGTCGATTGAAGATATCGACAAAGCGATGAAGCTAGGCTTGAATCATCCGATGGGCCCGCTTGAATTGGCTGATTTAGTCGGTCTCGATACACGGTTACGTAATATGGAATATTTATATGCAACATTAGGGGAGAAATATCGTCCTTGTCCGATTCTCAAGAAATATGTGAAAGCAGGCTGGCTCGGCAAAAAAACTGGTCGAGGATTTTATACATACGATGAGGAGGGCAATAAATTATGAATTCAACAATCAGTGAAGATATTCAATTATTAAAAAAGAACGTTCGCGATTTTATTCAAACGGAAGTAGAAGCGGTTGCGATGCAGATTGAAGAAGAAAACCGTATTCCTGAGAGAATTGTTCAACTATCTAGAGAGATGGGATTGTTTGGACTAAGTATCCCGGAAGAGTATGGCGGGCTGGGACTCGGTATGGTCGGGAAATGTGCGCTGTATGAAGAAATCGGTGCTACACATAACGGCTATACGACCTTGATTGGTGCACATACAGGAATTGGAACGGTTGGAATTGTAGAGATGGGCAATGAAGCGCAAAAGAGAAAGTATTTGCCTGATATGGCTGCGGGAAATCGGATTGGTGCCTTTGCTCTGACAGAGCCGCAAGCAGGATCGAATGCGACGAATTTGAAAACAACGGCCGTTAGAAAAGGCGATAAATATATTTTAAACGGCTTGAAACATTATATTACAAATGCGCCAGAAGCCGATATATTCACAGTGATGGCTGTAACGGATCCTTCAAAAGGTGCGAAAGGAATTACTTCTTTCATTATTGAAAAAGACTTTCCAGGTTTTCATGTAGGAGCTGTCGAGAAAAAAATGGGTCTGCGTGGTTCCCATTCTGCAGAAATCATTATGGAAGATTGTGAAGTACCTGTTGAAAATGTGTTAAGTGAAGAAGGACAAGGGTATGTTAATGCACTCAAAATTTTAGCTAATGGCCGTGCAGGTTTAGCCGCTCGAAATTTAGGTTCCGCTCAGAAGCTGCTTGATTTATCGATGATGTATGCAAAAGAGCGTGTTCAGTTTAATGTGCCAATTATTGAGCATCAAGCTGTTGCTCATATGTTATCCGAAATGGCCGTTGACATTGAGGCGCTAAGATCTTTTACATATCGCGTCGCTCAGATGGTCGATGAGGGGAAGAAGGTTATTAAAGAAGCAGCAATGTTAAAGCTATTTGGTTCAGAAGTCTACAATCGTGTTGCTGATAAAGCCGTACAAATACATGGCGGAATTGGTTATATTGCGGACTATCCAATTGAACGTTTTTATCGTGATGCCCGTATTACGCGTATTTATGAAGGAACTTCAGAAATTCAAAAAAATATTATTATCGGTCAATTAAATAAAGAATATAACTAAGGGGGAAGAAAAAATGAAAAAGAATCGAATTGTTATTGTTGATGGAGTACGTACACCAATTGGACGTTATGGCGGAGTATTAAAAGATGTAAAATCAGGATTCTTAGCTTCAAGAGTAATTGAAAGTGTACTAGAAAAAGCGAATGTGTCTCCAACAATTGTGGATGAAGTAATCTTAGGAGAAGTTCGTCAAACGTCAGAAGCTTCTAATGTTGCTCGTGTGGCTGCACTGCGAGCAGGTATTCCTTCAAGTACACCAGCTTTCACTGTTAACCGTCTTTGTGCATCTGGTATGCAAGCTATTGCTTCAGGTGTTCAACAAATTCAATCAGGTCAAGCGAAAGTTGTCATTGCAGGCGGGACAGAAAGCATGAGTAATGCACCGATTTTCATTCGTGGTTCACGCTTTGGCGGCGATCAGACTCAGTTGGTCGATTCAAATAAGGAAAATGGACAACAGCCTCAAGAGACGTACGGTTATCAATTAGGTATGGGGATAACAGCAGAAAATGTTGCTGAGAAATATAACGTTTCACGAGAAGACCAAGATAAGTTTGCTTATGAAAGCCAACAACGTGCAGATCGAGCAATTAAACAAGATGTATTTCGTGAGGAAATTGCTCCAGTAACTGTCCAAGTAAAACGCTCAACGATTGTTGTGGACACAGATGAACATCCACGTCCGGAAACGACATTGGAGAAGTTAGGAACATTGAAACCTGCTTTCAAACCAGACGGTTCGGTTACAGCAGGAAATGCATGCGGCCGTAACGACGGGGCAGCTGCGGTTTTACTTATGTCAGAGGAAGAAGCAGCCGCTCAAAATCTTCAACCATATGCAGCTATTGTGGATTGGGCAGCGGTTGGTGTACCACCAGAAATTATGGGAATTGGGCCTGTACCAGCTGTTCAAAAGCTGTTAGAGCGCACGGAATTATCAATTGAAGATATTGATTTATTTGAAATCAATGAAGCGTTTGCTTCACAAGCGTTAGCTGTTCAGAGAGAGCTAGGAATTGACCCTGAGAAATGCAATGTAAATGGTGGAGCAATCGCATTAGGACATCCACTAGGTGCAACAGGTGCACGTATTGTCGTGACATTAATGCATGAATTAAAACGAAGAGGCGGACGTTATGGAGTTGCAGCTCTTTGTATAGGCGGCGGACAAGGAATGGCAATTCTTATTGAAAACCTACAAACTAATTCATAAGGATAAGGGGGACTCGGAGTGACAATTTATGAAACGATTTTAGTTGAACGAGAGGGAAATCTAGCTTATATCATTATTAATCTACCAGAAGTAAGAAATCGGTTAAGTAAGGAAACGTTAGCGGAGATTGTAGAAGCACTAGAAGAACTAAAAAACGATCGCGAAGTCGGTTGTGTCGTGTTCCGTGGACAAGGAGACAAAGCTTTTGCAGCCGGTGCTGATATTAATCAGTTGAATGCGCGTCAAGCATTGGATATGTTACAAGCCGGAGGAATGCAAGAAGTCTATGATTATATTGAATCGTATGAAAAACCGACGATTGCGATGATTAATGGGGTTGCGCTAGGCGGCGGCTGTGAATTAGCGATGGCTTGTGATATTCGCCTCATTGCAGATCATGCGAAAATGGGATTGCCAGAATTAAATTTATCGATTATTCCAAGTGCTGGTGGAACCCAACGACTTACACGACTAGTTGGGAAAGGAAAAGCAATCGAAATGATTTTACTAGGCAAATTTATTTCAGCGGAAGAAGCGAAACAGATTGGCTTAGTGTCTGAAGTCGTTCCACTTGCTGATTTAAAGGATAAAGTAGAAGAAACAGCGAAACAAATTTTAGCGAAAGGTCCTCTTGCGGTGAAGCTTGCGAAGGTTGCGATTCACTTAGGCTCAGATGTTGATATGAAAACAGGACTCATGATCGAGCGCCTTGCTCAAGCGGTTCTCTTCTCTACAGAAGATAAGTCAGAAGGAACAGCAGCCTTTATTGAAAAAAGAAAGCCTGTATTTCTATCGAAGTAATGAAATAAAAAGACCATTCCATTATAATAGGGAATGGTCTTTTTATTGTTTGATAAATCATAAAATTCTTGAGTTTCTGTTGGGAATTTTGATACCGATTGAAAATATTGTTATTTTAATACAGTAAATTCCACTAAATAATAGTAGAATATTTGACTAAAACTATTGAATATAGAAAGGTTTTAAAGAAGTAGGTAAAGAATATAAAATTATTTCTTAACAATATTGACGAAATTCATAGGATTAATTATGATTTAGAAACAACATTGAAATTAGACAACTTAGATTTGAAGCGAGGTGTGTTGCATGTATTTAACGATTAATGGAATTGAAAAAAGCTTTGTTAATGAGAAGAAAGAACGAGTAAAAGTACTCGATAATATTAATATTGAAGCTGAAAAAGGAAGCTTTGTTTCGATTGTTGGACCATCGGGCTGTGGGAAATCAACGCTGCTCTATTTAATTGCAGGACTTGATCGGCCAGATGCTGGAGATATACGAGTGGCAGGCCAAAAGGTGAAGAAGCCTGGGCCAGAGCGAGTTGTTGTCTTCCAAGAGGCGGGATTGTTCCCATGGCTAACTGTATTAGAGAATGTTACATATGGTTTGAAGCTGAAGAAAATGTCGAAAGCAGAAGCTGAGGCAAAAGCGTTAGAAGTGTTAAAGATGGTTCACCTTAGCCGTTATGTAGATTCGTATCCTCATCAGTTATCAGGAGGTATGAAGCAAAGGGTTGCTATCGCAAGAGCGTTGGTAATGGAACCGGATATTTTATTAATGGATGAGCCGTTCTCAGCACTAGATGAACAGACACGAATGGTGTTACATAAAGAGCTTATAGAAATTTGGAGAAAAACAAAAGTCACGATTTTCTTTATTACTCATAATATTCGAGAAGCTGTTCAACTTTCAGAAAAGGTTGTTGTCTTTGCTACTCGTCCAGGGAAAATCAAAGACATTATTTCGGTCCCATCGATGAAAGACGGAGTTATGCCCGATAGTGTTACATTACATACGGAGCAGAAAGTTTTGAGTATTTTACAGGAGGAAATTGAAAAAGTATTGAAGGAGGAAATGGGAGATGACTACAGCTTTAAGACGGGTCCTGTTCATCGCAATGATAGCGGTGATATGGGAAGTCACATCTAGACTTTCAAGCCTTCCTGATTTTATGTTTCCAGGCCTTCTTCAGGTATTAGATACATTGGTTAACGGTATAATAAGTGGACAAATTACGGAAGCTATTTTAAAAAGTATAGGCCGGATTTTACTTGGGTTTACGATAGCTATTGTTATCGGGCTTATTCTAGGCTATTTTATTTGGCGCTACAAGCTTGTGGAAGATACGCTCGGCTTTGTTGTGACAGCTCTGCAGTCCATTCCAAGTATTGTTTGGTTTCCGCTTGCGATTATTTGGTTTGGATTAAATGATTTTTCCATTCTTTTTATCGTAACGATTGGGGCTACTTGGACGATGACAGTCAATGCTACGAGCGGCTTCAAAAATGTTCCTCAGCTATATCAACGGGTTGCTAAAACATATGGATCAAGCGGTTTTCACTTTTTACGTACGGTCATTTTACCGGCTTCCGTGCCGCAAATCATTTCTGGTTTACGTATTGCTTGGGCGTTTTCTTGGCGCGCCTTAATGGCAGGAGAGCTGCTTGGCGGAGGCGGCGGCCTTGGTCAACTATTAGAAATGGGCCGATCACTTGGTCAAATGGATTTAGTTATTTCGGTTATGATTATTATTGCTATTATCGGAACGATTGTAGACAATGTTGTATTTTCTCGCTTAGAACGCAACGTTCAATTAAAGTGGGGAGTTAGTTCACGCTAGTTTGTAGAAATTACTCATTTAAAAAGGAGAACAGAAGATGAAAAAGTTATTGTTTACACTCATTGCTTCTATACTATTTATTGGTATATTAAGCGGTTGTGCACAATCTGATCAAAAAGAAGAAAAAGCAGAAACTGGTTCTGATGAAAAAACAGTTAAAATTGGTTACTTCCCGAACTTAACGCATATCGCGACAATTGTAGCGCTTGAAAAAGGCTATTTTGAAGAAGCATTCGGTAAAGATGTGAAAATTGAAACAAAAACAGTTAGCAATGGTGGATTATTTATGGAAGCGATGGCTACAAAAGCAATCGATGTTGGTACAGTTGGTCCTGGACCGCTGCTTAACTTCTATGTGAAAAATCCAAATTATCATTTGATTTCTGGAGCAGTTAATGGCGGGGCTGTACTTGTTACAAGTGAAGCGAGCAATATTAAAGATCTAAAGGATTTAGACGGTAAAAAAGTAGCTATTCCGGTTATTGGTAGTACACAAGATATCATGCTTAGAAAAGCGCTTCAAGAGGTGGATTTAAAACCAACAACAAATGGTGGTTCAGTAGAATTATTTGCGTCAGCTCCTGCAGATACGGTTTCTCTTTTCGTTCAAAAATCAGTGGATGCGGCAGCTACTCAGGAACCATGGGGCTATGTGTTAGAAAATCAAGCAGATGGTAAGTTACTTTTAGATTGGGATAAATTCGCTTGGGGCAAAGATTCTACGAATACAGTAGTGGCTGCTAGTAAGGAGTTTTTAGAGAAAGACGGTCTGGCTGCTTCTTATTTAAAAGCCCATAAAAAAGCGGTAGAATTTATTCAAAACAACCCTGAAGAAAGCCAAGAAATCGTTATGAAGCATTTGAAAGATTTAACAGGTAAAGAGTTGAAGAAAGATGAAGTAGAGGCGGCGTTCTCCCGCTTACAAGTAACAACAGATGTAAATGAAAAAGTAATTCAAGAAATGGCTGATATTAGTAAAGAAGCCAACTATATTCCAAGCAACGATATTAAAGGCTTGATTGATCTTTCCGTTCTTGAAGGAATTAAATAATAAAAAGTGAACTCCGATACGATTATGTATCGGAGTTTTTTGACGATGTGCGAGATGTTACAGTACAAAAAAGTAAACACTCATAAAGTGGGCTAAGCTTCCTAACAGAATAAAAATATGAAAAATCTCATGAAACCCCCAGCCCTTATAAGTAAGCCATTTGGGTTTAACTGCATAAATGAGGCCTCCTAATGTATAAATAACTCCACCAAGAATTAAGAGAAATACGCCTGTCATACTTAAAACATCGGATAAAGGAATAATAGCAACAATAATCATCCAACCCATGGCAATATATAAGGAAGTAGAGAGCCAGCGGGGACAATTAAACCAAATCATTTTAAAAGAAATTCCACATATCGCAATGAAAGAAATAATGAAAAATAACGCCCATCCTGTTACTCCGCGCAAACTGATTAAGCAAAATGGAATATATGTTCCAGTAATTAAAATGAAAATCATGGAATGATCTAGTTTTCTTAAAAAAGTAATCACTCTGTCTTTGGCAATAACCATGTGATACGCAGCGGATGCAGAATACAGAAGAATCATGCTTAAGCCAAATAGGATGACAGCGGTAATTGTCAGGGGAGATCCTCCTGTAGAGGATGCTTTGATGACTAGTGCCAGCAATCCAATAAAAGCTAAAATCGCTCCAGCTAAATGGGTAAATCCATTAATAGGTTCTCGAATATATTGGTTCATAATATCAACACGCCTTTATGTAGTTTTAATAACTACATAAAATCATATATGTATAACGATATATAGTCAAGGTTTACGAAGTGTTTTTAATGGGATAAAATAATAGCTATAAAAATGAATATGGGTGGTTTTTGGATGAAAAACATACAGGATATTTTAAATCAGCTAGAACTGGAAAGTCATATTTCTTTAAATGACATTCCAGAAATTGATTTATATATGGACCAAGTGATTCAGTTATTTGAGAATAAATTTAATGGGACGAAAAGAAATGAAGAAGAAAAAGTTCTGACAAAAACAATGGTTAACAACTATGCAAAAGGAAAATTATTTTTTCCAATTAAGAATAAAAAGTATTCTAAAGAGCATCTGATTTTAATCAGTCTTATTTATCAATTGAAAGGGGTTCTATCTATTAATGATATTAAAGAGCTGCTTGAAGGCTTAAATCGGAAGGTTGTGGAGGAAGAGTTCCGGTTAGATGACTTTTATAATAGTGTTCTGACTGTGAATACGAAAAATGTTGAGAATTTTTATGAAGAGATAAAGGAGCATATCAAGGATGTAAAAGAGGAAATGCAAGCGCTAGAAGATCGTGATCAGTCCTATCTGGAGCAAGTTTTATTGATCGCTTCACTTGTTCAGATGAGCAACGTATATCGAAGAACAGCAGAAAAATTAGTTGATGAAATTATTGGAGAAAAAGAAGGTAAGGACGAGTAGGGAATGATAAGATGATTAAAAATAATGAGTAAGGTTACATAGTTACCCTATTTCTTATGTTTTGAGGGGAGTGCTTGTTTTGAATGGTAAGTTTCAGTTATCGTGGATTATTATTTTAGGCATTGTATTCTTGATTGGGTTTAGTATGATGGCATTGTTATTTAGTCAAAATGAAGTTACGGCATTTGATCGTGCAATCATTGCCTTTGTTCAAGGGCTGGAATCGCCATCTTTAACAGCGGTTATGAAATTTTTTACGTTTATCGGATCATTCAAGGCAATTATTGTTATTTCTCTGTTCACGATGGCACTTTTATATGCAGTATTGAAGCATCGAATAGAGCTTATTTTATTTACTATCGTGCTTGTTGGTACGCCTATTTTAAATCGTCTCTTAAAAGAGTTTTTTCAACGAGCCCGCCCGGATTTACATAGGTTGATTGAAATTGGAGGGTACAGCTTTCCGAGCGGACATGCGATGAATGCGGCGTCTATGTATGGGATTCTTGCTTTTTTACTATGGCGTCATATTCCTACTAGATGGGGACGAAGCTTGTTGATTATCTTTAGCAGTGCCATGATTGTTACGATTGGAATAAGCCGAATCTATCTAGGTGTGCATTATCCTAGTGATATTATCGCTGGATACTTGGCGAGCGGCTGCTGGCTTGCGATTACAATCGCTGTTTTTCAAAGATACCAAGAAAAGAGGAGTTCTTTTAGAGTTGACCGGAATTCGGCATGAATTCGACACAGATTGGCGGGACTCCAACACAAACTATAAAAAAGGGGAAACCCATAAGACAGCAGCTTATGGGTTTCCTTTTTTATTTTAGATTCGATTTCTCCAATGCTCCAACCGCTAATTCATAGAAATACTGTGAAGCTGGGAAGAGTGCTGTATCATCTATTTTGAATTTTGGGTGGTGTAAGTCATATGGTCCGCCTGAGCCAATCATGACGAAGACACCAGGGATTTTTTCTTGATATAAAGCGAAGTCTTCGCCGATAGAGCTAGCTTCGAGGGTTTTCGTGGTATAGCCTGTTTTATCTCCAATTTCAAAGGCGAAATCGGCCCATTCCGGTGTATTATCAACGGATGGCGGTCCTGGATGCCAGAAGAATTCAATGTTTGCATCAAATGTGACACCAATACCATGTAACACTTGCTGCATACGCTTTTCAATAAATGCTCGTTCTGTTCTACTAAATGTACGAACGGTTCCTTCTAAATAAGCGGAATCTGGGATCACATTCCATGTATTTCCGCTATGTATTTGCGTAATACTGAGCACAGCTGCTTCTCGCGGTGCGACGTTTCGGCTAATAATCGTTTGAAGCGCCGAAATGATGTGACTCGTAATAATAATCGGGTCATTTCCTTCTTCCGGTTTTGCTGCATGTGCACCTGTTGCTGTTACCTTTATTTCAAAACGGTCCACAGCGGCTGTTAATACCCCATGTTTTGTCCCCAGCTCGCCTACTCGTAAAGTTGGGTCATTATGAAGTCCGAATATCGCATCGACATCATCCAATGCCCCTGTTTCTAAAATTGCTTTCGCACCATGAGATGTTTCTTCTGCTGGCTGGAAGATGAAGCGGATAGTTCCTGCTAACTTTTCTTCTACTTGCTTTAATAAAAAAGCGGCTCCTAATATAACAGACGTGTGAAAATCATGTCCACATGCGTGCATGATTCCTTTGTTTGTAGATGGGAACGCCACATCCGCCTGTTCTAAAATCGGGAGTGCGTCAATATCGGCACGAAGCGCAATAGTCGGACCAGGTGTGCTTCCTTTAATTTCCGCAATGACGCCTGTTTGCAACGGTAAATCAAGGATGGTAATGTTTTGAGACTTTAGTGCTTCTTTAATTTTTTGAGTTGTTTCGTATTCTTCATTTGATAACTCTGGATTCATATGAAGGTCACGTTTGAATTCTACTAAATATTTCTCTAATTCTGTATTGTTTATAGTCAACGATTTCCCCTCTCTTTCAATGAAAATATGTATAAGTCCATTTCTTCCTTAATGTACATATTATGGTAGGTACCTAGAATAAGTCAATGCACTTCTTATACATATTTCTTGAATTTCTATCTATTTCATAATTGGCCCTGCTTTTTACATAATCCCTTTCCATAATGGAGAAAATGACTTTGACATCATTTGGACGTCATAGGTTGTAATGTTTCGTTTGAAAGGGGGAGAAGGAATGTTTTTTCGGCGTTCTAAACAGAAAAAAGTAGATAAACATCAACAAATGGAGGAGGAAAGAAGTCCATTATCCTCCAATTTGGACAAAAATATAGAAAAGATCCGTTTACTATACGAGGATTGTTCGGATGTTGTTTTTCGTTCTTTTTTAATTGGCGGCAAAGTAAAAGCAGAATTAATCTACATTGATGGATTGTCGAACATGGAGGAAATTGATACAAGTGTCCTTTCCCCTTTGATGCAGAAGATGGTGGAGAAAAGAAGCAGCCCGTCTAACTGGATGGAAGAGAAACTATCGGTTGCTAAGATAACAGAAGTAAACACCGTGGAGGAATGTATTGAGAACACCTTAATGGGCAACCCCATTCTATTAGTTGAGCATGAAAGCAAAGGACTCGCTTTAGGGCTGGCTCGAGCGGAAAAACGTGCAGTTGAGGAACCAGCCTCCGAATCCGTTGTAAAAGGCTCACGTGAAGGTTTTGTTGAAACGATTAGTGTAAATATAGCATTAATCAGAAGAAGGATCAAAAGCCCGCAATTAAAAATGAAATCAATGAAGATTGGACGTAGAAGCCAAACGGAAGTGGCTGTCGTATATATGAAAGGGCTCGCGAATGAAACGTTAATTGAAGAAGTAAATAATCGATTGCAGCGAATTGATATTGATGGTGTATTAGAAAGCCAATATATCGAGGAATTAATAGAGGATCATCCATCTTCTCCCTTCCCTCAGATTTTAAGCACGGAGCGACCAGATTCATGTGCTGCTAGTTTATTAGAAGGGAAAGTCGTAATTCTTGTAGATGGTACTCCTTTTGCGATGATTACTCCTACAACATTTTTGGCCTTATTGCAAGCTAGTGAAGATTACTATCAACGTTTTGTGCTAAGTACAGCGATTAGATGGTTGCGTTATGTTTACCTCTTATTATCTTTGTTACTGCCATCTCTGTATGTAGCTGTGCTTAGTTTTCATCAGGAAATGATACCAACAAAGCTTATGATGAGCATAGCGACGTCGCGAGAAAATGTTCCTTTTCCTGCCATTGTGGAAGCGTTAATTATGGAAATTACATTCGAGGCACTACGAGAAGCAGGGGTAAGACTGCCGAAGCAAATTGGCTCAGCTGTTAGTATTGTCGGTGCTTTAGTTATCGGACAAGCGGCAATTCAGGCTGGCATTGTATCACCTCCGATGGTTATGGTCGTAGCTTTAACAGGGATTGCTTCTTTTACAATCCCCCGGTACAACTTAGGAGCTACCTTAAGGGTGTTGCGTTTTCCAATGATGTTCCTTGCTGGTACATTGGGCATTTTAGGCGTGATGTTAGGGATTTTAATAATTCTTACACATTTATGTACATTGCGTTCTTTTGGTGTTCCTTACCTTTCACCAATAGCCCCATGGAATAAAAGTGCTATGAAAGATGTCCTTATAAGAGCCCCTTGGTGGCAATTATCCGAGCGTCCTCGTTTAACGGGAGAGTTTAATCAATATCGCCAGGGTCCTAATCAAAAACCTGGTCCTAGAAAGGGAGGAGAGTAAAGTGCTGGAACACGGGAAAATATCGGCAGTACAAATGGGACTGATGATGTACTCTTCCATTGTTACAACAGCCATTCTTTATTTGCCAGCTGCTATCTATGACTATGCAGGAAGAGATTTGTGGTTGTCTCCTATCGTTTCTGCCATTCTAGGTTGTATTCCGGTATGTGTCGTATATGAATTACATCGCCTTTACCCAGGAGATAGTATTATCCAATATAGTTGTTCCATCGTTGGGAAGATTGGCGGAAAACTAATTGGAGCAATTATTTTGCTTCTTATCTTATTTATATCTAACCAAGCGCTTTGGCAGTATGGGGAGTTTGTCAGCGGCTATTTTCTTCCGCATACGCCGCAAGTCGTTTTACTCGGGACGATGGCCTTTGCTAGTGCTTTAGCTGTATATGGAGGGGTGGAAGTGATGGGGAGACTTTCAGATTTACTTACTCCTGTCTTGCTTTTTATGTTTTTGATAATCATTATCCTTCTTCTTCAGGATGTACAAGTAAAGTATATGTTTCCTATTTTAGGAAATGGTGTTCTTCCTGTTTTGAAAGGAGCTTATTTTTCTAACCTTTGGTTTTGTGAGCCCCTATTCATTACGTTCTTTCTTCCTTTTTTAAAAGAACCGCAAAAAGGTAGGAAATGGGGGGTTATTTCCGTATTGTTATTGTTAGTAATAGTGGTCAGTACGAATTTAGTTTCCCTTTTAGTGTTGGGAAGTGCAACAGGAAGCGTTAGGACCCCATTAATGACTGCTGTTCAGTACATTAGTATAGCTGAATTTCTATCTCATCTTGAAGCGACTGTGATGGCCATTTGGATTGCGGGTGCCTTCATTAAAATGTATGTATTTTATTATATGTTGGCATTAGGCACGGCACAGTGGTTTAACCTTTCTAATTATCGTCCGCTTGTGTTTCCAATCGCTTTTCTATCGGTGGTCTTAGCCATCTGGCAAGTACCGGATACGTCGGCTTTCTCCGTGTATAGCCAAACAATAAACTCTGCAGTAGGACCTGTTTTATTTATAGTGCTCCCTCTCTTCCTTTTGCTGATTGCTTTCTTACGGAAAAACAAGAAGCAAGAAAAGCAGGTGGAACAGCAGCAATGAGAATGATGTTATATCTTATAGGATTGACCTGTACGTTTCTACTAACGGGATGTTGGGATCAAACCGAGATGAGTAATACAGCTTTAATCAAAGCTGCTGGCGTTGACCGAATAGATGATAACACAATTGAATTAACGGTTGAAATAGCAGTTCCACAAACGCAGAGTCAAAGTGGAGGCCAAGGTCAAAGCCAAGGAAGCGGTGGGGTAACACAAGTATTAATTCGATCTAGCAAGGGGAAGACGATTCCTGATGCTTTAGAGAAACTTCAGGAACAATTGCCGAGAAAAATCTTTTGGGGACATTCAGAAGTCATTGTTATAAATGAAAAGTTAGCGAAGGAAGGCATTCGTGACTCCATTGATTATTTTATACGCGATCCAAGGCCGCGTATTCGGTCGTACGTGTTTGTGGCGAAAGAGAGTGCTAAGGAAATCTTTTCTCTTAAAACGCCGTCATACAGTCCTTCTGAAATACTTTGGGATATAGCTGAATCACAGACTTTGATGCATGTGACTTTAGTTGATCTACTTCAAAGGCTTGTAATTGGCGATGTATTCCTTCCAATGGTGGAAAAATTACCACCAGCAAAAGGGAAGAAGTCAAATGAAACGTTTGCTTATATTTACGGCACCGCCATTTTTAAGAAAGATAAAATGATTGGTTCGATTGATGATGAATTGACAAGAGGTGTGAAATGGATCCAAAATGACGTGAAAGAATCTAATATTACATTCTTACCAGAAGGAGCAAAAGGATATATATCCATGAATCTCCAAGAGGCAGACGTAAAGCTTATCCCAAAAATAAAGGGAGATAAGTGGGAATTAACGATTAAGACTAGAACAAGAGCAGAAATTGTTTTAAATGAAACGAATATACAAGTTAAGTCGCCAAAAGAAATAAATTCTTTAGAAAAACAACTCGTTAAACAATGGGAAGGGCGTTTAAAGAGAGCGGTACAAAAAGTACAAAAAGAACAAAAGGCCGATATTTTAGGATTTGGAGAAGCTTTTGAACGGAAGTATCCGAAGAAATGGCGGAAAGTAAAAGATAAATGGGATGACATCTATCCACAAGTAGAGGTCAAATATGACATTGACACAACTATTTTGAGAATTGGTGCAGGAACGGCAACAGAAGCGAGGTGAAAAATATTGGAATGGCTATTTGCACTAGGGATTACATTTTTAGTAGCATGCATGATTTTGTACGAATGGCCAAAAATGAAGCAGAATCAGAAAAAGGAAAAAAAGATTTTCATTGTATTGGTTACTTTCGAATGGCTATTTTCTCTGACCCTTTTGTTCTATCCTGATTTGAAAAATCCATCTGATTTTTTGCTGCCAATGTTTAATAAGGTAGAGGAAATATTGAAATGAAAAATATAATTTATTTTGTCTATAGTAGTTGTTAATTTCTGTTTTTTATTATAGAAAAGCTTTCTTTACTAACGCATTCGCTAATGTAAAGAGAGCTTTTTTGTTCTTGTAGAAGTGTTTTCTTCCCATTTATGATATTAGAATATATACTAAATATTAGAAAAAATTACAACAATAGAAAGGAAGGGTTAGATGGTCTATACAATTGAGGAATTGTTTATCGGACAAATTGCCCGTTTGCAACGAACATTTTCTGAAGCCGACGTAAGAGCTTGTAATGAATTAACGAAAGATTATAGTCCAGTATACAGACCGAGTGAAGAGAACTGGGAAAATTATTATCATCAACCCATTGTTCCTGGTTTGTTAACAGAAGGGCTAATTAACCAAGTGATTAGTGATAAACTGCCTGGCAGTGCTTGTATTTTACTGCAAAAGGAATTGATTTTTTATCATCCTGTATTTGTTGGAGATGTGATTACGGCTGAATTAGAGATTATTGATATTAATATAGAACGGAATTGGGTCACTCAAAAGGTTACTTGTTACAATGAGGTTGGAAATGAAGTAATTAAGGGACAGGTCGTCATTTTTTTATTATCCAATAAGAATTAACAGGTGGTAATCATGAAGAAAACACTTAATTTAATCGACCCGATTGATGAATGGGGTTCTATGAAAGTGGATACTAATGGTCGTTTGATTGACATTAGCGCAGAATTTTGTGAGAACTTTTCGATAAACAAGCAGGATTGGATTGGAACATCAATTAATGACATCATTCAAGGTACATTTAACAGAAAGCGTACGAAAGTATTATTTGGTGTTATTTTTGGATATTCTTGTCTGGTTAAAGTTTCTAAAGTCAATGAGTATCAGCTTTACCGAGTCATTGTGCGGCAAGATGATATCGACCATGTTGAAATGATTGCATTTATGAATTCTATGGATTCTTCTAAAATGAAGAAAAAATCCTCTTTTCAGAGTCGATATAGCTTTGAGGAGATTATGGGAGAAAGCCCCGCGATCGAGCGAATTAAAGAATTATCAGCTCGGATTGCGACAAGTAATTCAACCGTACTATTAACGGGAGAAAGCGGAACGGGAAAAGAATTATTTGCCCAAGCTATTCATGGATTAAGCTCGAGAAAAAACAACCCTTTCGTTGCGGTAAACTGTGCGGCGATTCCAGATGAATTGTTCGAATCAGAGGTGTTTGGATATGAAGCAGGAGCGTTTAGCGGTGCCAAAAAGGAAGGAAAGCCTGGAAAAATAGAATTAGCTCATCAAGGCACTCTCTTTTTGGATGAAATATCGGAGCTTCCTTATCAAGCGCAAGGAAAGTTATTGCGTGTATTGCAGGAAAGAGAAGTAGAAAGATTAGGAGGAACCGCTAATAAAAATGTCGATATCCGAATTATTGCTGCGACGAATCGAGATTTGAAAACGCTCGTTCAAGAAGGGAAGTTTAGACAGGATTTATTTTATCGATTGTACATTTTTGAATTAAAAATCCCTTCTCTTCGTCAAAGGAAGGAAGACATTCTTCCGTTAGCTTATTATTTCATCAATTATTTTAATGAGATGCTAGGGTGTCAAGTGAAATTTATTGATGTCAAGTTTCAGGAATGGCTGTTAAATTATGAATGGCCAGGGAATGTACGAGAACTAAAAGCGTATATAGAACGGGGAATGAATATTGTTCAAGGCGATACAATCACGATGGAAGCGCTATCTTTTTCGCCTAGTGAATCGGCTCCTCAACGGGAAAGAGAATCGGCCCCTCTTCTCAGCTTAGAAGAAGCGGTAGCGAATGCAGAAATCGATGCGATTCAGCGTGCCCTTCAAGAAGCGAAAGGCGACCGGACTGTAGCTGCTCAAATGTTACAGATACATGTCGCTAGCCTTTATCGAAAACTATCAAAATATAATTTGAAATAATAGAATTTAGAAAGTGGGGCTGTCTAAAAATGGACAGCCCCACGCTTTTTTGTTCGATTCTGTCTTTCGTGAATCCGATGAGGGACATTTCCCTAGTTGGATTCCTTAATCTTGTCAATGATCTAAGAAGAATAATTGTTTAACTACATGCGAGGCCTTCCCAAAAGTCATGAAAATGACTTTTGGGAAGGCTTTGTTTTTTATAGGCGAGCAAATGGAGTTATTTTTGCAAATATGCTTCGCAAAATTGCGAAACTATCTCATTTTTGCGAATAGATGTGACGAGATATGTGCTTTTACTAGTAAATTCCAATTGGCATGGTACTTGCATAATTAATATAGGCAAAGGGAGGGATTATGAATGTTGAATTTTTCATTTACAGAAGAGCAGGAATACTTCCGTAAGATGCTGCAAGAGTTTGCGAGGGAGGAACTGCTGCCTCATTACACGAAATGGGACCGAGAAGGAATTACTCCTAGGCATTTGTGGAAGAAGCTAGGCGAGTTAGGCGTAAATGGTCTTCGAATTCCTGTGGAGTATGGAGGAAGCGGTGCTGATTGCGTTACGACAGGAATTGCTGCCGAGGAAATTGGCAGAGGGGATTTCAATTTAACATATGCGGTCATGCTAAATGCACTGATTGGAGAAATTATTAATAACCATGCTCGCGAGGAGTTAAAACGAGAATGGCTTCCGCAAATCGCTAGCGGTGAAAAGATTGTGGGGATTGCAATTACGGAGCCAGCTGCGGGAACAGATGCTGGTGGGATTAAAACAACGGCCGTACATAAAGGAAATGTATATGTCCTAAATGGAGAAAAATCCGGAATTAGCGTAGCAACGTGTGGAGATGCATTTATTATCTTTGCCAAAACGGATCCTGAGTTAGGCAATCGCGGGATTAGTGCTTTTATTGTACCGGCTGATTTACCTGGAGTGGAATGCAAAGGGTACGAAGATATGGGGAATATTCCAGTTGGCAGGGGCTCTATCTACTTAAACGATGTAGAGGTTCCAGAGGAATACTTAATTGGTCTTGAAAATAAAGGTTTTTCTCAAGTTATGAATGGATTTGATTTAAGTCGTTTATTAATAGGATTACAGTGTGTGGGGGCTGCTTCTCAAAGTATTGATGAGACGATTGAACACGTAAAAGCTAGACAATCCTTTGGTAAGCCGCTTGCAACCTACCAAGGCATTCAGTTTCCACTTGTGACTCATTATACGCAATTGGAGCTTATCAAATGGCAGGCATATCGAGGACTTTGGCTTCGTGATCAAGGATTAAAGCATAGTAAAGAGTCATCTTCTGTTAAATGGCTAGGTCCGAAATATAGTGTAGAGGCTATTCATGAATGTTTATTATTTAACGGCCACTATGCTTATACGAAGGAAATGCCTCATGAGCAGCGTCTGCGCGATGTAATGGGGTTAGAGATCGGTGACGGAACAGCTCAAGCGAATATGATGGTTATCGCCAAAGATATTATTGGGAGAGAGTTCCGTTCTTATTAAACTAGAGGGCTGTATTGTATCAAAATATAGATTGCTATTTTATCGGTTAAATTGTGAGAATTCAAAGAATGCTTACGATGATGGAAGTAATTAAAGGACAAATGAGCCTAAAACTATTATAGCGATGGAGGTCAATAATATGGAATTAACAGATATCTTATATGAAAAAACGAATGGGATTGCCAAAATTACAATCAACCGCCCACAGGTTTACAATGCTTTTCGAGCAAGAACAATCCAGGAATTGATTTGGTCTTTCCGTGACGCATGGGATGATAACCGCGTTGGGGTTGTGATTTTAACAGGAGCAGGCGAAAAGGCATTCTGTGTCGGTGGAGATCAAAAAGAAAAAGGCGATGAAGGTGGATATGATTATTCCGGCGGTTTAGGAGGTGGTATCGGTCTAGAGGTGGAGAATTTGCATCAAACCATTCGAAATATTCCGAAGCCAGTTATTGCAGCGGTAAATGGATTCGCGATTGGCGGAGGACATGTGCTTCATGTAATTTGTGATTTAACGATTGCGGCGGAAACAGCAAAATTTGGTCAAAGCGGACCTAAGGTAGGAAGCTATGATGCCGGGTTTGGCTCAGCTTATTTAGCTAGAGTTGTTGGGGAAAAGAAAGCGCGAGAAATTTGGTATTTATGTGAACAATATTCTGCACAAGAAGCAAAAGAAATGGGTCTTGTGAACAAAATTGTTCCTGCAGAGCAACTGCAGCAAGCAGCGGAAGAGTGGGCTGAAAAAATTCTTGAAAAGAGTCCAACAGCGCTGAAAATGCTTAAATATTCTTTTAATGCAGATAGTGCAAACATCCAAGGAATTTCACAGTTGTCAATGGGTAGCCTGGCTATGTTTTACAACACACCAGAATCGGAAGAAGGAAAGAATGCTTTTCTTGAAAAACGGCCAGTAGATTTCAAAAAATTTAGACAATAAAAAGGGGGATGGAATTTAGTGAAACTAGATACGCTGTTGAATCAGGAATATGTGGAGAAGTACCAGTCTATTTGGCCGAATCGAACAATCTTAGATTACTTAAATGAGGCAATCGCAAATCATCCGGACAAGGTGGCAATTATTGATAAGAAGAGCCGCTATACGTATAGAGAAGTTGGAAAACTAGTGGATCGAGTTGCCTTAGGTTTGCTGAAAATAGGTTTGGGAAAGGGAGATGTTATTTCGATTCAATTGCCTAACTGGAATGAATTCGTCATCCTTCATTATGCGGCTACCCGAATAGGAGCTATTACAAACCCCCTTATTCCAATTTATCGTGATCGTGAAATTGGCTATATGGTAGGCATGGTTGAATCGAAAATGATTGTTGTTCCAGATAGATTCCGAGGTTTCGATTACCCAGCGATGATTGAAAGGCTTAGCCACCAATGGCCGGCATTGGAACATGTCTATGTACACGGGGAGAACGTTCCAAGTGGAATGAAATCTTTAACCGCGTTGTTTGAAGAACCGTGGGAAGAGCGTATGGATGTAAAAGTGTTAGATGAAATCGAGCATAATCCGAATGATGTGACAGAGATTATTTTTACTTCTGGAACGACTGGAAATCCGAAAGGGGTTATGCATACACACAATACACTTTGTGTTTCAACGAATTATTGGATTGAACGTTTACGTTTAACGTCTGATGATGTGATGCATATGGCTTCCACGTTTGCACACCAAACTGGATTTGGCTATGGGGTACGACTACCGACGCATTATGCTGGAACGGCTGTTTATCAGGATATTTGGAATCCAAACGAATTTTTAGAGTTGATAGAGAAAGAGGGAATTACATTTACTGCAGGTGCAACGCCATTCCTTGAAGATACGATTCGCTTAGAAGGGATTAGGAACTATGATCTTAGCACATTGCGTGCCTTTGTTGCACTAGGAGCCCCGATTCCAAGGCAGTTAGTTAAAGAGGCAAATGAAAAGGTGTCATGTAAAATTTTGTCCGGTTGGGGACAGTCGGAAAACGGTCTTGTGACCCTGACAAAGCTTGATGATTCAGAGGAAAAACTAACGGGTACAGACGGTGTCCCTTTTTCAGGAATGGAAGTCAAAGTGGTGGATATGAATGGTGAAATATGTCCGCCGCATCAAGAGGGAAGTTTACTAGCGAGGGGTCCTGCGCAGTTTGTTGGCTATTTAAAACGGATGGATGACACACTTGCCGAGCATCAGGATGGCTGGTTCATTACAGGGGATCGTGCTGTGATGGATGAAGATGGATATATTCGCATATCTGGCCGCAATAAAGATGTAATCATCCGAGGCGGTGAGAATATCCCTGTTGCCTATGTTGAAAATGTTCTTTATGAACATCCGGACATTTCTATTGTGCAAATTATTGCGATGCCTGACCGAAGACTTCAAGAGAAGGCTTGTGCATTCATTAGTATGAAGCCAGACAAAACGCCATTAACTTTACAAACTATGCAGGAGTTCCTTGAGCAAAAAGGGATGGCTAAACAGTATTGGCCAGAACATGTAGAAGTCATTGATAAATTTCCGCGAACACCAAGTGGAAAAATTAAGAAATTCCGTTTAAGAGAAATGATTAGTGAACAAGTGTAAAAAGTAAATCGAAAAAATAGATTAAGTGGAGGGGAAGTTATGAGTAAACGAGTGGCTTTTATAACAGGAGCAGGTAGAGGAATGGGAAGAGAGATTGCTAGAACGCTAGCTTCTAAATCTATGAATATTGTTGTTACAGATGTAAATTTAGAAAACGCACAAGAAACGGTTTCTATTTTAAAAGAAGAAGGGGCAGAAGCGGTTGCCGTGTATTGCGATGTAACGAAGCTAGAAAGTGTCCAGGAAGCGGTCGCAACAGCACTTACTCATTTTGAAAAGATTGATGTATTGGTCAATAATGCAGGATGGGATAAAGTGGAACCGTTTTTAAAAAGTGAACCAAGTACATGGAAAGCCATTATTGACATTAATTTAATGGGGCAAATTCATACATCTAAAGAAATTTTGCCAGTTATGATTGAAAATGGTTACGGAAAAGTTATTAATATTTCCTCTGACTCAGCGAGAGTTGGTTCAAGTGGAGAAGCCGTTTACTCGGCTGCAAAAGGTGGAATCGTAGCCTTTACGAAAACATTGGCTAGGGAAATGGCAAGACATAAAATAAATGTCAATTGTATTGCACCAGGACCAGCTGATACACCGCTATTTAAAGAAATTGGCGAAACGAATGAAAAGCTTGTAGCGTCTTTAGAAAAAGCTATTCCGTTCAGACGTTTAGCTCAACCTAGTGATATTGCTAATGCTGTGGCGTTTTTGGCCTCTGATGAAGCAGAATATATTACGGGTCAAACACTTTCAGTGAGCGGCGGATTAACAATGGTGTAAGAATTTCATAGGAATGAGGCTGGATTAAAAATAGGAGATTGGCATGATTTTCTGTGGATTTGGCAGGATTATAAGTCAAATTGGCATGATTTCTCATGAATTTAGCACGATTATAGGCTAAATTCGCATGATTCTACTTTTAAGACAGCCTCGTTCTATTTTTAGAAGGAGGTTATTCGATGAATAGTAGTTTACAAGGAAAAAATGTCTTAATTACGGGTGCTGCAAAAGGAATTGGTCGAGGGATTGCGTTAGCGGCTGCTAGTGAAGGGGCGAATATTGCGTTACATTACCGTGGATCTGAAGAAGAAGCTATGAAAACAGCGAAAGAAATCGAAGAACTTGGGGGAAAAGTAACTCTCGTACAAGGTGATCTTGCACATTTAGAAGATATTAAGAGAATAAAAGAAACGCTTGATGAGAAGTTTGGCCATGTGGATTGTATTGTTAACAACGCTGGCTGGGCGCAAGTAAAATCGTTCTTTCAATATGAGCCAGAAGAATGGAAACGTGAAGTAGATATTTGTTTTTATGGTGTATTGAATTTAGTACATACGTTTATGCCTGCGATGATGGAGAACAATCAGGGGAAGTTTATTAATATTGTCGGGGATTCCGCAAGAACAGGGGATCGAAATTTAATTGTTTCAGCAGCTGCTAGAGGGGGAACAATCAGCTTTTTAAAGTCACTAGCAATCGAAGCCGGTCGAAACAACGTGCAATGTAACACAGTTTCACTTGGACTCATTGACCAAGGTGAATTGAATTTTAATGAGGCAACACTCGCGAAGGTAGTCAAGCAGTATCCACTCAAAAGACTTGGAAAAGTGGATGATGTAACGGGAATTATTTTATTTTTATTATCGGAATCAGCGGATTGGATTACCGGACAGGTCATATCGGTAAATGGCGGGCATAGTATGTTGGGTTAATGAGTGCATGAATAAGGGAGAAGATGCGGCATACACTTCTTTTGTTTGGTAGGGGTTGAGGATCGGACCATACCAAAGAATGAAGTGTTTTTTCTATGTTTACATCGAATTTATACTTCTTTACACATTTTAGTCAACCGTTTATGTTAATATTTAGTATGGGATTATTTTATTGATTTTCCAATGATAGGGGATGTGTATGTGGAATTCTTCACAAAGTGGGCATTTAAGAATAAAGCTGCTGTTTCGTTAGTCACTGTTTTTATTCTATTAATTGGGATGTTTAGCTATTTTAAATTGCCTATGGAATTTTTACCTTCCGCTGATAATCCACAAGTGACGATTGTCACAATGGGTCAGGGGACGGATGCAAAAACAATGGAAACGACCGTAACAACTCCGATTGAAAGGGCCGTTACAGGATTAAAAGGAAAGACCTCTGTTTATTCCGTAACAGGAGACGGCTTTTCAAAAGTTGATTTGTTCTTTGAAGCAGGATCGGATATGAAACAAGCAAAGCTGGATGTCCAAGAAGCTTTAGGTAGTGTAACACTGCCTCAACAGATGTCAAAGCCTACGGTTACCCAACTTAATACATCGATGATTCCGATTTCATTTATTGCCGTAACATTTAAAGATGGATTAACAGCGGAAAACTTAGATTTTGTTCAAGAGGAACTGGAGCCTTTATATAAGGATATTAAAGGAGTTTCTGATGTTCAAACATTTGGGGCTGCTGAGTCCGTTCTTTCCGTTAAAGTGAATAATAAACAACTAGCGAAAAAGAACGTTTCGATTGAACAAATTATGGGTGTTTTGAACGGTCAAAATACGGCTCTCGCTGTTGGTGAAAACGTCATTGACGGGAAGACAAGTAATATTAAAGTAATTGGAGATGTAACAAGCGTTGCCAAGCTAGAAGCGCTAAGGGTCAAACCAAGGGTTACGCTCGGTCAAGTGGCGGAGGTTGAAGAAGTAAAAAACGACCATCTTATTAGTCGATTTAATGGAGAAGACAGCATTGATATGAGCATTGTTAAAGACAGTCAGTCAAATGCTGTAACCATTAGCCGTGAAGTAGAAAAAATCACAAAAGAAATTAATGACAAGTACCCTGATCAGCAATCGACGATTTATTTATCTACAGCTGATATGGTAGAAACGTCTGTTCAGACGATGGTGAAAGAAGTATTGCTTGGTGCATTGTTTGCTACGATTGTAATTATGGTCTTTTTACGAAATGTACGCTCGACCTTTATTACAATCGTTTCGATTCCATTGTCTCTTGGTTTAACCCTCTTCTTGTTATCCTTATCGGGTGTAACCTTAAATATTTTAACACTGGGCGGTGTCGCTGTAGCGATTGGTCGCTTAGTGGATGATAGCATCGTGGTTATTGAGAATATTTTCCGAAAAATGCAGCAAGAGAAGTTTTCGCTTCAATTAGTGATGGATGCTACGAAAGAAGTAGGTGTGGCGATTACAGCTTCCACTCTTACAACTGTCGCTGTTTTCTTGCCGGTTGCTTTATTGAATGGAGGGCTTCAAGAGTTTCTGCTGCCTTTTGCTTTAACGGTTACGTATTCTTTACTCGCTTCGTTACTTGTTGCATTAACGGTTGTTCCGCTTATGAGTGCAGGGTTGCTAAGGAGAACGAAGCTTCCAAAACACCGACCAGCTAAGCGTTTTACAAAGGTTGTGAAGTGGTCCTTGAATCATAAATGGGTGGTCCTTCTGATTTCCTTCTTATTGTTTATCAGTTCTATTGCTACATACATTGCGATGCCTAAAGGAGCAGTGGACAATTCGACAGCTGATTATGTGTCAGCGACGCTCGCTTATCCAACTGATCAGCCATTTGATGAAGTAAGAGATAAAGCGATTGAACTCGAAGAAACGATTCAGGATATGAATGAAGTCGATGATGTGTTTATGCAATTAGGAGTCTCCGCTGAGGCCGCTCAATATGGTACGGTGACATCACCTACAGAAGCGACTTTTGGTATTTTAGTGAAAGATAAAGAACAGATTGACACAATCTTAGAAAAAATTGAGCAGCAAAAAGACCATTATCCCGATGCGAAGCTTGAGGTGAGTGCCGCTTCCTTTATGATGGGAGCAGGGCAAACGAATATTACAATCGATGTAATTGGGAATAATGTAGAAGAGCTCGAAGGAACAGCTAATCAAATTAAAAAGAAAATTCAATATATTGAAGGCGTAGAAGAAGTTACAACGAATCAAGATGAAAAGAAAACAATCTACTCATTCAAGGTCAATTCCTCTAGAGGGAATACAGAGCAAATCGCTCAACAACTCGGTGTAATGCTGAATAGAACGCCTATCGGTCATATTACGCTAGAGGAACAGTTAACACCTGTGTATCTTGAACCAATCTTAAATCCGAAAACACCAGAGGATTTAAAGAAAATTCCGGTTATGACAGAGTTTGGTCTAGTGCCTGTATCAAAAGTTGCTTCGTTAAAGAGTGAAGAAAGTACAACGAATCTGTTCCATAAAGA
>Ga0182746_1001012_pt1 | contig 29605 bp, 26 predicted proteins | sample eDN3rd30CBELigOP_FD_128881 | JGI IMG/M metagenome (GOLD analysis project Ga0182746, IMG submission 128881) | Enriched Organic Plus compost microbial communities from Emeryville, California, USA - eDNA 3rd pass 30_C BE-Lig OP (version 2) (version 2) ...
AACATCTCGCCGGCAAGATGCAGGGTGGGCGACAGACCGCCGACGCGGCCGGTTTTCTCGACCAGAACGAAATGCTCCCCTCGCCGGCTCAGTTCGACGGCTGCCGCGAGCCCGCAGATTCCCGCCCCGACGATGAGGATTCGTCGTTCAGACATCCCCTCGCTCATCGGACATCCGGACGATCAGAAGTATTTCTTGAGATCAGGGTGATCATACAGACTGGAAATATAATCGTTCTTAAATACGGTGACGGAGCACTCATACAATGGATACGCGGCATCGATATGGACGAATCGCGACAGATTCGTTGTTGCGTGGTCGAATATCTCACGGGGATCGAAGTAATAGAGATCAGGATTGGAGAAGGTTCGGTACGATGTCAGGAAATTGAAGGCAATGCCCTTGTCCGCATGTTTGTACATCTTGTCGATCAGAGCAAGGCACATCGCCTTCCAGGATTCTCCATCGACGCCACCTGGAATATTGAAGGTGCCGCTCAGGACCACGAAGTCATACCGGTCAGAGATGTCCACATCGAGAAAGTCACGGTTGAGCAACGTGAGTTCGGGATATTTCGCGGCCGCCAGATCGACCATCTCCTGGACGATCTCGGTGCCGGAATAAGTGATATCCCCGTCCAGCCCGCGTTCCCTGAGAAACTGATAGAGATCACACAGCCCCGAACCGATGTCATGCAGGCTGGTGCCCGGCCCGACATGCGGCATGATCTGGCGAAGCAGGGTCTCGAAGCGGATATACTGGGTCACCCGGTTGTTCTGGTAGGTGCCGAGCGGGGAGTCCCCGTGCACCAGAAAATTGGTTCGGTATGCCTCGCGCTGCGCTTCGATGATCGCCTTCTCATCCATGGCTGTCTGTCTGCTCCTCGACCAGAAAGAGCGGCCGCCGCCGGACTTCCGTGTAGATGTTGGCCAGATACATGCCAATGATCCCGAGGATCAGCGTGATCAGGCTCCCGAAGAAGAAGATCGACAGGATGATCGACGTGAACCCGGCCTGCGCGTTGAAGAACAGCGCAATGATCAGATAATATGTCGAAACCAGTGTCGTTATGATCAGGACCGACAGGCTCACATAGATCAGGATGCTGAGCGGAGCGGTCGTGATGCTGATGATCATGTTGATCATCAGGTTGAAGCGCTTGAAGAACGTGTAGCCGCTGCGGCCGGAACTGCGCGGCCGGTTTTCCACCTCAAGGATCGAGTGCCGCAGACCAATGTCGCGGCTGAGGCCGGCAACGGTGCGGGTGATCTCGGGATAGCTGTCATAGATGCGCGCGAAGCGCCGCGACATTCCCCGCATCATCAGCTGGTCCCTGATGATGTCGACGCCAAGCAGGCGCGTCAGGACGAACCAGAATAACTGCGAGGTGAACTGATTCCGGCGATTGTTCCGCACCCGCGAGACGGTGTAGACGATGTCATCCCCGCCCCGCAGTCGCGCGAGAATTCCCGGCACCGCCTCGGGCGGATTCTGCAGGTCGCCGTCCATGACGATCAGATATCGGCCGCGGGCCTTCGCGATGCCGGCGCTGACCGCGATCTGCTGGCCGAAATTGCGGCTCAGCTTGAAGCCCCTGACAAAAGACCAGGCGGCAGCCGCCTGCGTGATGGCGTCCCAGCTCGCGTCAGTGCTTCCGTCGTCGATCAGGACGAGTTCGTGGCTTTCGCCGGTGTCCTTCAGGATCGGCGCCAGGCGTCTGGCCAGTTCCTCGACAATGGCTGCGCCATTGTAGATCGGAATGATCACGGAGAGCCCGACAGACGCTGTCTCCGTCATCGGGCGTGCGCCTTTGCGGTCATGAGGCTGCCCCTGTCCGTGAAGCCGCGCGGTGTCATGCCTTCGGGCTCGTCGAAGATGCGCGCGCCGCTCACGAGCCTTCCCCCAGCCGGACAGGAGCTTTCATGTAGCTGCGGGCCTCCGGCCCGGTGTTGAGCAGCAGATCGATGATCGAGACGGCATGTTCAAACGCATCATGCAATTGCGGATATTCCGGATATCCGGAGTAGTCCATCCAGTCCACCGCGATCCCGGCGTCCTCGAATTTCCCGGTCTCGAGATAGCTTCGGGCGGCCGGCCCGGTCAGATAGCGCGTGGCGTCGAGTTCCCGGCAGATGGCGAGCAGCCTGTCCGTCTTCACGCCGCGCCCGGCGAGATCGCGAGACTGCACAAAACGGGTCGCAAAGCCGAGCTTGGCGGAGATCGCCGTCATGAAGTGAAGGTTGAGCGCGCTGAGAGACGTGAACGCCTCGGCCTCACGATAAAGCGCCTCCAGCCATGGTCCATAGGCGGCCCAATGCGGCGCGCGCGCATAGGCCTGGGCAATGGTGCGCCAGTGCCTGTCGGCGAAGGGCTGCGGCAGCCTGATATCCTCGATGGCCTGGAAAGCACCTTCGGCCTTCGAGACCGGCACGGTGAGCCATTTGGTGCCGTGCTGGGTCTTGATCAGATTGCGGTTGTGCCAGTGATTCTTGGTATATTGCACGTCGTCATAGACGACGAACACGTCGACCGAGCCGATAATGTCGAAATAGCCCTTCCAGGGGATATAGCACGACTGCAGGATGGCTATCTTCGACATGGTTCCCCGGCCCCGGACATGCCTGTCCCGAGCTTGTGCAATCGCTGGAGCGCACCTACACAGAGCGCCTTCTCGTATGGATCGTCCGCTTTCGTCAACCCTGTCCCGGCACCGACCATTGTCCGAAACGCCCCTCCGCACAGGCTCCTGGATGGCCCGGATGCTATCCGCCCTGCGGGTCGATTCGCCTCGCCTGGTCCGGTATGCGACCATCGGCATAGCCCAGAATGGCTTCTTCTACCTGGTCGCCCTCGTCCTGATCTGGTTCGGCTGGCAGGCATGGCAGGCCGTCGTGGTCCTGACCCCGCCCGCCATCGCCATCACGTTCTGGGCCAATCGCGCCTGGACCTTCTCCGGCCGTGCGCGGGACCGCCGCCAGGTCCGCCGGTATCTGCTGGTCTATGGACTGAACTATGTCTTCGCCGTCGCTTTCACCTGGGGCCAGGAGGCGGTGGGTGTCCCCTCCTGGCTGGCCAGCCTGATCACAGTTGGTGTGGCGGCGATCGGCAATTTCCTTGCACTCAATTTCCTGGTGTTCCCGGACGAGCGCCAGTCGACCGCGGACGATCCGCAGTGAACACCATGACGCACCGGGGCTCGCTCACGAAAGCAGGATCATGAAAGCCATTCTTCTCGCCGGTGGAAACGGATCGCGGCTCTATCCGCTGTCGCGGGTCTCCAGCAAACAACTCCAGGCGCTCTACGACAAGCCGATGATCTATTATCCGCTGACGGTGCTGATATCGGCCGGCATCAGGGAATTCTGCATCATCACCACCCCGCACGACTTGCCGAGGTTCGAGAATCTGCTCGGAACCGGATCGCAATGGGGCATTTCCATCGAATACCGGACCCAGCCTCGCCCCGAAGGGATCGCCCAGGCCTTCCTGATCGCCGAGGACTTCATCGCGGGAGAGAACGTCACCCTCATGCTCGGGGACAATATCTTCTTCGGCGGGGATGCCTTTCCGCGGGCGATCCAGGATTTCCGCACCGGCGCGATGATCTTCGCCTATCACGTCAAGGACCCGGAACACTATGGCGTCGTCGAGTTCGATGCAGACGATCGCGCGATCTCGATCGAGGAAAAGCCCGAGAATCCGCAATCCAATTTCGCCGTTCCGGGCGTCTATCTCTATGACGGCAACGTCGTCGACATCGCCCGGTCGCTGCGCCCCTCGTCGCGCGGAGAACTGGAGATCACCGACGTGAACCGGATCTATCTGGAACAGGGCGCGCTGCGGGTGCAGCGCCTGAGCCGTGGCTTCGTCTGGCTGGATGCCGGCACCAGCACCGCGCTGCACGATGCATCCTCCTATGTCGCGACGGTCGAGCGGCGCCAGGGCGTCAAGCTCGGCTGTCCCGAGGAAGCAGCGCTGGTGCGTGGCTTCCTCGGACTCGGGAAGTTCAAGGCGCTGGTCGGTGACATGCCCCCCTGCGAATATCGCGACTATCTGGCGTCCGTCGCGGCGGAAGCGGAGCGGCACGGTTGGTATTCCTGACCGGATCGGATGGGCCTCATGTCTTCTGAAAATATCCCCTTCTACACGGTTCATCTGAGCGGAAGCGAACTCGCCAATCTGGAGGAGGCGCTGGCGGAGCGGCTCGCCGGGGATGGACGCTTCACGAGGCTGTGCAGCGCCTGGATCGAACAGAGGACCGGCACGCCCAAGGCGCTGCTGACCCATTCATGCACGGCCGCCCTTGAGATGGCGGCGCTCCTCCTCGACATCGCGCCGGGGGACGAGATCATCATGCCGTCCTATACGTTCTCCTCGACCGCCAACGCCTTCGTCCTGCGCGGCGGCGTCCCGGTATTCGTGGATATCCGGCGCGACACGCTCAATATCGACGAGACGCTGATCGAGGCGGCGATCACGCCGAGAACCCGGGCGATCGCTCCGGTCCACTATGCCGGCGTCGGGTGCGAAATGGACGCGATCATGGAGATCGCAACGCGTCATGGCCTCGCCGTGGTCGAAGATGCCGCACAGGCTGTCGGCTCGCTCTACAAGGGCCGCGAGCTTGGCGGCATCGGCACGCTGGGCGCGTTCAGCTTCCATGAGACCAAGAATATCATCTCGGGGGAAGGCGGCGCTCTGCTCGTCAATGACCCAGCCTTGATTGCCCGCGCCGAGATCATTCGCGAGAAGGGCACGGACCGGAGCCGGTTCCTGCGCGGCGAGGTCGACAAATACACCTGGCAGGAGGTGGGCTCGTCCTTCCTTCCGAGCGAGATCATCGCGGCGTTCCTGTGGGCGCAGCTCAATCATGCCGACGCGATCAACGAGAGGCGGCTGGCGCTCTGGCAGACTTATCATCGTGAGTTGGCGGACCTGGACGCCGTCGGTTCCCTGCAACGGCCGACCATTCCGGCTGACTGCATCCATAACGGCCATATGTATTACATCCTGCTGCCCGACGCCGCGCAAAAGCAACACGTGGCGGAACAGCTCGCACGGAACGGCATCAAAGCCACGTCCCACTATCTGCCCCTGCACTCCTCCCCCGCCGGGCGTAAATATGGCCGCGCCCATGGCGACCTCGGTGTCACCAATGACATTTGGGACAGGATTCTGAGGCTTCCTCTCGCTCCAGACTTGTCATCGTCGCATCAGGAGCAGGTGGTGAGCGCCCTCTCATCCATACTCAAGAGCCAGCGCTAGAGCATTTTCCGGAAAGGTGGACACCGGTTTTCCGCAGAAAATCCGATCAACAAAGGAAACCCAGAGCGCTTTCCGATCCTGTCTGATCAGGAAGCGCTCCAGACGGCTCCTCACAATTCCGATATCCGGCCGGCCAAGCCAAGCTTGCCGACATCTGCTGAATCGTGCCGCTTCACCCGGCGCAGATGTCCCTGAACGGCATCGCCCCCGTTCAAACAGCCACATCAGCCATGTCTATAGCTTGACGCGGAATTCGTTGAGATTGGCGTAGTTCGGCTCGGCGCCAAGGCCCGGAAGGTCCGACGGACTGACCATTCCGTCGGCGTCCAGCAGAATGGTGTGGTGATAGCGCTTGCCCCACATCGCGTCGAATTCTGCGGGATAGTATTCGACGATCAACGTGTTCGGGCAGGCGGCGGCCAACGGCGTATGGACCTCCTGCGATCCGTGCGGCGAGACCGCAAGATCATGGGCCTGCGCCAGCGCAGCGATCTTCATGAATTCGGTGATGCCGCCGGCAATCTTCGCATCGGGATTGAGGATCGAGATGCCGCCCGACGCGATGAGATCGCGGAAGCCATATTTGGTATACTCGTTCTCGCCGGCAGCGATCGGGATCGTGGATGTTTCCGCCAGGCGGCGGAAGCCGGCATAATCATCAGCGCCGACGGGCTCCTCGAACCAGGAGACGTCGTGCTCCTCCACCCGGCGCGCGAAGGTGACCGCCTCGAATGCCCGGTAGGCGCAGTTGGCATCCATCATCAGCTTGATGTCCGGCCCGATCGCCTGTCGAACGGCCTTCACCCGCGCCGCGTCTTCGGCCGGCGCCATTCCGCCGATCTTCATCTTCACCGCCTTGACGCCCTGTGCGACGTAGGAGGCCATCTCGGTCTGAAGATCCTTGATCGACTTGTCGGGCGCATAGTAACCGCCGGCGATATAGGCCGGCACACGGTCCCGATACCCGCCCAGCAGCTTGTGCAGCGGCAGCCCGGCGATCTTCCCGCGCAGGTCCCACAGCGCGATGTCGATGGCGCTGATCGCCTGGGTGGTGAGGCCGCGCCGGCCGACCACCTTCGGCACCCACATCGTGTGCCACAGACGCTCCACATTCAGTGGATCCTGCCCGATCAACAGCGGCCGCATCGTCTCGATCGCCGTATGGATGACAGGCTTGGAATAGGATGGTCCGATGCCGGTCAACCCTTCATCGGTCTCGATCTTCACCAGCGTCATGGTGCCGCGGGTGAAGCTCACCGTGCTGTTGAAGAATTGCTGGCGCATCGGCCAGGCGAATGCCTCGATCTGAACGTCAGTGATTTTCATCGCTTTGAACCTGGCTGCCGCACAATCATTCACGCCGCCGTCGTCACGTGAGAGGCAGCTCCCTGCCCTATGATCGCGTCGATCTCGTCCGGCCGATAGCCCAGTTCAACGAGAATTTCGCGCGTATGCTCGCCAAGGCGCGGCGGTGGCTGGTCGACTCCCGGCGGATCATAAGCGAGCCGGAAGCCGGCATTGAGGATCTCGACATGCTCGCGGGGCAGACCGGGAACCGCGATCGGGATTTTAAGGTCGCGGCCATCGAGATGAGGATGAGCGATGGCGTCCGGTATGTCGCGCACGACGCCGGCGGCCACGCTGGCGGCGTTGAGCAGCGGCTCCCACTCCTCCGCCGGTCGAATGGCAAAGGCTTTGATCATTTCCGCACGCAGGGCATCGCCATTCGCGATACGCGTCTCCTTGTTGGCGAAACGAGGATCGGCAACGACACCGGGACAACCCAGCACGTTGCACAGCCGCTCGAACTGCTCCTGACGGACGGCGCCAATGGTGATGCTTCCCTTGGCGGTGGGGAACGTGTCGGCGGTTGGAGAGAGGCTATAGCCGCGGTTGCCCTGCTTTTCCGGCTTCCGGCCATTGACGAGATAAGGGCCGATGACCGAGATCATCATCAGCATTGAAGCGTCAAGCATCGCGAGGTCGATATGTTGACCTCCGCCGAACCGCTGACGCCGCAGAAGCGCCGACACCACGGCAAATGCAGCCAGCAACCCGCTGAAAGTATCAACCACCGGAAAGCCGATGCGCATCGGCGGACTTCCGGGCTCTCCCGACAGGCTCATCAAGCCGGACGCACTCTGAATGATCTGGTCGATCGCCGGATTGCCTTTCAGCGGGCCTGACTGGCCGAAGCCGGAGATGGAGCAGAAGATGATATCCGGCTTGATCTTGCGGCAGTCGTCATAGCCAAGGCCCAGCCGGGCCATGACACCCGGGCGGAAATTCTCAATCACGACGTCGGCTGTCGCGATCAAGCGGCGCGCTGCGCCACGGCCGGCTTCACTCTTGAGGTCAAGCACGATCGAACGCTTGCCGGCGTTGACCGACACGAACGGAGGCGCCATGCCTTGATAGGTCTGGTCAATGCCGTAGTTGCGCATGGTGTCGCCACCATCCGACTCGACCTTAACCACGTCGGCACCGAACAGCCGCAGAAAATGCGTCGCGATGGGACCGGACAACACATGCGTGAAGTCAGCGATCCGAAAGCCTTCCAGGACTTGAGGCAAGACAAACTCCTATCGAGTGGCGTCAGCCGTCATCGCGCGCCCGTGGATATTCACCCGTGAAACGCGGCTTGCGACGTTCATTGAAAGCGACCTTGGCCTCGCGGCCATCAGGCGTGAGAGCGAGATAGCGCTGCATCGGCGCCCCCGCATCGAGGTGAGCCGAGAAGCCGGCCATATCGAGCAGCAGGTTGGTCGCTGATTTGGTGTAGCGCACGGCCAGCGGCGGAAGCTCCGTCAGCGCCGACACATAGTCAGCCACCGCGGCGTCGAACTCGGCCGCGGGAACCGCACGGTTGATCAGGCCCCAGGCTTCAGCCTGCGGTGCGGAGATGCGGCGGCCCAGCAGCGACAGTTCCAGCGAACGGGCGCGACCCACCGTGAAGAGATACGCGCCGCCGGCATGATTGCCCGCCTGGATCTCCCGCATCTGGAAGTAGGCCGTATCGACCGCGACGATCAGATCGCAGGAGGTCGCAAGATAGGCTCCGCCTCCGATGGCCGGCCCATTGACGGCGGCGACAACGGGCTTGGCATTGCGCTGGATGCGTTGGCGGGCGGCGACGTTCCATCGCCCGTATTCATCAATCGCGCGGGCATCAGCGGATCGCGTGAACTGAAGATCCTGTCCGGCGCAGAAGATGTCCCCGGCGCCCGAAAGCACGACGCAACGGCAATCGGGGTCGCCCTCGGCCTCATCGAAGGCGGCAACGAGTTCCTTGAAGGTCTCGAGGTTGTGGGCGTTGCGCACCTCCGGCCGGTTGAGGATGACGCGCCAGACGGCGCCGTCCTGCTCCAAACGGATGGTCTTGAATGTCCCGGCCAAAGCCAAATCCTTCCATGTCATGCCTGATCGGCGCTGCGCGCTTCGTGCGGCACCCAGGTGAGATCGTCGGGGTCGATGAACAGTGTCGCCGCATCATCGCGGACCCGGCTGAGCGCATCGCGCGGCACCTCGCAGGCGAGCGTCATTGCTCCCGACGCGAGGGTGAGTTCCGACTTCGAACCGAGAAAATCCCGGCGCAGCACAGTCGCAACAAAGGAATTCGAGCCGGAGGTCTCCCCCGGCGGCTGCAGCCGCAACCGCTCCGGACGCATGACGAGGTCGATGGTCGATCCTTCAGCGGGCCTGCTCGCATGGCCATTCTTCATCACGAATGCAGGCGCGCTGGCGAGACCGGGACAGACCACCGAAATCTCATCGCCCTGAACGCGGATGACATTCGCCGCAGCGAAATTGGCGGGACCAAGAAACCGCGCAACGAAACGATTGGCCGGCAGGTCATAGAGCTCCTTCGGCTGTCCGATCTGATTGATGCGCCCCTGATCAAGCACGACGATGCGATCGGACATCGACAACGCCTCCGAACAGTCATGCGTCACATAAAGCGTTGTCGTGCTGGTCTCGCGCTGAATGCGCAGGATCTCGGTTCGCATGCGGGCGCGCAGCACCGAGTCGAGATTGCTCAAAGGCTCATCGAGCAGCAGGATCCTGGGTCGCGTGGCGAGTGCGCGGGCCAGCGCCACGCGCTGCTGCTGTCCACCGCTCAGTCCCGTGGCACTGCGATTTGCGAATTCCGCAAGGCCGACGAGTTCCAGCATCTCGTTGACCCGCCGGATCATCTCGGCCTTGCCGACCTTGGCCATGCGCAGACCATAGGCGACGTTGTCGAAGACACTCATGTGCGGCCACACCGCATAAGACTGGAACACCATGTTCACGCGGCGATGCTCTGGCCGAACGTGGGTATGGCCGTCGGCAACAGTCGTGTCGCCAATGGCGATGAGACCGGAATCGATACGGTGCAGCCCGGCCACGCAGCGCAGCGTCGTGCTCTTTCCGCAGCCGCTCGGACCAAGCAGCGTCACGAATTCCGACGGCTTGATCGAAAAGCCAAGGCCGTGGACAACCTCGGCGCCCTCATAGCTGGCGACAAGGTCCTTGACTTGCAAACCGACAGCTTCTGACATTCCTGACGACTCCACTTTTCGGCCTATTCCGATCCCTACATCGCGTTACGCGTCGTGCTGACGCCAAGGAACAATCTCGCGAGCACAATGCCTGCGACCATCAGCACGGTCTGGATCATGCCAACCACGGCGGCTTCCGCGAGCGAGCCGTCGGCCATGTAGTTCCACGAGAGAACCGACAGAAGCAGCGATGACGGCGAATACAGCAGAATCGAGGTGTTCACCTCACGTACGGTGAAGACGTAGATCAGAATGAAGGCCGAGAAGATCGACGGCCGCAGCAATGGCGCAACCACGGACCACAGCACCCGCGGCCGCGAAGCGCCATTGATCTGAGCAGCTTCTTCCAGTGAGACATCGATCTGCGTCAGGCCGTTTCCGGCGATGCGCACCGTATGGGCGATATAGTGCGCGACAAGCGCAATCGCGATCAGCCAGATCGTCGCGTAGAGCGGCGTGTAGATATAGATGACGAAGACGCCGGTTGCGAAGACGATGCCGCTCACGGCGATCGGCGCGGTGGCGATATAGGTCGCAAAGCCCGCCCCCGGCAAGCGCATGCGCTCGTGCAGATAAACCAGCACCACGCCGATCAACACGCAGAGCGCCGGCACGATGATGCTGAGCTCGATGGTGTTGACCAGCGCGCTCTGAACTCCCGGATGTCCGAACACATTCACGACATTGTAGGCCGTGAACACGGTCGTGGCGAGATCGCCGGTCCTGAAGCGGGTGAAGCAGATGAACAGCAGTGCGAGGTAAGGCAGGACCACGGTGACGAGAGCGTAGATGCCGAACACCGTCAGGATCGGGATGCGCCAGCGACCGGGATCGATCTGCCGGGCCGCGAAGCCGCGCCCCGTCACGGTGACGAAGCGGCGGCTGTCGCGGACGCTGCGGCGATAGAAGTAGAAGGCAGTCAGGCTCACTGCGATCATCATCGTGCCGATGGCGGTCGCGCGGGAATAGTCCTGCGGAAAGCCGTGCACGGCTTCATAGAGATAGACCGACAGCGGCACGTATTTGCCATTCGCACCCAGGATGGCCGGCACGGAGAACTCGCCTGCCGCAAGGATGGTGATGAACAGCAGCGACGACAGCGAGGACGAACGCAGCAACGGCAGCACGACCTTGAGCGCGGTCTTCGGCACATTGCCGCCGCACATATAGGACGCCTCTTCGAGATTGGCGTCGGTGTTCCGCAAGGCGCTCGACAGGAACAGAAAGCCGTAAGGGATGTAGTGGAAGATCATGACGAAGGCGATGCCGCCGATCGACATGATGTTGATCCGCATCCATTCCGGCGCACTGGCCATTGTGAGAAGGTCGTTGAGCACGCCCGAGCGCGGCGACGCGAGCGCCACCCAGGCGATGGCGCCCACCAGCGGCGATAAAAACAGCGGAACAATCACCGTTGTTTCGAGGAAGCCGGACGCCGGCAGGCGGAACCGCGTCAGCGTCCAGGCCAGCAGGCCGCCGATCGCCGTCGAAACGACTCCAACGGATACGGCCATCGCGACCGTCTGCCACGCCGAATACCAGATCTGAGACGATGTGTAGACCGCGCGGATCGCCTCAAATGAAAAGCCCGACGTGATGAGAAACGGATCCTTCAGCACTGCGCTGAGAATGACGAAGGCCATCGGCAGGCCGACCAGCAGCAGCATGGTGACGATCAGGACACCGGTGACGGCATACTCCGACAAGTCCCGGAACGAGACCGTCACCGCATTGCCGATCGAAGGTGTGGTCGTCGGTGCGCCGGTGGTGGTGGTCATTGCCATGGCTGCCGGTCTCTTCAACTCTCAGCCCTGCTCAGGCCCGGCCCGCGCCGAGGTCGGCGCCGGTCTGTTTGACCAGCGGAATGATGCCGCCTGCCTTGAGCATGTTCAGCAGGAAGGCATCGACCGGACGGCCCTGCAGCGTGACACCGCGGGTCTCGTTGCTGATGCGTCCGGAGGCGAGATCGACCGACACCACATCGCCATCGCCCGCCAGCGTGCCGGCGCCTCTGCATTCGATGATCGGCATGCCGATCTCGAAGCAGTTGCGCAGGAAGGTGCGCGCAAAACTTTCCGCGACGATGCAGGCGACACCTGCCGCCTGGATGGCCTTCGGCGCAATCGCGCGTCCCGATGACTGACCGAAGTGGTGACCGGCAACGATGATATCGCCGGGCTTCACCTGGGCAGGAAATTCCGGCTTCAACTCCTCAAGAACATGCTTGAGCACGACATCCATCGGACTGAAGACGATATTTGTCGCGACGATCTGGTCGGTCGGAACATTGTCGCCGAATTGCCAGGCGCGGCCCTTCAGGGCGGTGAAATCGGTGCTCGCCATCAGATGAACTCCCGTGGATCGACGATCTTTCCGGCGGTGGCAGCGGCGGCCACCGTGAGGGCGGAGGCCAGGAACATGTTGGCCTTGGGGCTGCCGTTACGCCCTGGGAAATTGCGGACATGGGTCGAGATCATGGTCTCGCCCGCAGCCATCGCCCCCATGTTCACAGCCTGGTTGGAGCCGGTGCTGGCCGGGAACCAGGTGCCGCCGCGCTCATGCAGCAGCGCCGCGTCGCCGGACTTGATGGCTTCCGCAAGCACATGCCGGTTGCCGGGGACGAGGTTGAAGTTGACGCGCTCGTGCTTCGGCCGCTGCGCGACCACACGGGCCGCCATCTCGATATCCAGCAGGCGCCCGCCGCCATGACCGCCTAGCTCGGCCCATTGGATCGGCGTGCCGACATAGTCGCGGATCGGCGCGACGTTGCCGACGGTCGGCGGGAAGCAGATTTGCGGTTCGAGGTCGCTGACATTCCAACGCCAGCTCGCCGCGAATTGCGTGCCGGGATCATCCCTGACGATCTCGAAGTCCGTGACGCCGACGCTGTTGGCGAAAGCGATGGTTGTCTGATCGGGCTCGATATAGGCGCACTTGGCGCCGACATCGACCGCCATCAGCGGGAACAGCCAGCGATCCCAGAACAACAGCGAGTCGATATACTCGCCGCAGAACTTGATCGCCTGATAGTTCAGCTTGCCTTCGCCGATCGTGGCGCAGAGCCACAACGCGACGTCACGCGGTGTCGTGCCCGGCTTTGTCTGGCCGGTCAGTTCGACACGGATCGTCTCCGGCACCCGGAACCAGGCCTTGGAGAACGGCATCACGGTCGCCGCATAGGAGTCGTTGCCGAGGGCGGCACAGAAACAGCCCATGACTCCCTGCACCGGGGAATGGCTGTCGGAGCCGACCACCAGCGCGCCCGGCTTGATATGGCCGTTCTGCACCGCGACGTTGTGGATGTTGCCGCTGCCGCAGTCATAGAGCGGCATGCCGTAGCGGTAACAGAACTCCCGGTTGGCGCGCAGGATCGTCGCCTTGTCCTCGGTCGGCGGCGAGAACTGATGGTCGAACACAGTGATGATGCGCTCGGGATGCGCCATCGCACCACCGACCTTCTTCTCAAACACCTCGCGGCAGCTTCGTGCCGACAGGTCATGCAGAAGCGCGCAATCGACTTCGGCGACAACCACATCGCCAGGCTCCGCCGTCTTGCGTCCACTGGCCCGGGCCAGGATTTTTTCGATCATGTTCATCGTTGCGACACTGCCTTTCGACTCCGAATGGGATCTCAACCAGGAAATGGCGGCGCGTTGCCCGGCAGTTGCCAGGGCCATGCTCGCGGCCTGCCGACCGGCCAGAGCTGATCGAGCTTTGCTGCAAATGCCGGCGCGTCCATCGGTGCGGGCCTGTCCTGCGCCGCGGACAACTCGCGTCCGCCGGACAGGGTGATGCGCATGCGGGCCGGGAAGCTCCGCGGAAATCTGCTGCTCGCAGCCGCGTCCTCTTCCACGTGCACTTTTCGCATCAGAGCCAGCACGCCGGGATGCGCAAGCAACGCGTCGTAATCTTCATGGCCGAGACGGCCCGCAACCAGAATGGCGGCAACGCCGAACGCCGCACTGTGATCGGCCATCTCGCGGTTGAGCGCAGTGGACTTGTCCGCTCCGTGGCCACCGACCATGTCCACGGCCTGGCGAAAGGTGCTGATGGTGATCGTTTCAATCGTCGTGGGATCGGTGAGCCTGGCCCGCAGATCGCGGGCAAGTTCAATGAGCCCCTGGATGAAGATCTGCGCCGGGTATTTTTTGAGAATCGTCAGTGGCAGTCGTGAGGAATCGTCGCCGGCAATCTCCAGCGGGCCAGAAATGTGTTCGAAGAATCCCTCCGGCCCTTCGAAGACCCGATCCGGCGGACGACAGCCAGCCTCGGCCATGCGCGCCGCAAGGATGCCCTTCACCGCACCATGGCCGGAAGCGACAGCTTTCCAGTCCGACAAGCGCCCCTGGCGCACCGCACGCAACATTCCGGCATCCAGCGCGGAGATGCGCAGCGCACGTGCCGCGGATTCTTCATTAAGCTTCATAAGCCAGGCTGCGCCCGCGGCAGTGCCGAGAGGCGTGAGGGTCGAACCATCGAAGCCGCGGCTCCTCAGGTCGGCGGCGTCTGCGAACCGGCACAACACCTCATAGGCGACGCCGACCGCCGCCATCAGGCGGCCCCAGTCGATCTGGCGCTCCTCGGCGAGCGCGACCAGCGCCGCCACCATGTCGCTTGGGTGCACGATCGCACGACCGATGTAAGTGTCGTTGAAGTCGAGATAGCGGGCGGCGACCGCGTTGCGGAAGGCGGCGTCATTGAGACCGGCACGTTCGCCGGACCCCCAGATTGTCGCCGGGCCCTGATCATGTGCGGCTGTCAAACGGCGGATGCGCGCCACCGTTCCTTCCGGTGCGCCGGCGGGGTCCGACAACGCCTCCGCCCCAACGGCACAGGCAACAGTATCGGCAATCCTCAGCGCCACCGCATCAGGCCCGGACTGGCGCGCCAGAGCAGGAAGCTTGGCGGCAAGCTGTGCGGAGAACTCGCGCACCTGATCAGGAGACATGAGCTGGTTCATTGCTGTGCGGCCGCGTCAGGCTTGAACCGGTGCGCGAATGTGTTTGGACGCCTGTGCGACAACCTGATCCACAACACTCTCGGCAATGCCGAGGTGGTTCTCCGGCTTGACAAGCTCCCTCAACTCGCTTTCCGACAGATGCTGACGGATTTCATCATTCACGAGCAGCACGTCGATCAGCGGCAGATGCTTCCCATGGGCCTCGCGGGCGAGATCCAGGATCAAATCATGGGCTCGGCCGCGCCCGACATGGGTCGCAAGGCCAAACATCACCGCCTCGGCGACGATGCCGCCGCCCGAGATGGCGAGATTCTGCGTCATCCGCTCGGCATCGACCCTCAGATCGGCAAGGATACGGTGCGCAAGGGACAGCGCGCCGTCCATCAGGATGAAGCATTGCGGCAGCAGCAGCCATTCGGTCGCGGTGGCCGACATGTCGCGCTCATGCGCCACCACCATCGCGCCTTGCATCACCGGCACGAGGCCGCGCACCATCCGGCAATTGGCGATCGCCCGCTCGCCGTTAATGGGATTGAGCTTCTGCGGCATGGTCGACGAGCCGACCTGCCCCTTGGTCTGCGGTTCCGAAACTTCGCCGATTTCGGTCGAGGACAGCCGCCCGGTTTCAGAACAGATCCGTTCCGTCGTCGCGGCGATGAGCCCGAAGGTGGAGACGAGTTCGGCAAACTGGTCGCGCACGTTGTACCAGGGCGCATCCGCAAGCGGCAGCCCGATGCGGCGGGAGAACGCGGCCTGTACGGCGGGGCCATATGTGCCAAGCGATGCGAAGGTGCCGCCGGCGCCCCCCATCTGACAGATCGAAATCAGCGAGCGGCAGCGCTGCAGCCGTTCGATGTGGCGATTCAGTTCGTCGATCCACAACGCAACCTTCATTCCGAAGGTGATCGGCACCGCATGCTGCCAATGGGTGCGGCCTGCCATCGCGTGGCTGCGATAGCGTTGCGCGACTGGAAGCAGAAAGCCGATCTGCGTGCGGATCTCGTCTTCGATGATATCGAGGCCTTCGCGCATCTGCAGGACAGCGCCGGTGTCGATGATGTCCTGGGTCGTCGTGCCCCAATGAACGTATTTGCCTGCGTCCCCGGCTGCGGTGGTCAGCGCGCGAATGGCCGGCATCAGGATGTGGCGGCCGGTTTCGACGCCATGGCCGATCTGCTCCAGATCGAAATTCTCGGCCTTCGCGACCGAGCGGATCGTCCTCGCGGCGTCCTCCGGAATGATCCCGGCCTCCGCCTCCGCCTCAGCCAAGGCCGCCCAAACATCCAGCCACCCCTGCAGCAGACGGCGCGAGTCAAAGACGGCGCGCATCCGCTTTGTCCCAAAGACGTTTCCCATGATGTGGCAGTCAAGTGTCGTCGGCATGAGACTTTCCAGCAGGCGAAGTTGAAGTTTGCAGGCGACGGGACGCCGGCGGTGATGGTGGATCGGCGTCAGCGTCCGTAGATCGTTTGCCAGCGCTTGAAGAAGGCCTTGAGATTCTCGCCCTGAAGGCGCGGGTCATTCGGAGCACCGAACCACAGCGTCTGAGGCGCGCGGTACCAGGACATCTCTCGCATGCGGCGCCTGTCGGTCCAGCCTTCGATCAGCACATCCGATTCAGAGATCACGGCGAGTGCATTCTGGGCCTCGACCGAGCTCGCCCATTCGGCGAACAGACGGGCAGCGTTCGGATGCGGCGCGCCGTTGGCGAGCGACAGACTGAAATAGGTGGCGGATGCGACCTTCGGCGGAGCGAAGGCGATCGGCGCACCTTCCACCACCTTCGGCCCAAACACCGATGGATTGGCGTCGGGGGACGCCCAGTAGTCGCCGGCGATCACGGCATCAAGCATGGTGGGCGTGCTGTTGATCACCGCCGCGCCTTGCGCCGCAATCTTCTCCAGATACGGCCAGCCATACTGGTCCGCGAGGTTGTAGACGAGGTTGCCGTTTGCTGCGATCTGCGGCCCGCCGGCGGTCACGCTGACGACAGCGATCTTGCCCTTGAGCCGTGAATCAAGCAGCGCCTCCAGTGGCTCTTCCTGCAACTTCTTCTGCAGGTCCTGCGGCACCACCCGCGTATTCCAGCCGACCGCCTGCACAGTGACATAGAGAGGGTAAGCACGCCCGGGAATGACCGTGTCCTTGGGAAACTTGGATGCGGTCTGCGGCACATATTCAGCGATATAGTTGAGGTTGATCGCCTCTTTCAGGACGTTGGGCTCGCTGATCGCAAGCGCATCGGCCTGATTGCGGCCCACCCGCTGCTCCTGAATGAAGCGTTGATAGACCTGATTGGTCGTCGCCCGATAATACTGGACGGGAATGCCGTATTTGTCCTCGAACTCCTTCACCCACAGGGCGAACTTGTCCTGGCTCGGCGCGCCATAGACCAGGACGCGGCCCTCCTTCTTCGCATTGGCGACCAGGGTGTCCATCCCGCCCGCCTCGGCAAGGTTCTTTGGCGGAGAGGTCTGGGCAAGGGATGAGGCCGCGCCAAGAACAACGGTGGCGAAGACAGCAAGGATTGCCCCGAATCCGGTTGTGTTCCGCATTGCCGAACGTTCCTCCCTGTCGATTCAAGACCACCACTCCGGGGGTCCCGAATTATTTGCTCGACCAGCAGCATCAGGCGCTGTGCAGCCACAGCGTCGTCGATGTGAAAAATCATCTGCAGTTCGATGCTGGCCGTCAAATCGACCAGGTTGCCATCGACCCGACGGCCTTTGACAGAAATCAGATTGCTTCGTAAAAAGAAGGGTTGCGCTGCGGCTTCAAAAAATCGTCAGCCGATGAATCCTATCACCGGCTCGTCATGCCTCCTGCGCCGGTCCAGCGCGAGCCAAACTGGCTTTCCATATGCCGGCCGTGAACCTCCACGGCATGCCGCAAGGCCTTCAGATAAGTGACCTTCTGGTCCCGCAATTTTGGAATGGTGGTGCCGATGCCGATTGCCATCGGCGGCTGGTGCGGCGGCGCCGGGAGAAGCACGGCAATGATGCCGCTGCCGGGCGTTGTCGCCCCCTCTGTGTAGCCAAAACCGTCGCGGCGACAGGCCTCGACAATGCGCAGCAGTTCCTGAGGTTTAACGCGATTGGCCGGATCTTTCTCCTCCGCGTTGACGCGGTGAGCGATGGCGAGCACTTCTGTATTGTCCTTGAGGCTGAGAATGACCCGGCCAACGGCCGATCTCAGCAACGGCCGCAGCCGGCCTGTCGCAACCTGTGGCGCAGCGTGGCGAACCAGCGAGCGCATGACATGGATGTATTGAACATGCAGGCCGCTTTGTGTGCCGATCGCAACGGTCTCGCCGGTTTTCTCACGTAAATCATGCATCAGGCTCAGGATCGTCCCGTCGCTCAGGAACATATCGTTGATCCAGATGCCCAGCAGCGCGGCCCGCAGCGTCGGCACAAAGGTGCGCTGACGACGGTCGTAATCGACATAGCCGAGTTGACGGAGACTGTTCAACAAAGCCGATGTGCTGGACACCGGCGCATCAAGCCCGCGCGCCACATCCATCAGGGTTGCCGGCGCCTGACGATCGGCAAAAAACTCGAATATCTCGATCACTCGTTTGGCGGATTTGACGGGAGCGAGTGTCATGTTGCTCGACCTCGGAATCTAAAAGACCGTCATCGCGGCAGCACCTCAGCCAGCGGCTCGACGTGGGATCGTCTTCAGACGCCATTTTAGTTTTCACAGATGTGAAAAGTCACGCATTAGATTTCACATTTGTGAAATCGCATCCTTTGGGGCCTTCAGCCGGTTTCCTTGAGCCAAAGCCTTGGTAGAGATCAGGCATTCATCAGGGGCTGAGAAAAAAAATGAAATTCGGGACAGTGGAGGTTGACGGCAAGGCGAGGCCGGTCGCGTGGATCGACGAGACACGTCTTCTCGATCTGCGATGGGCTGTCGGGGCTTTACGCATACAAATGATCGACGACATTGATCTGCGCCGTTTGACGCTGAGCGACTTCATCGCGCTTGGTCCGGCTGCCGCGGAGGCGGTGATGAAGCTCGTCAAGGAGCCCTCAGCACTCGCTGCCGACGGGATCATCGCGGCGGCTCGGGCAAGTGTTCTCGCGCCGATTCCACGGCCGGCAAAGAATGTCTTCTGCGTTGGCCGCAACTACGCGGAGCATATCGCGGAGGACAATCAGTCGCGCGATCTCTCCACCGAGATCCCGAAATACCCGCAATACTTCACCAAGCCTCCCACGTCTGTTGTTGGGCCCGGCGCGACCGTGCGCCTTGATGAACAGGTGACGCGCCGTCTGGACTACGAGGTGGAGCTTGGCGCCGTGATCGGAACCGCCGGGCGCGACATCCCGGCCGAGCGGGCGCTCGATCACGTCTTCGGCTACACGATCGTCAACGACGTGACCGCGCGCGACCTGCAGCGCCGCCATGACCAGTGGTTCAAAGGCAAGGCGCTCGACACCCATTGCCCCATCGGCCCATGGATCGTGCACAAAAGCGCCCTCCCCGACCCGCAACAGCTCGCGATCAGCCTGGCTGTCAACGGCGAGACGCGGCAGAAGGCGACGACCGCAGAGATGATCTTCTCCGTTGCCGTGCTGATCGACTGGCTGTCGCGCGGCCTGACGCTGGAGCCGGGCGATATCATCGCCACCGGCACACCGTCCGGCGCAGGCTACGCGATGGATCCGCGCCAGTTCCTGAAAGATGGAGATGTGATGACCTGTGACATCGAGGGCATCGGCACACTGGAAAACGTCGTGCGTGCTGTTTGACATCGATCGCACCGCTCGCGGTGCGATCGATAGTTCCTCGAGTTGGCAGCCGTGCCTCGCCCGTCGCCTATGCGAGCCAGGGCGTCAGGTGCTCCGGCTTCAGGTCAATGCCCAATCCCGGCGCATCCGAAGGCGTGACCTTGCCGTCGATCGGCGTCGGCACGCCGGGAATGCGCATCGCCTCAGCAAGCGGCACGCCGGGATCGGAGCCGAGCCAGTATTCGGCCAGCTGCGCTTCCGGAAAGCTGACGTGAAAGTGTTGCCCGGACGGCAGAGCCGCGCCGCCATGCGGGAAAGTTGAAAGGCCGGCCGCTTCGCCAAGCGTGTAGACTTTCACGGCCTCGCTCAACCCGCCGAACCAGCGCAGGTCCGGCTGCAGGATGTCCACGCAACGGCGGGCGACGAGTTCGCGGAATGCGTGGCGGCCATGATGGTCCTCACCGGTGGCGATCGGCAGCGTCGGCACCGCGCGCTTCAATATCGCGAGGCCCTCGAAATCGTGCGGCATCAGCGGCTCCTCGATCCAGCGCAGCCGATAGGGCAACAGCCGCTCCATCAGCCGGATCGCGAACTCGACGTTGAACGACATCACCGGATTGAGCATCAGGTCCGCATTCGGGCCGACGGTCTCGCGCGCCTTGGCGACCTTGTCTTCCAGACGATTGATGCCGTCGGTGCCCTCGTCATAATGCACCGGATTGCTGATCTTGAAGGCCTTGAAGCCAAGCTCCATCGACCAGTCGAGATCATCACTGGTGCAATAACAATCCACGGCCTCGCGGCACTTGCCCCCGAGCAGACTGTAGACCGGCACACCGAGCAGCTTGCCCTTGAGATCCCACAGCGCGGTGTCGATGCCGCTGCGCGCGATCGCCACGAGACCGGTCGCGCCGAAACGCTGGCTCGCCCGCCACATCAGGTCGTTGAGGAATTCCATCGCGAAGCAATCACGGCCGGTCAGCAGCGGCGCGAAATGTTCGCGGATCAGCGGCTCGACGAAATTCCCCCAGTGGCACATGCCGAGGCCATAGGTGCCGTCTTCGGCCGTCACCTTCACCCACATCTCGCCGGTGACCTCACCGGGAATCTTGCGGATCTCCCGTGGAAACTCCGGATATTTGTTGATCGGAAAGGCGCGCCGGGCGCTCTGGTTGTAGCTCGGCCGCCGCGCCGGCGTCCGCGACTTCGGTGCAGGCAGGTTCAGCCGGACAGCCTCGATCGAAGTGATCTTCACGCGATGATCCTTTGCCTTTCAGAGAACGTGCGAAATGAACTCGGCCGCCCGCTGCACCTCGCCGATGTCCTTGATCAGCGGTTCGAGCGTGCGGCCGCTGACGCTGATGGCGCCGATCGGGCGATCCTCGCGGTCGAGGATCGGAACGCCGACACAGCATGAGGTCGGTGTGTTCTCCCCGTCCTCGATCGAATAGCCGCGCGCATGAATGGCCTGCAGTTCCTTGGCGAGCTTTGCGGCCGACGTGATAGTCTTCGGGGTGCGCGCGACAATCGGCTGGGCGCCGACGATGGTCTCGACCTCTTCGGCCGGCAGCCAGGCCAGCATCGCCTTGCCAAGGGCGGTGCAATGCACCGGCACCGTGCGGCCGAAGCGGGAATAGATGGTCGGCAGCGCCGGCTTCTCGACACCGGCAAGGATCAGCACCCGATTATGATGCAGGATGCCGAGGTTGACGCGTTCATTCATCTTCTGCGCCAGCGACTGCAGTTGCGGCAATGCTTCCAGGCGCAGCCTGTTGCGGTCCAGCAGGCTCGCCGCCAACGGCAGCACGGCGTAGCTGATCGTGAGGCGACCATCGTTCGGGTCCTGCCGCAGGAAGCTCGCACGCACGAGCGTCTGCACCAGACGATGCGCAGTCGGCCGCGCAAGTCCGGCGCGCAACGCGACCTCGGAAATGGTCGGCGGATATTCGGCGGCGGCGACGACATCCAGCAGCGACAACGCTTTCGCCAGCGTCTTCACCGCATTGGGGTCATCGGAAGCCGGCCGGTCTTTGCTGGCGATGCTCATCTGACTTGCGCTCCGTGATCTCTCGAAATCACGTACCGCATCCTCCCTATCTTTGTCCACATAGTGGACAGACTGTCGATATATTGTCGCAGTCCACCGGATAGTGGCAGAATTGTTTGTAAAGGTCCATCCACCCTGATATGGATCAGCAGACGAGCAACCGGCGGAGCCGGGACAAGGGAGGATAGTGAGTGGACGGGGGTTCGACCCGCAACGGCGCAAGCGCCGCATCCGGCACCACGGTGGAGGTGCGCAGCCTTCGCAAGACGTTCCGCGGCAACGTCAAGAAAGGCGCGGCCGATGTGCACGCGGTCGACAATGTCGACCTCAAGGTGCGTGAAGGCGAGCTCGTCGTTCTGCTGGGACCCAGCGGCTGCGGCAAGACCACGCTGCTGCGCTCGATCGCCGGCCTCGAGCGTCCTGATTCCGGCGAGGTGAAGATCACCGGCCGTACCGTCTATTCGTCGAATGACGGCGTCTATGTGCCGCCGGAGGACCGCCGCATCGGCATGATGTTCCAGTCCTATGCGCTGTGGCCGCATATGACGGTGTTTCAGAACGTCGCCTATCCGCTCACATCGCTGAAGGGCTACGACAAGGACAGCATCCGCGCCCGCGTGCTCGACCTGCTGCAAAAACTCGGTGTCGGCGGTCTCGACCATCGCTTTCCCGGTGAATTGAGCGGCGGCCAGCAGCAACGGGTCGCCCTCGCGCGCGCACTGGTTGGCTCACCATCCCTGCTGCTGTTTGATGAGCCGCTCTCCAATATCGACGCAAAGGTGCGCCGCCGTTTGCGCGCGCAACTGCGCGAGCTCAAGCAGCAGACAAACTTTGCCGGCGTCTATGTCACCCACGATCAGGAAGAGGCCATGGAACTGGCCGATACGCTTGCGGTGATGGAGAATGGCAAGATCCGCCAGCTTGCCACCAGCCGCGAGGTCTACAACAAGCCGGCCTCGATCTATGTCGCGGACTTCGTCGGCGAGATCAATCGCTGGAAAGGGCGCGTGGAACGCATCGCCGATGGCGCAGCCGACGTCTCGACCGAATTCGGCACAGTGACTGTTCACGGCATCGAGCCATCGGTCAGCAAGGGCGCGAGCGGATGGGTGGTGATCCGCCCCGAACGCGTCAGCGTGGTGGCTGCGGGCAATGGCGCGGGCGGGATGAACGGCCCGCATTTTCCCGGCGTGGTGAAGGACTCGATCTATTTCGGTGCGCGCTACGAACTGCGTGTCGATATGGGTCACAGCGAAGTCACAGCCTGGATGGCCGATGCCGCATCAACACGCGGTGACCGGGTCGAAGTGGTACTCGCAAAGGACAGCATCCAGTGGCTTTCGGAATGACAGCATCCGATGCGGCGCTGGAGATGCCGCACGCTGAGAGCCGCCGCACCGGTGGCCGTGCGCCGGTTGTGATCTTGATGACGTTGCTCGTGCTCGGCATGGGCTTCATCATCTTCTATCCGATCGGCATCATCCTGGTCCGTGCGATCCTGCCCGGCGGGCGGTTCGAGCCGCAGCTGTGGATCGATACATTCACAGCGCCGGGGCTTGGAATTGCGGCGTTCAATACGCTGATCCTGGCTGTTCTCACCACAGCGATCTCGGTGCCGGTCGGCGTGTTCTTCGCCTGGCTGATCGAGCGCACCGACGCGCGATGGGGCTCGCTCTCCCGCCTGCTGCCGGTGATCCCGCTGCTGCTCCCGCCGGTCGCGCTGGCGATCGGCTGGCTGTTCCTTGCCGATCCGCGCGCCGGATTCATCGCCCGGCCGCTGTTCGATGCGTTGCGTGGCTTTGGCTTGCAGATCGAGCCGTCAAGCCTCGCGATCCAGAGCTGGCAGGGCCTCGTCTTCCTCTATGTGCTGTTCTCGGTGCCGCATGTGTATGTCGTCGCGGCGGCGGCTTTCAGCGGTCTCGATCCCTCGCTCGAAGAAGCGGCCCGGATCTGCGGCAAGGGCCGCATGCGCTGCTTCTTCGGCGTGTCGCTGCCGGCGATCCGCCATGCGGTCGGATCGTCAGTGCTGCTGTGCGTGCTGTCGAGCATCGGGCTTTATTCGATCCCGGCATTGCTCGGCACCGCGGCGCGCATCGACGTGCTGTCGGTCTATATCTATCGCCTGCTGAACTTCTCCTACCCGCCGAAGACCGGCCAGGCGATCGTGCTCGGGCTGGTGCTGATGCTGGTGATCGCCGCGATCTGGCTGCTCCAGCGCAAGATCGCATCGCGCACCGGTCATGCCCAGATCGGCGGCATGGGCGTGCGGCCAAACCTGCTGGTGCTCGGGGGCTGGCGCTGGCCGGCGCGGATCATGCTGCTGCTGTATGTGGCACTGACCTCGGTGCTGCCGCTGATCGCGCTGTTCATTGTCGCGCTGCAGCCGTTCTGGCGGCCGAACATTGTCTGGAGCACCTTGTCGCTGGACAACTTCATGGGCTTTCTTGAAGCCCCTGCCCCGCGTCTTGCCATCTCCAACAGCGTCATCCTCGCCATCGGCGTATCGACGGCGGTCGTGCTGGTCGCAGGCCTGCTGGCGATCGTCGCCAAGAATCTCGGCGGCGTGAAGGAGAAGTGGTTCGGCATTCTGACCAAACTGCCTTCGGCCATTCCGCATATCGTGTTTGCAGTGGGCGTTCTTGTCGCCTTCGGCTTTGCGCCGTTCTACCTCAGCAGCGGGTTGCTCATCATCTTCCTCTGCTATCTCGTCGTGTTCCTGCCGACCGCATCGATCGCAGCGGAATCCGCGGTGCAGCAGGTCGGCAAGGAGCTGGTCGAGGCATCACGCATCTTCGGCGCTCATCCGGGCCGGACATTCCGTACCGTGCAGTTGCCGCTCATCCTGCCGGGTCTCGTCGCCGGCTGGGCGTCGATCTTCGCGCTGGTGCTGGGGGAACTGAATGCGGCGGCGATCCTGTCCGGCCCGCGCAATCCGGTGATCGGCTACCTGATCCTCGCCCTCTATGACAACGGCACGTATTCACAGCTTGCGGCCATGGGCAGCATCATCGGCGTGGTCTCGGCCATCACCGTCTCAGCAGTCCTGCTGCTGGGGCGGCCGCGCTTTGGCCGCTCTGCGCCAACGGGAGGATAACATTTGCAATCCGGGTGGAAGCGTCGATTGAGTTGGATGACCGCGGGTCTTGCGGCCTGTGTGATGACGCCGGCTATCGCTCAGGATCTGCCTGATGCGGTGGTCAAAGCCGCACAGAAGGAAGGCGAGCTCACCTATTACTCCGCTGTCGATGAAGGCCAGACCAAGATGCTGGTCGAGATGTTCAGCAAGAAATACGGCATCAAGGGCACCTATCTGCGCCTCGTCTCGGGCCAGCTGGTTCAGCGCTTCATCACCGAGAACGACAACAACAGCAATATCGCGGACGTGTTTCTCGATTCAGGGCCGCTCTCCTTCAGGCTGCATCCGCAATATTTCGTGCCGCTGGATGCAGAGCTGCTGCCGAACCTTGCCAAGTGGTCCAAACAATGGATCGACGAACGCAGCGTGACGGTGCTGACGAGCCCGATGGTCGTCACCTACAACACCGACATGGTGACCGCGGCCGAAGTGCCGAAGACCTGGCGCGAGACGGCCGATCCGAAATGGAAAGGCAAGATCCTGCTGACCGATCCACGCACCTCCGAGACCTATCTCGGCTGGCTCGCGAAGATGGAAAGCGCCGTCGGTGCGGACTTCGTGAAGGCGCTGGCGGCACAGAATTTCACGGTCATCGCCAGCGGCGCATCCGGCGTGCAGATGATCGCGGCCGGGGCGTTCCCGCTGAATTTCCCGACCTATGCGAGTTTCGGCACCCAGCTCAAGGCCAAGCAGGCCCCGATCGAATCGCTGGTGATGAAAGGCCCGACCATCGTCAGCCAGAGTTCGATGGGTATTCCATCCCACGCCAAACATCCGAATGTCGCACGGCTGTTCGCGAACTTCCTGATGTCGGACGAGGCGATCAGCGCGGTCTGCAAGGCCTATCCGGCCTCGACACCACGCGACCCGGACGGAAAGCTTGGCTGCGTGGCGCTGACCGATCCGCAACTGGTGGACTATGTCGTCGATGAGAAACGCAAGCTCAGCCTGATCCAGATGATCGGGCTGGCCAGCCGCTGAGCTAACAAACGGGGAGGACACAATGTCGGATCAAGCGGGACGGCGCACCGGAACATCGGTCTTCCGCCACATTGCCGGGGGCGTGGGTGGCCTGCTGCTGCTCACCGGCATGGCCGCGGCGCAGACCATTGCCGATGCGGAGCCGCCGGAGGCACTCGTGAAGGCGGCCCAAGCCGAGGGGAACATCACCGTCTATTCCACCGCCGACGAGAACCAGTCGAAGACCCTGCTGGCCGCGTTTGAAAAGCGCTACGGCATCAAGGGCACCTATCTGCGCTTCCCCACGGTGGCGCTGATGCAGCGCTTCTCGACCGAGTATGACGGCAAGAGCGTGCGTGCCGACATCCTCAGCGTATCCTCACCAGTCCCCTACGAGACCAAGCCCGACCGGTTCGCGAAGATCGATCCGTCGATCATCCCGAACATGCGCAAATGGGCGGAGCGCTGGGTGCGGCCGAACTACGTGACCTGGACCACCGACGTTGTGGCGCTGGTCTACAATACCGACGAGGTGTCGAAGGCCGATGTGCCGAAGACCTGGACCGATACGGCCGATCCCAAGTGGAAGGGCAAGATCCTGCTCACCGATCCACAGGTCGCCGACAACTATCTCGGCTGGCTTGATGCGGTCGAGCGCGCCAACGGCATGGAGTTTCTCCGCAAGCTGGCGGCGCAGAACTACACCGTAACCCAGAGCGGCGCCTCCGGCGTGCAAATGGTCGCGGCGGGCGCCCATGCGTTCAACATGCCGACCTTCGCCGCCTTCTCCTCGCAACTCATTGCCAAGAAAGCGCCGGTGGCGATCCAGTATCTGACCGGCCCGATGGTCGCGTCTCCGCGTGACATCGCTGTTGTTGCCGCGGCGCCAAACCCCAACGCCGCGCGGCTTTATCTCAACTGGCTGATGTCCGAGGAAGGCATCAAGCTGACCTGCAGCATCAGCCCGACATCCGTTGTTTCCGATCCGGAGGGCAAGCTCGGCTGCGTGCCGGCCCGCAACGCGGAGCCGATGCGGTTCGACGTGTCCGACGAGCGCAAGCGCGCCATGGCACAGGCGCTCGGCGTGGCGCGGTGAGCAAGTAAGGAGGTCACTGATGACGGAGATCTGTCGCGAGATCATCACTCATAAGAGCGCATGGACCAGCACCGCCCTCGGCGGCAAAGAAGCGATCACGCGTGAGCTCACACCACAGGAGATCGATGCCTTTGCCGACGTCATCGGCAGGACGCGCGATCTTGCGCCGCAAGCCGTGACCCGTGAGCAATTCACCCATCCGACGCTTGATCGCCTGCTCGCAGAGGTGAAGTCCGAAGTGATGGATGGGCGCAGCGTGATCCTGGTGCGCGGCCTCGATCCGACGCGTTTCTCCCCGGAGGATTTCGAACGCATCTATTGGGGCATCGGCCTGCATCTCGGCATCCCCGCGGTGCAGAGCCGCACCGGCGACCGGCTCGGGCGGGTCGAGGAAGACGACCGTGATCCGGTGAGCCGCGGCTATCGCAGCTCCTCCGAGCTCCATATGCACACTGATTCTTATGAGGTGGTGGGGCTGCTCTGCGTGCAGCGCGCGGCAAGCGGCGGCCAGAGCGGAATCGTCTCGTCGCTGGCCATTCACAACGAAATGCTGCGGACACGGCCTGTCCTGCTGGACGCGCTCTATGAGGGCTTCTACATGGCCATTCCGGAAGCCAAGACCAGCAGCAAGCCGATCACCGACGAGAAGATACCCGTCTTCAGCTACCGGGACGGCAAGGTGAGCTGCATGTTTGCCGGCAGCTTCATGCGCAGCGCAGCCAAACAGATGGACGTGCCGCTGCCCGGCAAGCTCGGCGAGGCGCTGGATTATTTCAGCCAGCTCGCCGAACGCGACGACCTCGCGCTGCGCTTCACGCTGGAACCCGGCGACATGCTGATCTGGCACAACTTCATGAACCTGCATTCGCGCACCAACTTCGACAACGACGCCGACCATAAGCGTCTGCTGCTGCGCCTGTGGCTCAAGATCCCCGATGGCCGGCCGTTTGCGCCCGAATTCCACGCGCGCGGGGCCGTTTACGATCGGGTTTATTCGGAACATCGCGTCACGGAGAGTGTGTAGGAATGCGCATAATATTGGGAACGAAACTGTCACGCGTTCCGGTGATGAAGGCGCTGGAGAAGGTGCAAGGCATCGATCTGGTGGCATTGGAAGACGTCTGCGATGTCGCGCCCGTCGCAAAAGATGCGGACGCGCTGATCATTTCCGATCCGCGCGGTGTCGATGGCGCGAATATCGCCGCCGCGCTGCGCGAGCCGGGCTCGAAAGTGCGCTGGATCCAGCTAATTTCCGCTGGCTTTGACGGATTGATGGCGCATGGTGTCCCGGATGGTGTCGTCGTCACCAATCAGGGCGGCGCCGTCTCCCCCGCCGTTGCAGAGCATGGGATGACGCTGATCCTGTCGATGGCGCGCCGCATGGACGAGATCTATGCGCGCTCGGCACGCGGCGAGTGGGACAAGACTTTCACGCCGCCGCAGATGTCGCTGGAGGGCCGCACGCTCGCCATCGTCGGCTATGGCAATATCGGCCGCCAGCTCGCCCGCAAGGCGAAGGCATTCGACATGAAGGTCATCGGCCTGTCGCGCTCGGCCGACGCCGACACCTATGCCGACGAGATGCATCCGATGACGGCGCTGCATGATGTTCTCGCGCAGGCCGATGTGGTGGCGCTTTGCATCGCCTCGACCGGTGCGACCCGCCACACCATGGACCGTGCCGCCTTCGCCGCGATGAAAGCCGGCGCATTGTTCGTCAACATCACCCGCGGCGAGACGGTCGATCAGGTGGCCTTGCGTGACGCGCTGGTCAGCGGGCATCTGCGCGGCGCGGCGATCGACGTCACCGATCCCGAGCCGCTGCCGCCGGGCGATCCGCTGTGGAGCGCACCGAATATCATCATCTCGCCCCACGTTGCGGGCGCGGGCGGCACCGGCACAGGCGGGCGCATCGTGTCGGTGATCGTCGACAATGTCGAGCGGTTCAAGGCCGGACGGCCTCTCATTCACCTGATCAAGCCATGAAGATCGTCAGCGTCGAGGATATCCATGTCAGCGGCGGCTGGGACGACTGGTCGTTCCTCAAGCTTGTCACTGATGACGGCCTTGTCGGCTGGTCCGAATTCAATCAGGCCCGCGGACGCCGCGGCCTCGCCGCCGTCATCCGGCAGATGAGCGACCTTGTGATCGGCGAGGACCCGCGCAATGTCGGCCGCCTCACCGCCCGTCTCTACAACATCACGCAGTCGACCGCGGGCGGCCTCCAGGCGCTGGCGATCGGCGCGTATGAGAATGCCTGTCTCGACATCAAGGCCAAGGCGCTCGGTGTTCCGGTCCATGAACTGTTTGGTGGTGCGCTGCGCGGCAAGCTGCCGGTCTATTGGTCCCATTGCGGAATGTACCGCGCGCGCAATTTCGACCTGTTCGGCAGCATCATCAAGGATCCGCCGGTCCACGGCCTTGACGACGTCAGGGAGCTGGGCCGCGAGGTGGCGCGTCGGGGCTTCCGGGCGCTGAAGACAAACCTGCTGGTGTTCGAGCCGGGCAAGCCGGCAACAGTCGGGCGCGGCACCGGTCCATTCGAGATGAACATCGAGAAAGCGATCGTCGATCGCGTGGTCGCGCAGCTGGCGGCCTTCAGCGAGGGCGCAGGTCCCGACGTCGGGCTGATGATGGACCTCAATTTCAACTACAAGACCGAGGGCTTCCGCCGCATCGCCAAGGCCGTCGAGCCGTTCGGCATGACCTGGCTGGAGATGGACACCCACGATGCGCAGGCGCTCGCCGCCATCCGCCAGTCGACATCGACACCGATCGCATCGCTGGAAGCCGTGCTCGGCCGCCGGGCGCTGCGGCCCTATCTCGACGCCCAGGCGGTGGATGTCGCCATCGTCGATGTCGTC
>Ga0182746_1001013_pt1 | contig 29554 bp, 20 predicted proteins | sample eDN3rd30CBELigOP_FD_128881 | JGI IMG/M metagenome (GOLD analysis project Ga0182746, IMG submission 128881) | Enriched Organic Plus compost microbial communities from Emeryville, California, USA - eDNA 3rd pass 30_C BE-Lig OP (version 2) (version 2) ...
AAGTCCCAGACCAGAAGGCCGGAACCACCCAGAAGCGTCCGCAAGGACAACGCCGTCTGCGCTTCTCTTTCCGATGCAATTGTCAAAGAGCAAGGCCGTCCAGATTACCAGACAACCGCCAGAACGCAAACCAGAGAAACGCGAAATCCGCCCGATCAATCAAACCGGGCAACTTCCGCCAACTTCTCTCAGAAGGGTCTGGCTGAAACAGCGGGTGAACCCCGCCGCCGATGTCCGCCTTATAGGACCCACCCAGACCCAATGTCAACGACCCTTCTTCAAAACGTCGCTCCACCGTCACAACCCCTGTGGACGTAACAGATGTAACGATTTGCAACTCGCTGTGAAGGCGACCGTTTCTCAACGTGCGCGGCGTTGGCGACCTGTATGGCCCATCCCGATCCGGGCTCCTCTCAACGCCCACGCCGCTGATGCGCGCCGCATTTTTTTCGCGGATCCCAGCCACAATCGCGGCGGCCCAGGCCGGAAAGAGGCTTTACCGTCTTCCCCGCGCCTGTCAGGAATTCCTTCGTGGGCGTGTGCGGGGGAGACGGTTTGTTTTACGGAAGGATCGGTCATGGCGGTGCTGGTTTCAGGTGGCGCGGGTTACATCGGCAGTCACATGGCGCATGCCCTTTGTGATGCTGGTGAACGCGTCGTCGTGGTCGATGACCTGTCAACCGGCCAGCGCGCCTCGGTTCCCGCTGCGGCGACATTCGTACAGGCTGACATCGCCGATCAGGACGCCATGGCGGAAACCCTGCGCCGGCATCAGGTCACAGCCATCGCCCATTTCGCCGCCCGCATCGTGGTGCCCGACAGCGTGGCTGATCCGCTGGGCTACTACCTCGCCAATACCGTCAAGACGCGCGCGCTGATTGACGTGGCGGTTGCCGGCGGCGTCGGGCATTTCATCTTTTCGTCCACCGCCGCGGTTTACGGCGACGCAGGCGACGGCGCTGTCGACGAGGACGCGACGCTGGCCCCGGTCAGCCCTTATGGGCGCTCCAAGCTCATGTCCGAATGGATGTTGCAGGACGCCGGGCGCGCCCATGGCCTGAAGTACGCCGCGCTGCGCTATTTCAATGTCGCCGGCGCCGATCCACAAGGGCGCACCGGGCAATCCACGCCGAACGCCACGCATCTGATCAAGGTCGCCTGCCAGGCGGCGCTGGGGAAACGCGACCGGCTACAGGTTTTCGGCACGAATTATCCGACGTCCGATGGCTCGTGCGTTCGCGACTATATCCACGTGACCGACCTGGCGGACGCCCATGTTCAGGCCCTGCGCTATTTGCGGAGCGGCGGCGACAGCTTCACCGCCAATTGTGGATACGGCCGGGGTTTGTCCGTCCTGGAGGTCATCCGTGCGGTCGAACAGGTGACCGGGCGCGCCCTTCCCGTTGAAATCGCGCCGCGTCGCGCCGGCGACCCCGCGCGGATCGTCGCCAGCCCGGCCCGGATCCAGAGCCTGCTGGACTGGCGCCCGCGACATGATTCAATCGATGAGATCGTGGGGTCTGCCCTGAACTGGGAGCAGCGGCTGGGCGATTGAGCCCCCGCATGGCGCATGGCCCCTCCCGGGGAAGCCCGGACGCAGTGAACGGATCTTGTTCCCGTGACGCTTGCTGTTTCCACGCCCATGCGGACAATGTCATCCTTGCCAGCGTACATCCTGGGTAGCTGGCGTTCTGGAGATCTTGGCCATGACCCCGGTGACCGTGGGCGGGCAATCCGCCGGCGATCAAGCCCAGACCGCCTCTGCTGGAATGGACGCTTCTGCACGTCCTGCCGGCCGTGCGCCGGATGCGTCGACGCCGGCTGCGGAAGTTGAACTCAAGCTGCTCTGTGACGCGCCAGCACTGAAGGCCGCCAGTCATGCGCCCCTGCTCCTGCAACATGCCCGTGGCCCCGCCGTGGAGACGCGGCTGGAGGCGACCTATTTCGACACGCCTGACAATCAGCTGCTCCAGCGCAAATGGGCGTTGCGCGTGCGCCGCGACAAGGCGGGCGCCTACGTCATGACCCTGAAAACGCCGCGATCCAACGACCCGTCAGGCGCGTTCAGTCGCAACGAATGGAATGCGCCCGTCGCCGGCCCTGATCTGGACAGGACGCAGTTGGCGGACTGGCTGGCCAGGACCGGCGGCCGGGATGTCGATCCAGAGGCCCTGCGGCCGTTGTTTTCGACGCTCGTGACGCGCCAGACGCGGCGGCTTCATACGCCGGCTGGCGTCGTCGAAATGGCGGCCGACAGCGGCGAGATCGTCTCTGGCGGCCGCAGCGCGCCGATTTGCGAACTCGAGATGGAGCTGGTTTCCGGCGCGCCGGAAGCGATATTCAGCCTTGCCGACGCCCTGATGCAGAATTATGCGTTGCGCCCGGCGATCCGCTCAAAAGCAATGCGCGGCTATGATCTGGCGTTTGGCCGCGCGCCGGCGGCGGCAAAGGCCGAGCCGCTCGATATCGCAGCAGACGCCAGCCTTGATGCGGCGCTGGGCGCGGCGCTGCACGGCATGTACGCCCACGCCATGAACAATCTGGAGGCCGCATCGGCCGGCGCGGGCCCGGAAGGCGTGCACCAGTTGCGCGTGGCGCTACGGCGCATCCGTTCGCTGCTGGGTGTGATCCATAAAATCGCCGCGCCAGCAGATCTGGCGGGCCTGCGTGCTGAAGCCAAATGGTTGATGAGCCAGCTGGGTCACGCCCGCAATCTCGACGTTTTCGCCACCGGCGTCCTGCATGAAGCGCAGCAAGCCTGCGGAGCCGACGCGGACTTCACGGCGCTTGCCGGACACATCAACGCCATGCGACGCCAGGCCCAGGATGAGGCGCGCGCCGCCATCGCCTCCCCGCGTTGCGCCCGTTTTCTCATCGCGCTTGGCGGATGGATTGTCCGGCGGGGCTGGCGCGCGGGCGTTGCCGATAACGTGGCGGCCCGGTTCGACGCCCCGGCCCGCGGCGCCGCCCGGCGCATGTTTCGCAAACGTTATCGCAGCGTGCGCAAGCATGGGCGCGGCTTTGCCCATCTCAATGCAACCGAGCTTCACCGGACGCGTCTCGCATTGAAGAAGTTGCGTTACATTGCCGAAGTTTTCCAGCCGTTCCTGGCGACAGCGCATGGTAACAAACGCTTTGCAAAACGGCTGGCGCGGCTTCAGGATGCTTTTGGTCGTTATAACGACCTGCATGGCGCAGCCAGTCTGCTTCACGGGTTGCGGCGGGAAGGCGTTTCCCTTGGCGATGATATGGCGCTGGCCCTTGGCGCGGCGCTGGGCTGGCAGACCGGCGCGCGACAAGCGGCGATGACCGACCTGCGCCGCCAGTGGAAGAAGTTCCGCGCCGTGGAAGCGCCAGCGAATTGACGTATCCCCGCGGGAGCTTGCCGGCCCCCGTTCCAAAGCAGGCGCTCCGCATATGACAGGCAATCCCCCCGCTCTTCACGCCTTGCCGCACGACGCCGAGATTGACGCGGCCCTGGCCAGGGCGGCGCGGCGGGCCGCTGCTGCGCTGGACCAGACGCGCGGGCCGGAAGCCCTGGGCGTGGCGATGCGCGAAACCGCCCACCAGTTCAACAATCTGCTCACCGTGCTGCAAAGCTCGGCCGAGCTGTTGGGGATGCCCAATCTCCCGGAAGAGCGCCGCGGCCGTTATCTCCACGCCATCCAGGACGCCACGGATCGCGCCGCGAAACTTGTCGGCGCCTTGCAGGCGCTGGCGCGCAGCGCGGCCCCCAGGCGCCTGAAGTTCGATGTAGCGGGCCGCCTCGCCGGCATGGCGAAGGGCCCCACAGGTCTGGCCGTGTCTACCGACGCCGCCGGCTTTGACGCCGCCATGGCAGCGCTGGTCGCCGCACTGGGGACGTCTGGCGCGGCGACCAGGCCGGAAATATGCGTCGCGCCAGCAGACGGGCGCCCGGCCTGGCGTGGGTTGCCGGCCAGCGATGGGCCGCACGTTGCGATCACGCTGACGGGCGCCGCCAGCGACAACGCCTTCCGCAGCCGTTTGCTCGCCACGCTGGAAACGGCGGAACTGTCACCGGAATGGCTGGAATTGTTCGCTTTTCTTGCCCGTAGCGCCGGCGCGCTGCACGTCCGGTCGTCTGGCGACGGCGCACCGGTCTTTGTGCTCACGCTGCCGGCGGCCGAAAAGCCGGGGACAGCGGGCTGACGCCAGGGAGTCATGTCCAGCCGCACGCCTGCGCCCCCCGCCTGTGGCCCGCCGACAGGGCGCGGCCGGGCCATCGCCGTGGCCCGCACACGGGCGTGGGTTCGATGGGATTCCCTATGGCTCAATCAGCGTAAATCATGCGGCGGCTCATGCCGCCGTCCAGGATGAGGGTTTCGCCGGTGATGAACCCCGCATCAGCGAGAAACAGCACGGCGCCGGCCACGTCTTCCGGCCGCCCAACCCGGCCGGCGGGGTGCTGCGCGTGATCGGCGGCGGCGAGATCGGGCGAGTCAGAAATCCAGCCCGGCGCGATGGCGTTGACGCGCACGCGCGGGCCAAGGCTGACAGCCAGCGCGTGGGTCAAGGCGACGACGCCGCCCTTGGCCGCCGCGTACGCCTCGGTGAACGGCTCGGACATGAATGCGCGCGTTGACGCCATGTTGATAATGACGGCATTTTCCCGCAGCAGCGGCGCGGCGGCCCGCGTCATCAGGAACGCGCCGGTCAGGTGGCTGTCGATGACGCGGCGCCACCTGTCGAGCGAAAGGTCGGACACCGGGCCGGTCACAGGCGCGGCGACGCCCGCGTTGTTCACCAGCAGATCGAGACCGGTCCATTCCAGCTCGGCGAAGGCGTCGGCGACGGCGTCCTCGTCGCTGACATCGCAGGCAATGAAACGCGCCTCCTCGCAGCCGCCGTCCTCCAGATCGAAGTTCGCCACCTCCCAGCCGGCGCCGGCCAGGGCAGCGCATATGCCCGCGCCAATCAGACCCGAACCGCCCGTGACAATCGCCTTGCGCATCTGGCCCTCCGCGCTCCCGCGCCCGCTCGCATCGTTCCCCAGGCCGGGATTGCTGGCAAGAGGCCCGCGGCAAGGATTGCACGGCGCGGGCAACGCCCGGCAGGCATGGGCGCGGTTGCGCTGGCGACCGGTAAATTTGACGGGAGGGGCCCCCGCGTCCCGGGTCATGCCGGTTGTTGCGGGCACGTATCCGCCGCAGTATCCGGCGGCGCGAGCGGATGGCCAAACCCCTCTGATCAGCGCCGTTGATCAAAGCCGTCCTGGCTGGCCTGGCGTCAGGCGAGGCCGGCCCCGAACACCCGGAGGTCTGGATGACAACGCTTTACTACATGCCCGGCGCCTGCTCGCTGGCCCCGCACATCGTGCTCGAATGGACTGGCGCGCCGTTTGAGACAAAGCGCGTGCGCCGCGAAGCGCCGGAGCTGCTCGCCGTCAATCCGGCCGGCGCCGTGCCGGTGCTGGTCGAGGATGACGGCTGGACGCTGACCCAGGCCGGGGCAATTCTTGATTACCTGGCCCACAAGCATCCGGAGGCAGATCTGCTGGGCGGCCAGGGATTGCGCGCCGACGCGGAGCGCCACCGCTGGTCATCCTTCATCACGGGCGACCTGCATCCGGCGTTCGTGCCGATTTTCGCGCCGGCGCGCTATACCTCCGACGCCAGCGCTGAAGCCCAGCAGGCGGTGAAAACTGCGGCGCAGGCCCTGGTGCGCAAGCGCCTGGAGCTGCTGGACGGGCGCCTGGCGAACCGTGAATGGATTCTGGATCGCCGTTCGATCATCGACGCTTATGTTTTCCCGATGATCCGCTGGGCCTCCGGCGTGCTGCCAGGCGGCGTCGCAGATCTGCGCCACGTCACAGCGTTGCATGACCGGCTGGCGACGGACGCCGGCGTGCAGAAGGCGCTGGCGCGCGAAGCCGCCTGATCCGGCGCCCGTTTTCGCGGAAGCCCCGTCCGGGCCATCAGCCCGTGCGGCCCGGATGCGTTTTGTTGACGGCGTCGTGGAGCGACTGTTCCACGACGCCGACCTGTGCCACTCTTGTGTAACAGATAACAAAATGCATCCGGGAGGAAACGATGACCCAACCCAGCAGGCGCCATGTGCTTGGCGGCATGGCCGCCTTGTGCGTCGCGCCATTCTCGCCCAAGGCTTTCGCCAACGATCTCACCGGGGTCACCGACAGCGAAATCGTTATCGGCACGACCACGTCGCTGAGCGGTCCGGTGTCAGCCCTCGGCACGCAGGCGCGTTGCCAGGCCGCCTATTTCCGGATGATCAACGACCAGGGCGGCGTCGCTGGTCGCAAGATCCGCTTCATTATTTACGACGATGGTTTCAGCCCGCCGAAAACCGTGGAGCAGACGCGGCGGCTGATCGAGAACGATCGCGTGTCGTTTCTTTTCGGCATGTTGGGCACAGCGCCGAATTCCGCTGTCGTCAAATACATCAACCAGAAGAAGGTTCCCCACCTTTTCCTGGCGGTGAACGGCAACAAATGGGGCGATTACAAAAATCACCCCTGGACCATGGGTTTCGCGCCCAATGCCCGCATCGAGGCGCAGGTTTATACAAAATACGCCCTGCAACAGAACCCGGAAGCCACCTTCGCGGTGCTGTATCAGAACGATGATCTGGGCAAGGACTATGTGGCGGGCGTGCGCGACGTCCTCAAGGACAGGTTCGAAACCCGCGCCAGGGCCATCTCCCACGAGGTTACGGATCCCACCATCGATTCACAGCTGGTGGCGTTGCGGGCGACGGGAGCAAACGTGCTGCTTTCCGGCACGACGGCGAAATTCGTCGCCCAGTCCATCCGCAAGGTGCATGAACTGCAGTGGAAGCCCATGCACTTCATGGCGAATGGCGCGGCCTCCATCAAGGGCGTCATCAATCCGGCGGGCCCTGAACGGGCGCTCGGGGTGATCTCCTGCGGATACATGAAAGATGTGGCCGATCCGGTCTGGAGCCAGGACAGGGCCATCGTTGATTATATCGCCTTCATGAAGAAATATTTCCCGGAGGGTGATCCGCTCGAGGGTTACAACCAGTACGCCTTTCTGGTGTCCGAAGCGCTGATGACCGTGCTGCGGCAATGCGGCGGCGATCTTTCGCGGGAAAACATCATGAAACAGGCGACAAATCTGAAAGACGTCGCCCTGCCCATGCTGCTGCCGGGCATCCGCGTCAACACCAGCCCCACCAATTACTTTCCCATCCGCGAAGTGCAGCTCATGCGTTTCGACGGCAAGGGCTGGCAACGCTTTGGCGAAATCATTGAAGGCGCGGGGTAAGGCGGACGCGCCGATGTTGAATCCGGGCTTTCGCTTCCGCTGAACGCAAGAAACCTCCGGTTTGCCGACAAGGGCGCCGTGATTCCCCCGCGGGGGGCCATACCTGGTCATCCCTCAGGCGCCGGCCACGGCCGGCGTCGCGGCGGCCGCTCCCGCACCTGGCGCCTGCACGGGCACGCCGTCGGCGGCGGCCATCAGCCCCAGCCAGGTTTCGGCCACGCCCCGCCAGGTGAACAGGCGCGCCCGCGCCCGGCCGGCCGCCACCATGGCCAGCCGCTCAAACGGGTTTTCCAGCAGGCGAACGACGGCGGCCGTCCAGCCATTCACGTCATCCGGGTCCACATGAATGGCGGCGTCGCCGCAGACCTCCATCAGGGCGTCGGCGGTGGAGGCGATCACCGGGCAGCCGCGCGCCATGGCCTCGGCCGCTGGCAGGCCAAATCCCTCGATACGCGTTGGAAACACAAAGCACAGCGCCGCCTCCATGGCGGCGGCCAGTTCATCGTCGCTGATGCGGCCCAGCGCCACCACGTTCGGCCCGTGACGCAACGCCCCGGCCCCGCCCGCCTCCCCCGCCACCAGCACCTCAACGCCGCGCGCGGCCAGCGCCGGCGCCATGGACCAGATCAGCTCCATGTTCTTGTACGGCTGGTTGCGGCCGATGCAGAGCACGAACGGCCTGCGGTTGCGGTAATCGCGCGGCGAGCGCGACGCCCGCCAGCGCAGGGCATGGTCGCAACCGTTCCACGCCACCGCGATCCGGTCTTCCCGCGCGACGCCAAGCGCCGCGAGTTGCCGGCGGGCGTGATGGGACACCGTGGCGACGGCGCGCGCCCGGCGGCCGAGCACCGGCATGATGACGCGATGCGCCAGACGGAACATGCGGTCATAGCTCTCCGGCATCAGCCAGGTGTGGGCGTCGTGCATGCAGACGATCTGGCGGGACACGGCGACCGGCGCCAGGTTGCAAAAACTCAGCAGGCCGCCCTGCACATGGCGCGGCAGTTGCAGTTGCACCCAGACCTGGGGCAGGCGCGGCCGGCGGAACTCCGGGACATGAACCGTCCGGATATGCCGCAGCGGCAGATCATGCCCATCGACGGGCGTCGCCAGCGTTACCTCGAGCCCGTCGGCGAGCGGGCCGCCCGCCGCCAGCAGATCGTCGATGGCCAGCGTCACCTCGCGCCCGTAGCGCGCCACCCCATTGGGCGACAGGGTCAGAAAATCGCCGTTGATCGTCCACTTGCGCATCGGGGGCATGGCGTCATCCGCAGTTGCTGCCCCCGTGATCGGGCTGAAGCGCGCGTCAATCAAGCTGCCCTTGCGATGCCTGCTACGCCGGCCGGAACGCGCCCGTCGCCGGAAGACGTATGACGACCCTCCCCCTCCTTACGCCCAATGCCAGCATGGCGAAATCCCGGGCCCGGGCCAACAGTGCGCACGTGCGGCGCGCATTGCGTCGTCAGGCGGGGCAGACACATGGCGCGCACCTGGAAGATCAACGGGCGTTTTCTGGGACAGCCCCTGACCGGGGTCCAGCGCTACGCCACGGAGATACTGGCGGCCATGGACCGCCTGATCCAGCAGCGCCACCCACTGACGGAAGACCTGGCCATCGAGATCATCGCGCCAGAGGGCGGCGGCGACGACGCGGCGCAGGACCGCTTTCCGCATATCCCGCTCCGGCGCGCCGGTCCCGGTTCAGGGCATCTTTGGGAGCAGACCGTGCTGCCTGGCCAGGCGCGCGACGCCGGCCTGCTTTGCCTGTGCAATACGGCGCCGCTGCTGCACCCCCGAACCCTGCTCTGTATCCATGACCTGAACACCCGGCTGTTTCCGCAGAGTTACGCCCTGCCCTACCGGCTCTATCACCGCCATGTCACGCCCCTCGCGGCGCGCCGGGCGGCGGGTCTTGTCACCGTCTCGCACTATTCAGCCAGCCAGATCGTCGCCTTTGGCCTCGCGCCGGCCGGACGCATCACCGTGATTCCCAATGGCCACGAGCACGCCTTGCGCTGGACGGCGCGTCACTCCGACGCGACGCGCAAGGCGGCCGGCGCCGACACCATTGTCGTCATTGGCAGTCCGGCGCCGCACAAGAACGTGGGCATGCTGCTGGCGCTGGCGCCGCGCCTCGATGCGTTTGGCTTCAGGATCGCCCTTGTGGGCTCCCTCGACACGCGGGTGTTTCAGGGCGACGGCGCGGCGGCGAGCGCCAGCAATGTCCTGGCGCTCGGGCGACTGACCGACAACCAGATGGCGGCGTTGACCGGCAGTTCACTCTGCCTCGCGTTTCCGTCGTTTACGGAAGGCTTCGGTCTGCCGCCGCTCGAAGCCATGGCGCTCGGCTGCCCGGTGGTCGCCTCGGATCGCGCCAGCATGCCGGAGATCTGCGGCGACGCCGTGCTGTATGCCGATCCCGGACAACCGGAGGCGTGGCTGGAAGCGTTCCGCGCCCTGCGCGCCGATCCTGGCCTGCGCTTCAAGCTGACGGCCATGGGCAAGGCGCGGGCGGCCCTATTCAGCTGGACGGACTCGGCGCTCGCGTGGCTCGAACTGATGGCGAAGCTGGATGGAGCGGCGCCCCAGGAGCCACCCATGGTTTGAGAGCGGGCGGCGTGGATCTGGATCAGATTACCGCCGCCGCTGCGCCGGCGCGTCCCGGGCGCTAGCGCGCGCCATGCGTCGCGCTTCTGGCCGCGTCCTCCGCCATGGCGAACGCCCGGCGGATTCCCGCCTGGAAACGCGCGACAGAAAAGCGGTCGGCGTTTTCACGGCAGGCGCCGGGGGTGAAGCGGCCGCGATCCGCTTCAAAGGCTTCAACCGCGCCAATCACCGCCGTCTCTTCCTGGCGGCTGAACAGCAGGCCTGTCGGTTCGCCGGTGTCCTCCGGCGAACGCACAATGTCGACGGCGCCGCCGCGCCCGAAGGCGATCAGCGGCGTGCCGAGCAGTTGCGCCTCGGCCAGGGCAATGCCGAAATCCTCGCAGCCGCCAAACACCAGCGCCCGCGCCCGCGCCACCGTGCGGAAATAGTCGTCGCGCGGCAGAAAGCCGGTGAAAATCACGTTGGGACCCGCGAGGTCACGCAGGGCTTTGGCCTGCTGCCCCTCGCCCACCACCAGCAGGCGACGACGCGGCATGGCGTTGAAGGCGCGAATGACGAGGTCGGTTCGTTTGTAGGGCGCCATGAACGAGGCGGTGACGTAATAGTCGTCTTTTTCCGCGCTCCAGGCGCCCTCCGGGGCGCTCACCGGCGGAAACACCACCTCCGCGTCGCGGCCATATATCCGGCGGATACGGGCGCGGACGTAGCTGGAGTTGGCGGCCATCACGTCCGGTCCCCACGCGGTGCGCGTATCCCAGTTGCGCAGGCGATGCATCAGAACCCGGTAGAGCAACCCCTTCGGACCATTGCCCAGCCGCAGTTGCTCCAGATAGGAAAACTGCTCATCCCAGGCGTAGCGCACGGGGCTGTGCACGTAGCACAGATGCGGCTGGTCCGGCCGTGTGATGACGCCGCGCGCGAAGGCGGCGGATGAGGAGATCACCGCGTCATGGCCCGTCACGTCGAACTGCTCCATCAGCAGGGGGCAGAGCGGAAACAGATGACGGTAATATCTGCGCACGCCCGGCCAGCGGTTGGCGTGCGAGGTGTGAAAGCGGACGCCGCCGAAATGGGTCGTCCGGGTGTCGCTGTCCAGAAAATCGAACAGGGTGTACAGGTCGCGGGCGCCGAAGGTCCGTCCAAGCTCCGCCAGCACGCGCTCACCGCCCCGGAACGACGGGCACCAGTCATGAACAAGCGCGATCGACCGGTCGGCCGGGAGGCCCCGGTGCTGCCGCCAGCCCGCCGCGCGCCACGCCTGAATGACGCCCAGATTGTCGTTTCCAGGTTGCGCGGCCGTCGCCGTCGCTGGCAAGGGAATCAAGGTCATGAACGCCTGCCCGGTCTGATCGCCAGATTGGAGGGCCAGCCAGGGGGACCATGACGTCCGGTTCCGGTGCAACCGATCCCGGACGCCCTGCGGACCCCCGGCGGTCCGGCCCGGGCGCACAGCCCAGGCTTCTGAACTATCGGGATGACCGCGCTTCGCCCAAACTCATCCAAAAGCAGGGCGTACTTTCCCCGGTTACGACTTTTGCGCCCGGCCCGCGCCGGTTGGCGCATCGATGGGACCCATTTCGGTACTGGGTCTGGCGGGCGCCCGTGCGCAACTTGGGAGCAATCCGGGCGTCCGCGCCGCCGGCGTTATGCCGGAGCGATCTTCAGGAGATCACGGGCTCCTGGGCGCGCTCCGCGCGACGGGGGGCGCGGCGCGGCCGTCCGGAGGCTTCAGACCGGATTCGCCCATGCTGGTTACAATCGCCACCGCCGCCATCAACCGACCGGAAGCCGCCGCCACGCGGTTGCGGCGCGTTGTGCGCCGGATGGCGCGGCGCCGGCCTGGCTGTCCAGCGCATCAGCGGCGCCTGCCTGGCCAGAGCGTCCTTGCGGCGCCGGCCCGGGGCGGCGGGGCGAAAACCGGATATATCCTCCAGCTTCGGGACATATGCTCATGAAACGGCGCGCCATCTGCTCCACCCTGGCGATCGCCGGCCTGCTTCAGGCCACGGCGCTCGCCGCCTCGCCCGCCCGCGCCTCCGACTATCTGCTGGGGCCGCAGGATCGCCTGCGGGTGAAGGTCTACGAATGGCGTCCAGCCCAGGACAAGATTGTCGAATGGGAGGGGCTGAACGACGAGTTCATCGTCGGCGCCAACGGCAAGGTGTCCCTGCCGCTGGTCGGCGAGATTGACGCCGGCGGCCTGACGCCGTCGGCCGTGGCCAACGCGGTCGGCGAGGCGCTCCGCAGCCGCATGCAGCTGGTGCAAAAGCCGGACACCACCGTCGAGGTGGTGCAATACCGGCCGTTTTACATCACCGGCGACGTCATGAAGCCGGGCGAGTTTCCGTTCCGGCCAGGTCTCACGGTCATTCAGGCGCTCGCCATCGCCGGCGGCGAGGTGCGCTCCATCGACTTCAACGCCCGCCAGCGTGAAGCCATCGCCGCGCGTGGCGAACTCGAAAGCCTCGCCCTGTCGCGCACGGCGTTGCTGATGCGCCAGGCCCGGCTGAAAGCCGAGGCCGCCAACGCCGACTCCTTCGCCATGCCGCCGGAGCTGACCCGCGAGGGGCCGCGAGCACGCGACGCCTTTGAGCAGGAAACCCTGATCTTCACCACCCGGCGCGACGCGTTCCGCACGCAGATGAACGCCCTGAAGAGCCTGAAGGCGTTCCTGGACAAGGAAGGGGAATCCCTCGGCGGACAGCTCGACACGGAGGCCAGGCAGAGCACGCTCGTGCAGAAGGAGCTGGACGGCGTCGCCAGCCTTGTCGGCAAGGGGCTCGCCGCGGCGCCGCGCCAGTTCGCCCTGGAGCGCACCATGGCGCAGTTGCAGGGCGACAGGCTGCGCCTTGAAACCAGCATCCTGCGCGCCAAACAGGAGGCGTCGCGGGCGGAGATCAGCCTGGTCGAGCTGCAGAGCAAACGCGAAGGCGAAATCGCCGTTGAACTGCGGGAGACGGACCAGCGCTTGCGGGAGCTGGCGAACCGCCGCGCCGTCAATGAGGACCTGCTGCAGGAGGCGATGAACGCCGGCGCCAGCGGCGCCCGTCGCGACGCCATGCGACAGGGGTTGACCTTCACTCTCGTTCGCGCCGCAGCGCCGGGCGAGGCAATCATCGCCACCGAGAGCACGCCTGTCGGCCCGGGCGACATGGTCAAGGTCACCCTGCCGCCGCCCCCGCCGCGCGAGCCGGCCGCCGAAGCGATCGCGTCGGGAAGCCCCGCCGCCGCGCCGGCGAAGGCGGCGAACCGCGCCGAACGGGGAGCCGTGGCGCTCAACTGAAGCGTGTCCGCCGCGCGCTCCCACGAGCGGAGCCTTCCCTGCACCTGAAACGGACGCCGCCGCCCTGCCTGTTCCGGCCGGGCGGCTGACGCGTTTCCCAATCCCCGTCTTGCGCGCCCCATCTTGCGGGCCCCCACCTTGCGCGCCACGGACCAGGCAAACCCGTTGGCCTGCGTCTTTCTTCACGCGCGAACCTCCGGGCGGGACCTCCGGGGCGGACCTGCGCCGTCGCGCAAACACGCGGCGGCGGATCAACACGGCGGAACCCGGATGCGTTGATCCTGAAAGGCCCCGCGCCATCGCGTCAGCCCCGGACAGTCATCGCACAACCCTGAACCCCGCCGATGAGGTCGCCCCATCGGCGGGCGGACGTCACAGATGGCTCCCGTGGCATGCTGGACGCCGGTGGGACAGCGCCGGAAACGACGCGGCCCCGGCGCCGGATCCGGCGCCCGGGGCCTGAAGCCGGCCGGGCTCTGGGCCTTGAGGTCGGGCCTGCCGCCTCAGGCGGCCGCCTTGTTGAGTATCGAACCGATGATCCGCCCCCCGGCCTCCCGCAGCTCCGCAGCCGCGTTCGCCGCCACGTCAGCCGGCGTGCGGCCCCATTGCACCACCATCAGCAGGCCGCTGAGCAGCGGGGCGACAGCCATGGCGCCGGGGCTTTCCTCCGTCGACGGCAGGTCGATGATCACCAGATCATGCCCTGCGAGGGCTTCTTCCAGGCAGCGCCCCATGGAGCCCGAGCCAAGCAAGGCGTCGAACGTGGCGCTGGCGCTCGTCTCGGCCGGCAATAGCGACACGCCAGAATGGGGGGCCGTGACCACGCTGTCCCGCACATGGGCCCGCCCCAGCAGTACATGGGCGAGGCCAGGGCTATTGTCGTCGAAGCCGGCGGCGCGGCTGATCGAACCCCGCCGGAAGTCCGCGTCGATCAGCAGGATGCGGAAACCGGACCCGGCCAGCAGGCAGGCCAGATTGCTCGCGATCGTGCTCTTGCCCTCGCCGCGCCGGGCCGAGGTCACGCCAATGATGCGCACGTTCTCATGCCGCTCCAGCGTCGCCATCATGGTCATGACGTTGGCCATCGACTGCTGGAACGGATCAGGTCTGACAAAATCCCATTTGCGAAACAGGGTGATCGCCTGCGAGCGCCGGCGGCTGATCAGCCGCAGCAACAGGAAGCGCAGCCGGGCGCGCCAGCTTCGCCCCGCCAGCCAGCCCCGGCGCAGCGCCGGCCGCCACAGCATCGGCAGCAGGCCAAGGCAGGGGGCCAGCAACGCATCGCGCGCCGCCGGCGCCGTCCGCAGGCTTGCATCGAGGTTCCAGTGCAACACCGCCGCGCCCGTCCCGCCCAGCAGGCCGACGAGCATGCCCAGCGCCATAATCAGCCTGGTGCGCGGGTGGCTCTTGCCCAGCGGTTTGGTGGCGGGCGACAGCATGCGCGTCTCGATCAGCGGATTCGACTGACGCTGAACCGCCTCCGCATAGCCCTGGAGGGCGGTTTCATAGATCTTCCGGTAGGACTGGGCCGTCGTCTCCAGCTCTTCCAGGGTATTGCGGTCAAACCGCACGTTTTGATCGCCGCGCGCGTCACTGGCGCCGGGAGCGCCTTGCGCGGGGTTCTGCGCCTGCGGCTGGCGCCGGTAAATGCGATAGTCACGACCGGCCTTGAACTCCTGCAGCGCCAGCGCCGCCTCGTTCATGTTCTGGCGCAGCTGGGCGACGCGCCGCTCCAGCCATTCGGAGCCGACGCGCGCCGCCGCCGTGCGCGCATCCCGGGCGTCGTCCACATAGGCCTCGGCCACGGCATTGGCGATTTTCGCCGCGAGCGCCGGATCAGGGGCCGTGAAGGCGACATCTATGACATAGGACAGGCCCTGGCGCCGGACATCCAGCTTCGGCGCGAACATGCCGATCACCACCTGGGTGGCGACCGTGGGCGATGCGATGCCCCGGACAGCGCGGGCGAACATCGGCTCCTTCGTCAGATTGAGCCGGTTGATGACAAGCTCGGCGATACGGTCCGAGCGCATCACCGCCATCTGGCTCTCCACCTGCGCCGCCTCGACGCCGCCGGACTGCTCCCGCGCTTCCTCGCGGGAAAGCTGCACGGCCTTCGGATCGATCACCAGCTGGGCGGTCGCGGTATAGGCGGCGGGCGTCATCAGCGCCCAGACGGCGCCGATGACCAGCCCCGCCAGCGTCGCCCCGCCCACAAGCGGCCCATAGCGACGCAACAGGGCGCCGATATCGCGCAAGTCCAGAAATTCACGCCGGCCTGGCGCGCGCGCCTGTTCCCGATCACCAGCTTCCGGGACAACAGCGGGAATGTTTCTGCGCTCTGCGGCCATGACATTGTCCATCACCCATATGCGTGATCCCGTCACGGCTGGCGTGGGTGAGCCAGCCCTCCGACCAGGTCAATCGGCGCCGACAAATTCTAGGTTCACCCCATGCCAGGCCAAACACGCCCAAATGAGGTAAGCGGCGCCGCAACCGGGCGCCCCGCCAGCCGGCAACGCCTTTCAACACGCCGGAAAATCCGGCTGGCGGCGGCGTGGCGCGGGCCAGGCGCGGCGCCGTGGGGGCGGCGCGAACGATTTTTGATGAGGCCGCGCCCCTGCGGGACTGGTCGAACGGATAGGACCGCCTGACCATTTTGGCGCGGTGACTTCGCCCACCGGGCCATCGAACATGGCGGAAGGGCGTCCGCGCCGCCGCAGACCCCGCCGCCCCACCGATGAACCAGAGGCCTGTCAGGAGGCGTGCATGTCCTGTGTCCTGCCCAAGCGCGCCATCCGGCGTGACCTGCAACTGACGACGGCCAGGCGCGCGCGCCGTCCTTCCGGCGCGTCCACTGGAGCAATCCGATGATGTCCCATGGCGTCCGGGGAACCGCAGACAGGCCTGGCGCCAATGGCGCGGCGATGGACGACAGGACCCCAGGCGATGGCGTCACGGTGCTGATCGAACCGCGGACGCTGGTGCGCGAGTGCATCGCCCTGTCCCTGACGGCGCTCGATCCCGCCTCCCCCATGGAGACCTTCCCGGACATCGCCGCCTGGGCGCGGGAAGGCGATCCACTGGCGACCACCCTGATGCTGTTTTGCAGCTCCGTCCACGGGTCGCTGTCGGACCAGTTGTCGCCCCACATATCCGCGGCCCGCGAAATCGCACCCGACCTGGCGTTCGCGGTGTTCGCCGCCCAGGACGATCCCCTGCAGGCCAGCGAGGCCATCCGGCTCGGGGCGCGCGGTTACCTTTCGCCAGGCGTGTCCCTTGAAGTCACGGTGCATGCGCTCAAACTCATCCGCGCCGGCGGCATCTATGTGCCCGCGAACCTTTTGGGCGCCGGGCGGCCCCACGATGGCGCCGGCCCCTCGGACCAGCAACTGCTCAACCTGTTCTCGCCGCGGGAGCTGGAGGTGGCGCGCGCCATGCGCAAGGGCCAGCCGAACAAGGTCATTGCAGTTGAGCTGAACATGAGCGAAAGCACTGTCAAGGTTCATGTCCGGAACATCATCAAGAAGCTCAAGGTTAAAAACCGGACCGAAGTGGCGTTTCGCACGCAGGGACTGTTTCTTGACGGCGCGTGATGACATCATTCACCATCATGAGAGCGTTGTGGCCATGGGCGTCATCCCGCACGCAATGAAGCGGATCGTTCCTTGACGGAAATCGACAGACCTCGCGCCGCGCCCCTTCCCTTGCGCCAGGCCACAGGCGACGACGGGCGCGCGCAGGCGTCCATCCGCCACGTCGCCCGCGCCGGCGGCGTGCTGGCGGTTGGCCTCATTGTCTGGCTATCGCTGATCCCCGGCGCGATGCAAACCCGCACGCCGCTGCCGAAACAGGGTGAGCATTTCCTCGCGTACCTGCTGACCGCGGCGTGTATCGCGCTGGCCCTGGGCCGCCGGCGATCACGCCTGTACGCGACGGGCGCCCTCATGGCGCTGGCGGGCGCGCTGGAGATTGGTCAGGCGCTCGTTCCAGGACGAACGCCTGGCCTGGGGGATTTTCTGGCGAGCTGCCTCGGCTCCTGGGCCGGCGTTGGTCTGGCGAGCCTGACCATCACGCTATTGCAACGCGTCTCCGGGACAACGGACAGGCAATGACCCCGCGCTTCGCGCCATATCGCCAGTTTCCTCGCGACGGCCGGCGGAGCCGTCCATGACCTTACGGATCCGTCCGTACGAAAGCCAGGCCCGCGAACATGGGCACATACAACTCGGGATGGAAGGGAATGTCACAGGCCAGTTCAACGACATCCCACGCGTCTTTCAGGGCGTAACCCTGCGCGGTGATCGCGGCGATGAAATCGCTTCTGCGCCACACGCGATAGGGACAGACCGCGGGCCCGAAGTTCTGCAGGGTCCAATAGTCCGCCGCGGCCGCCAGCGGCAGCTTGTTCAGGACCACGGCCCTTGGCCGTTTCGCCAGCACGGCGCCCAGCGCCTCCAGACCATCGGGCATGTATTGCATGGCGCCGGCGGAAAAGAAGACATCGCACGCCCCTGCGGCGTCGAGGCTCTCAACAAACGTCACGCCGCCCAAATCGCCCTTCTCCGCCAGGCTGGCGCCGAACCGCGCCACCGCCGGCGTTTCCACGACAGTCCAGTGCACGCCCTGGGGCAGCGGCGCGCGCGCCGTATGCAACCGCTGGGTAATCGCCGCGCCGCCGCCAAGGTCAACAATCCGGTCGCCCGGCCGCAACAGCTGTGAAAACCAGAACATGGACGCATAGACGCTCGGCTGTCGCGACAGCGGCGCGTCGAATATGGCGGCGGCCGCGTCATGATCCCAACCGGCCAGCCGGTCGGACGGGATCGCCGCCATCGCCTCATCCCAGGACCCGAAGCAGCCGTTGAATACGCCGCCCACATTGCGCCGGTACAGCGCCCAGCGGCCATAGGCCGCCCTGACCCCCGGCGCCTGTCCGATAAGTCCGCCAATGCCGCTCCGGCATAACGATATACGCGCAACTGATGTGAGTGCTGACGTCAACATTGAGCCCCCCGGCTTTTCATGCCTGGCGCCGTGCGCAGCCGCGCCCGGACCACGTCCGGAACGCGTCGGCGCCTGCCCGCCCCTCCAGGCCATGGACCGCCAGCCCACCGAACGGGATGGGGGAGATGGCCATGGCCCCGCGTCATACCCACAGCCGTCAGCTGGGGGTCCCCAGACTCTGGGTCAGGAAGGCGACCTCGGTGCGGTTGCGCGCCTTGAGCTTTTTCATGATCGTGCGGACATGCACCTTGACCGTGCTCTCACACATGTTGAGCTCATAGGCGATCAGCTTGTTGGGCATCCCCTTGCGCAGGGCGCGGGCGACGGCCAGCTGTTTCGGTGAAAAGAGGCCGGCCAGTTCGGCTGACCCTGGAGCCTGCGCCGCCTGCGGTCGCGGCGCCGAGGCAAGACAGGACGCCGGAATGAACGCGCCCCCCGCGCGGACCAGATCGAACACCCGGATGGTGGCCTTCAGGCCGAGGCTTGTCGGGATGAAGGCGTTTGCCCCGGCGTCCATCACCTTCTGCACGAAATCCAGGTCCTCATGATTTGACATCAACGCCAGGGGCGCCTCGGCCGAGGCCCCGCGCACCGTCGAGACCTGTTTGCCGATGTCCTCCACGCTTCCGGGGGAGACATCGTCCGCCGCCCGCCACAGGACCACCAGATCCGTCTCCAGCACGGCGTCGCTTTGCGCCCATTCCTCAACGGATCCGAACGCCAGAAACCGGGTTGCCGGAGCCACGTTTTCCAGTGAGGCAAGCACGCAGTCGCGAAAGAAAATCCGCGGCTCGATCACCACCGTGCATGGCGCCCCTGCGGAACCGTCGGCATCATCATCCGCACGCGGCCCCGACAAACCATCATGCCCCCGATACCGGCCTGCATCGGCGCGCAAGGCCGTCGACCAGCCGTTTTCCAGGTGAGACCGCTTCCGGTCGTCGATCATTGCAGCAGTTTCTGTCACGTTTGCCTCCTGTCGCCGCAATACCGCCGGATGCGCGTTCTTCCCCGTGAGGCATGTCAGTCGCCGCTGTCCGCAGCCACGTCTACCCGGGCGACAACCGCCTGAGATGGACGCATGGCTGCACGCAGCGACCGTCAATGTCCGGATATTCGCGTCACACCATGTGTGACTTCGCCCCCGGACTGCCCGCACGCCAGAAGATCTGTTTCGATGAGAAAACCTGCCCCGGAGCCCCTGAAGGTCGACGCTGGATACCCCATCCCCCTCTCTTCGCGCATCTGGCCTGTGTCGGCACTTTATCATCGCACAAAACAGAAATCACCGACGGAACGGCTTGTTCCGGGCAGAATAACTGTCAAGTCTGGGGGGAATTCCGTAACGGCCACGCTTTGTCGCCGTCTTATGATATGAAATATTTCATCAAATCATGGATCATGCGCACATTTTGACGATAATTGCCTTGATCAATAAAGAATTTAACCAAATTTTAACGAAATTACGTAGATTATATTTCATGGTCAATTTGAGTTCACGGATATTTTATCAGTTCATTTTCCATAGCACCCCCTAACCCGACCCTGCGAAATCCGCCGCATAACGAAACGGTGATCGCCCGTTTTACTGAATCCGGATCGACAGTTCGGTAAGGCGCGCATGGCCGGGAGGAGGCATGACGCCCCATTTTTAGTCGTTCACGTTTTCGTGATTACTGTTGAGCTGAAGTTATTAAATTGTTGGCAATTACAATTTCACGCATCAATTCGCCTTAAAAAACAACGTATTTTCGGGAAGTTTGCGGAAATTTGCTTCAAACCCGATCGCCAGTCGTATTAAACGGCGCAAAATGCACATTCTCACGATCTATATACGACTTCCGATAGACTGCGTGTCAACGGACGGGAGAGCGCCTACTTCTTTTGTGCACGCCAATGTGAACGCCGTGATCATCACCCCCGATAACGCGGGCATCGTCAGGGCGCCGGATCAATTTGCGAGCCGCGCGACAACGCCGCGACGCCCGCCGCCCAGGCGCGACCCGCGGCGCCCGAAGGGGGCGCGGCGCGCGCCCACCGCCTTTTTTGCCGCCACGCCGTACTTCATTCTTGTTACGCCGCCGCCCGATAGACATCGTCACAGGACGTCGCGCCGGCGCCAGGATGCACATCATCGCATCGCATGGGCGGCACAATGCAGGTAGACGTTGATTTCTCACTGGCGCTGAATGATCGCACCGGAAAGCTGTTTCTCGGCCGGGACATCATCGCCGCGCTGGGCGACCGGGTTGGCGTGGTGCGCTATGGGCGCCTGCGCGCCTGTCCCTCCGGCCATCTGGCGCGGCGCATCGCCGGGCGGCTGACCCACGAAGAAACGCTGGCCCGCGTTTTCCGGCCTGCCCTGCTGGCCCCGCTGCCGGCCGTCCGGGAGCCGCATCCCACGCTGCATCTCGACCCTCTCAGCGTCGTGCGCCACCGGCTTGAAAGCAGGGATATCGTTCTGTGCCACGATGTCGGCCCGGTCACCCACCCGCAATACTATGCGCCGAAGGTCGACCGGCTGTACGCCCACGCTTATGGTCTGATCCGGCAGGCGCGGCCCCACATGGTGTTCGTCAGCAAGACCTCACAGCGGGAGTTTCACCGGCTGTATGGCCAGGATTATGCGTCGTCGCAGGTGATTTACATTCCGACCCGCCCGGGCGTTACGGAAGGCCCGGAGCAGCAGCCGGCCGGCGTCGATGTTCCCTTTCTCCTGACGGTGGGCAGCATTGGCGACCGCAAGAACCAGGCGCGCTGCATCGCGGCGTTCGCGGCCTCCGGTCTTGCCGGCGAGGGCTGGCGCTATGTGCTGATCGGCGGCGATGAACCTGGGGCCGGGGCTGTCCGCCAGATGGCGCAGCGCGCGCCAGGCGTGACGGCGCCTGGATACGGGACCGACGCCGAGCTTCGCTGGCTCTACCGCCACGCCTCCGGCTTCGTGCTGATGAGCCTGATGGAAGGCTTCGGCATGCCCGTGATCGAGGCAACGGAGTACGGGCTGCCCTGCCTCGTCTCCGCGGGCGGCATACTGACCGAAATCGGCGGCGCGACCATGCTGGAGGCAGATCCACTGGATGTGTCGTCGATCGCCGCTGGCATGCGAGCCATCGCCGGCATGTCCGCCGGGGAGCGGGCGCAGCGCGTGTCCGTGGCGGCCGGGCGGCTGGAAAAATTTGAACGCACCGCCGTTCTCGGCCGCTGGCGCAGCCTCATCGGCGGGATTGCCGGCGCTGGATGACCGCCGGCTCTTCCATACCTTTTGTTGCACGCTGGAGACATCATGAAACACGCGCGTTCCCCCCGCTTCGGCCAGACCATCGCGCCGATGACGAAGGCGCAGGCGGCATGACGCCCGCGCCCGTCGCAACCATCGCCATCTGCACGCATAACCGCGCCAACAGCGTGAAGGCGTGCGTGGCGTCGCTTGCGGCGCAGGCGGCCCGGGCCGGCTTTCCGGTCCTGCTCGTCGACAGCGCCTCATCGCCCGCCGAAGCCAGGGCCCTTGAGGCGATTGCATCCGTGTCCGGGACCGACCTGGTCCGCTGTGACGAGGTGGGCGTGTCGTTCGCCCGCAATCTCGCCGCGTCGCGGGCGGAAGGCGAATGGATCGTTTATGTCGATGACGACATCCTCGCCTTCCCGGACTGGGCGGAAGAACTGCTGGCCTGTCTTGCGACGGCGCCCGACGATGTGGCGGTGATCGGCGGGCAGGTGCGGGCGCGCTGGCCCGGCGGCGCCAGGCATGACCACATTGGTCAACGCTGGAAATTGCTGCTGTCGTGCACGGATGAACCTGGTTCAGGTCCCGTGCCGGCTTTCAATATCGTCTGCGCGAACCTCGCTGTCCGTCGCCGGGCGCTTCAGGCGGTTGGCGGCTTTCCAACGCGACTGGGCCGGGTCGGCGGGCGGCTGATCAGCGGCGAGGAATCGTTTCTGATCGAACGCCTGCGCGAGGAGGGACTACATGCGCGTTATGACGCGCGTTTCGGCGTTGATCATTGTATTTCTCCAGAGCGCCTGACCGTCCGGTGGGCCAGGCGGCGGGCATATTGGGAAGGCGTTTCCCGCATCTGCATTTATCATGAACTTGGAAAACCGCTGCCAAAGTCGTTAAATCCGGTAAAGCTTGCCGCGAGCCTGCCCGTGCTCCTTGGGCTCAGCGTCTTCAGCCCGGAGTATGCGATCCGGTGCGCCATGGCGTGGGGGTCGCTCTCGACCCAGTTCTAGCGCCAGGGGATCCGGCGACCCGATACCTGACGAAAGATTTTTTCCACAGATCCGCGCCATGATCATGGAGCCCATTGTGACGTCAGACCAGCCGGCCGCCCGTCGTGACGTCGTCATCTGGCTGTTCAGCCTGCAAGCTCCGCCCCATGCGCGCGCAGTGCTGGCGGGCCTGCTGTCGGCCGACGAGCGGGCGCGCGCCGCGCGGTTCATCCATGACCTGCATCGCGACCGCTACATTGTCGCGCACGGGGCCATGCGCTGCATTCTGGGGGAGACGCTCGGTCGCCCGCCAGGCGACCTGGTTTTCGTCAGCAACGCCTGGGGCAAACCCGGGCTGGCGGAAGCAGGCGCGCCGTTCTTCAACCTCAGCCATACGGAAAATCTCGGCGCCCTCGCCATTGGCTGGCGCTGTCCCCTCGGCGTCGACGTGGAGCAGGTGCGGCCCGTGGAGGCGGATGTGGCGCGCCACTCCTTTTCGCCTGCGGAGCTGGCCGAGCTGTCCCGCCTGCCGCGGCGCGACTGGCTGCAGGGCTTCTATCGCTGCTGGACGCGCAAGGAAGCGGTGATCAAGGCGCTGGGCCTGGGCCTCGCGCAACCGCTCGACGCCTTCGACGTCACCCTTGCGCCAGACGCGCCGCCGCGCCTGCTGCGCCTCGCCGGACAGCCCGAAGCCCCCTCACGCTGGCAGCTTGCTCACTTCGCGCCGGCGGCCGACATTGTCGGCGCCTTCGCCGCGCCAGTGTCTGGCCACGAGATTTCTTTCAGACGCTGGACGCCGGCAGATGCGTTGCCTGGCGCATCAGGCTGGGCCGCCAGATAACGCTGGAAGAATGCCAGAAGCCGCCCGTTGATCTGCCGCCAGATTTCGGCGCGGTCGCGTCCGGAGGGACGAAACGCCTCGGCAAAGGCCGGCATCAGCAGGCGGTCCGTGAAATCCAGATGGCTGGCTCCCTTGATGAAGAACGTAAAATTGTCCGGCTGCGCCGCCTGCCGTTTCTGAAACGCCAGAACCTCTCCGTCCAGCATACGGTCGAACCGCACTGCGAGATCGGGCTGCGCCAGTTCTTCCGGGGTTGGCGGCCCGATATCCGCCGACAGGAAGAGGTAGGGCGCCTGAACGCCGCCGCGCGCGGCCTGCCCCAGAACCAGCCCGTCGAGATTGACCACGGCGCGAATGCGTGGATCCAGCAGGCTAAGTTCCAGCGCGGCGGCGCCGCCGAATGAAAAGCCGGACGCGCCAATACGGGTCGCATCGATATGCGGCCCCGTCTCCGGGCTCGCCAGCAGCGCGTCCAGCGCCTCCTGGCCGAAGCGCGCCTCCAGTTCCGCCCGCTGCGCCGCCGGCGCCCGCGACGCCTGAAACGCTTCGGGTGACGTAAAGTCAAATGACGCCGCCTGGAGCCTGCCAGCGACGCCCGCCCGCCGCTCCAGGTGAACGATGTCATTCAGGGCCGCCACCACATAGCCATGGCTGGCCAGCTCGGCTGGCGTGAAGGAAGCCTCGCTTTCCCGCCCGAACCATGATGGAAAGTGAACGATCAGCGGGAACGGTCGCGGTGTTTCGGCCCAGGGCGCATTTTCCGAAAAGCCGGCCGATGTGGGGCGCAGCAGCCAGCGGCGCCACCGCTCCGCCAGGCCCGCCCGGGAGACTGTCGCGGGATACCAGAGAACGACCGTGACGCCGCCCCAGGACGGCAGCCTCAGCGCCACCTCACGCCGGCCGACAGCGAACGGCCCGCGAGCCGCCGGGCGCGGGGCGCCCATGAACCAGAGCGCCCGCGCATATTCCTTGACCGGCGCCGGGCCCGCCATCACCGCCGCGACGCCGACCCCGCCAATGGCCGCGACGATCGCCGTAACGGCGATCCGCCGGGTTATCGCGCCACTGGATGCGCTGTCGCCGGCCATGATTTACCCCCGTGTGGCCCCTGCTTCGATCATGCGCCCGAAGTGCGTGACGATGCAGGCGAGGCCGGGGTCGTCCAGGCCTGGTCTGGCCGGCGGCATGTCGTGAACATGGATGGCGCCATTGACAACGCCCTTCCATCCCAGCGTGCGGTCGATGCCAGGCCACCTGGGCGTATCCGGGCCAAGGAACTGCATCACCGGGCCGCTGACGCCGCGCGGTTCACAGGCGTCGCGCGCCTGCATCAGGGTCAGCAGGAAATCATCATTGAATTCCGAGCCTGTTCGCGACGGCGCCTTGTCGATGAGGCCCAGCCGGGCGGCGAGCTGGAGCAGTCCGCTGGCTTGCGCGAGACGGTAATTGCCAAGAAACTCAATGAACGTCTTTTCCCGTCTGAACACCCGCCGCAGGTTCCAGGACACGTCGTTCAGCCGCACCAGTTGCCGGTTCAGAAAGTTCAGCCTCCGGGCGTAAGTGGGATGCCATGCGTTGACGACGCACACCATCTCGACCATGTCGCCGGCGTCGCGCAACTGGCGCGCGATTTCCAGGGCAAGGACGCCATGGACGCACAGGCCGAACAGGATGTAAGGCCCCTTTGGCTCGACCGCGCGAATGACCTCGATGTAATCGGCGGCGATTTCGGGAAACGTCTTGCCGGCGATGCCATGGGGCTTGCCCGGCTCGAACAGCCGCACCCCAAAAATGTGCCGGTCCTCGCCGAAATCGCGGGCCAGGGCGAACAGGGTTTCCACGCTGTTGACGCCGATCACCGGCGTCCGGGAGCCCCGCGGGCTGACCTCCATGACCCGCCAGTCTTCGTCCCCGTCGTCACCATGCTCCGTCACCGGCGTCGATGGCCCGCTGTCGAGTTCCACGCCGAGCCTCTCCGCCAGCCCCGCCAGGGTCGGATTCTGGAAGAACCGCGCCAGGCCCACCCGTTGTCCGAACGCATCGTGGATACGGGCCACCAGGCGGGCCGCCCGCATGGAATCGCCGCCCAGTTCGAAAAAGCTCGCGCCGGGCGGCGGATCATCGCAACGCACCGCCGCGCGCCACAACTGCACCAGGCGCTCCGCCCGGGCGCTGTTGTCCTCCGCCGGCGCGGCGGGCGACGCGCTGTCCATGACTTCGACCGCAACGACGTCGACCGCAACGGGCCGGGCGGCAGCAGACTGGAGCCGACGCCCGGCGCCGGATGGCAGCCCCGTCGGCGGGGTGAAGGGCAGATCGGCGAGCGTCCGCGCCGGGTCAGCGCTGACAGCCGCCAGCAGTTCGACGAATGACCGCACGACCCATGCGACGGTCGCCTCATCAAACAGGTCCGGATCATATTCGCACTGGGCCCGCCAGCCGACTTCCCGCTCCACCAGATAGACGTCGAGATCGCGCTTGGCGCCCGGCGAAAGGCTGGGAAAACCCCGGAGCGCCACGGCGCCGGCGCGGGTATCCTTGAGAAATGCGCTGTTCAGGACCTGGAAATTGACGCCATGCAGCGCGCCCCGGCGATCGCTGGCCGGCAGGACAATGCGCTCCGTCAGTTTCTCGAATGGCAGCGCGCCATTTTCCAGCGCCTCGCCAACCGTCGCCAGGGTCTCGTCCAGCAGGTCTGCGAAACGGGTTTCCGGCGCGCAGGCCATGCGCAGCGCCAGGGTATTGATGAACGGGCCAACGACGGTTTCGAGCTCGAGTTCATCGCGCCCGGCGATCTGGGTCGTGACGAGGATATCCTGATGCCCGCTCCAGCGATGTAACAGGGCGGCGAAAGTCGCGAGGCCGAAGGCGAAGAATGTCGCGCCCCGCGCCCGCGCCGCCGCCAGCGTCGCCTCCGCGACGCCAGCCGGAACCATCATGCCAAAGATGTCGCCGCGCCGGGTCGGATGGGCCGGCGGCGCACGGTCTGTCGGAACCATGAAGTTCGCCAGTCCGTCCAGCCGCTTTATCCAGTACTGCTCCACCGCCGCCGCGCCGCCCGCCGCCAGCCAGGCGTTCTGCCACGAGGCAAAATCGCCGAACTGCATGGGAGGGTCTGGCAAATGGGGCGTCGCCCCCAGCGAGAGCGCGTCGCAAATGGCGGCGAATTCCCGCACCAGCGTCAGGTTGGCCCAACAATCACCCGCGAGATGATGCGTGGTGAGCAGCATGTGCGCCCTGTCGTCCGCCTGCTGCAACACCGTGATCCGGAGCAGGGGCGGCCGGAACGGGTCGAAGGGCGCGGCCGCCTCCTCGCGGCCCAGCCGCTCGCTCAGCGCCTCCTGCTCCGGCGGCGGCGCGCCACGCAAATCCACATGCCGGATACGGAATTGCGCGTGGGGAAGCACGCGCTGCACGAGTTGTCCGTCCTGTTCGACGAACTCCGTGCGCAATACCTCGTGACGGTCGACCACCTGCTGCCAGGCGCGCTCCATCAGCGCGATCTGTATCGGCCCTTCCAGCCGCCAGCGCGCGGCGATGTTGAGGCACGGATCTCCCGGGCTCCGCTGGCAGCGGCGCCAATAGTAAGCTTGCGCGCAGGTCGCTCCGAATTCCAGCGGCTCAGGCAGGCTCAAGGCGGCGCTCCCCTGATGGCTCATGTTCATTGGGTTACCTCCGGCGGAAGTCGGCGAGGCGGGGCAACGGGCCCGCGGGCGCCGCCGCCATATCGCCTGGCGTCGTGTCAATGGCCCCGGCGAGCGCCGCGATGGTGCGGCAGCGCAGCACGTCCCTGGCGGCCAGGTTGACGCCGGCGCGGCGGGCCCGGGCGACGATCTGGAAGATCTGGATCGAATCCGCCCCCAGATCGAGGATGTCGGCGTCGATGCCGACCGCCTCGCCGCCGAGCACTTCCGACCAGATCGCGCAAAGCAGCCGCTGGGTGTCGTTCTGGGGCGGCGCGACAACCAGGGCCGGTTTTGCCGCCGCGCGCTCCGGCTGCGGCAACGCCTTGCGGTTGAGCTTGCCGTTCGCCGTCAGCGGCAGCGCGTCGAGACGGCTCCAGATCGCGGGAACCATATAGTCGGGCAGCGCCTGGCGGGCTTTCTCGCGCAGCACCGTTTCATCGAGGGGCTGCCCGCCCGCCATCACCACCCAGGCGGCGAGGCGACGATCCGGTTCAGCGCCGACCACGCCGGCGGCCGCGTCGGCCACGCCGGGGATGGCCCGCAGGGCGCTTTCGATATCCTCCAGCTCGATGCGGAAGCCACGCAGCTTGATCTGCAGGTCGCGGCGGCCGAGGTGCTGGATGCGCCCGTCAGCCAGCCGTTTCGCCATGTCGCCGGTGAAGTACAGGCGACGCGACGCGCCATCGTCGAGCGTATGCCGGCGGAAGGCGGCGGCCGTCAGGTCCGGCTGGCCGAAATAGCCATTGGCGAGGCCAAGGCCACCGATCGCCAGTTCGCCAGAGGCGCCGGGCAGCGCCAGCTGGCCGCTGGCGTCGATGACGTACAGCCCGGTGTTCAGCACCGGCGCGCCGATGGTGATGAGGTCATCGTCTGGCCGGACCTGGCCGGCGCTCGACCAGATGGTGGTTTCCGTCGGCCCATAGACATTCCAGAGCGCGCCGGCGCCGCCCGACAGCTCCCGGGCGAGATCACGGGGCAACGGCTCGCCGCCGCACAGCATGATCAGGCCAGGCCAGGGCTGGAAACCCGCCTCGGCCAGCATGCGCCACAGCGACGGCGTCGCCTGGATATGGCTTGGCCGCTTCTCGGCGATCAGCCGCGCCAGGGCGAAGCCGTCCTGCACCGCCTGACGGTCGGCGATGATCACCCGCCCGCCCGTGACCAGCGGCATGAACAGCTCGAGCATGGCGATGTCGAAGGTGGTGGTGGTCACCGCCAGCATCGAATCCGCCGCCGTGAAGCCAGGACGCTCCGCGAATGACCACAGCAGGTTGGCGAGCGCCGCGTGGCCAATCTCCACGCCTTTCGGCGCCCCGGTCGAGCCGGAGGTGAAGATGACGTAAGCGGCGGACGCATCAGCGCAATCCGGCAGTTGCGCCGCGCTGCCATCGGGGGCCGCGCCGGCCCGCACATCCACCAGCGGCGCGCCGCCGGCGATGCTGGCCCGCGCCGGGTCATCGCAGACCAGGGCGCAGATGCGGGCGGCGTCAACCACCTGCTGCAACCGGCTTTCCGGATGCGCCGGATCGAGCGGGGTGAAGGCGTGGCCGGCCCGCATGACGGCGAGCATGGCCACGACCATGGCGGGGGAACGCTCCACCAGCACGCCAACCCGGCCGCCGCCGCCAGGCGCGACGGCGGCGATGCGCGCCGCCAGAGCGCCGGTCGCGGCGTCAAGCTGACCATAGGTCATGATCTGGTCGCGCCAGACCAGGGCGATGGCGTCCGGGTGACGGGCCGCGACGTCTTCCACCTGCAGGGGAACCGGCCGCAGGTCGAGGCCATCGCGCGCGGTGGCGTTCAGGCCATTGACCAGGTGATCGACCGTGGCGGCGTCCATGAGGCGCAGGGTTTTCACCGGCTGGGCGGCGTCAGCGACGATGGCGCGCAGCGCCTGCTCGAAGTGACCGATCCAGCGGGCAATGGTCGTCGCGTCATACAGCCCGGTGCTGTAATCGCAGGCCAGCCGCAAGCCGTCGGCTTCCTCGATGATGTTGAGGAAGATGTCGAAATTGACAAACGCCTTGGCGTTGGTGGCGACCCGGGCGGCGACCTCGCCAAAGTCCAGCCCTTCGCCCACGCGCTCCAGATTGAACTGAACCTGGGTCAATGGCAGGCGGGAGGGGTTGCGGGCGACGCCAAGCTCCCGCACCAGCGCGCCAAAAGTGTCGTCCTGATGCTCGTTCATATCGAGCATCGCTTTCTGCACGGTTTTCAGCAGGGCCGAGACTGGGGCGTCAGGATCAACAAGCGCGCGTAGCGGCAGGAAGTTGACGCAATGGCCGACCAGCGGCCCGCCCTCCGTCAGGCTCTGCCCGGCCGTGGGGATGGCCATCACCTGATCGGTTTCGCCGGTGAGCCGCCACAGCACCACATTGAACGCCGCCGCGAGGGTGGAGAACAGGGTGGCGCCCTGCTTCGCGCCGGCCTGCTTCACCTGCTTCAGCAGATCGCCCGGAATGTGGGCGCAGAACGTGTCGCCCGACCAGTCCTTCACGTCGCCGCGGGGCCGGTCGGCCGGCAGATCGGCGTCCGGCGGCAGCACGCGGAACTGTTCCATCCACCAGTCGCGGGTCGCCGGATTGACGCGCGAGGTCTGCTCCAGCGCATAGCTGCGGAATGGTAGCGGCGCGGGCAAATCCGCCTCACGACCCTG
>Ga0182746_1001015_pt1 | contig 29523 bp, 34 predicted proteins | sample eDN3rd30CBELigOP_FD_128881 | JGI IMG/M metagenome (GOLD analysis project Ga0182746, IMG submission 128881) | Enriched Organic Plus compost microbial communities from Emeryville, California, USA - eDNA 3rd pass 30_C BE-Lig OP (version 2) (version 2) ...
CACGCGCGTGGCGCGCGCTTTCGACCGCACCCTGCCGGACTATATCCGTCGCGACATCGGGTTGCCGCCCAGGGCGGATCCGCCATGCCACCATAAGCATCTCTACTGATGCGAGGGGCCGGGCGCGGGCTTTTTCCGCGCCCGGCCGTCACAACGCCGGTCTACGGCCTTCATGGCCCCATAAAGGCGCGCTTCGAACGCGTAGAGCGCGGTTTAAGCCTCTGTTGTCGGTTTGCCGGCAAGGGTTGCAGCATGGACAAGGGATTCAATCGGGGCGCCGTTCTGGCGGTGATTCTGGCGGTCGCGAACACCGGTTTCGCGGACGACCGGCCTTATCTCGACGCCATGTTCGGCCCCGCGCCCCAAGCCTCCCAGCCCGTCCCGATCCCGCAGCCCCGCGTCGATCCGATCCGCCGGGAGGTGGCCTATGCGAGCGCCGAACCGGCGGGCACCGTCATCGTCGATACGGGAAATCATGCGCTTTATCTGATACTTGGCGAAGGCCGCGCCCTGCGCTACGCCATCGCCGTGGGGCGCGAGGGCTTTGGCTTTACCGGCCGGTTTCCTGTGAGCGCCAAGCGCGAATGGCCGAGCTGGACGCCCACGGCCGAGATGCACGCGCGCCAGCCGGGCCTGCCCGCGACCGTGCCCGGCGGGCCGAATAATCCCCTGGGGGCAAGGGCGCTCTATCTTGGCGACACGCTCTACCGGATCCACGGCACCAACGAGCCCTGGACCATCGGCACCGACGTGTCCTCGGGCTGCATCCGCATGACGAACGCGGACGTCACCGATCTTTACGCTCGCGTGGCCGTGGGCGCTCAAGTCATTGTCATTTAAGGAGAAATGGTACCGCCTCCCCGGATTGAACGGGGGACCTCTAGATCCACAATCTTGTGGAATAACTTTCCGGAACGCATATTGCGTTTCCCCAGCGTTCCCCAAGCCGCTGGTATTTAGTTTGTTTCATGGTATGTTCTTTCCGGGTCATTCCGGCAGATTCCTTCTTCGGTGGCGACCCGGTGGCGACCCAGATGAAACAGGGGAACAGAGGCGGCCATGGCCGAAGTGCGGATCACCAAGCGCGTTGTTGACAACGCTGAGCCGCGCGCCAGCCGCTATACCGTATTCGACAGTGCCCTTCCTGGCTTTGGCCTTAGGGTCTATCCGAGCGGGTCCAAGTCCTATGTCTTCGAGTATCGGCCAGGCGCGGGCGGACGCTCGACTGACAAGAAGCGCGTGACCATTGGCAAGGTCGGTGACCTCACGCCAGACCAGGCCCGGAAGGAAGCCGGTCGGTTGCGCGCAGCAGTTGTCAGCGGAGGAGACCCGCAGGGGCGGAAAGCAGCGGAAAGATCAGCGCCGACCGTGGCAGATGTCGCGGACGCATTTCTCGAGGATCACGTTCAGGAGAAGCGCAGTGCCGGCACCTATCAGCACTACAAGGACCTGATCGACCGGATCATCCTGCCCGAGGTCGGCAAGCTCAAGGCGAAGGACCTCGATCACGCCGAAGTCGCCAAATTGCATCGCGCGTGGAAGAGCACCCCTTACCAGGCCAACAGAATCCTGGCCTGCATCAGTTCCATGTACAGCTACGCCAGCAGCGCCTCGGTCAAGCTGGTTCCCAAGGGCCTCAATCCGGCCGAGGATATCGAGAAGTACGAGGAGAAGGGCCGGGAGCGCCTTCTATCCTCCGAAGAGCTTCTGCGCCTCGGGGACACGCTGAGGCTGGCCGAGACAACAGGGCTTCCGTGGGCTGTTCGGGAGGAAAAGCGGAGGAGCAAACACCTCGCGGCCGAAAATGCCCGGTTCACGGTGTTCGATGAGCACGTCATCGCAGCGATCCGCCTGCTGCTCTTCACCGGCGCTCGCCTGCGCGAAATCCTGAACCTGACATGGAAGCAGGTCGATCTGGAGCGCGGCCTCCTCACGTTCCAGAACCACAAGACCGCGCGCAAAACGGGGACGAAGGTCATCGTCCTCAGCGCTCCGGCTATGGAGGTGCTGACCAAGCTGCCCCGTGTGGGCGTCTATGTCATCGCCGGCGCGACGGCCGGGCAAGAGGAGGAAAAGCCGCGTTCAGACCTCAAGAAGCCCTGGGCTTCGATCAAGGCTCACGCACGGCTGAACGATGTCCGGATCAATGACCTCAGGCACAATTTCGCAAGCTTCGGCGTCGGGGGCGGAATGGGGCTGCCCATCGTAGGCAAATTGTTGGGGCACACCCAAACCCGGACCACAGAGCGATATGCGCATCTGGCAGCGGACCCCCTGCGGCAGGCTACCAATACGATTGCAGCCAGTATCGCCGCTGCTACCGGGCACGCGGTACCCGAGCAAGATAATGTCGTTCGGATGAAGCGGCGCAGGACGAAATGATGAACACTCAGGATAAGGCAACGGAGGCCGATCCAGCATCGGGATATGATCAGAGATATCGCCTCATTAATGAGGTGTTTTATGGTCGAATGCGTCCCGAGGAAGCAGAGGTAGAGGCCCTACGATTAGGATTACGGCCGCTTCAGTCCAGACCCGACATTGAACAGTATGACCCTATGAACAGGGCCACATGGACCCTGGCCATGGCCATTGCATGGATAAGCTGGCGCACACCTGAGCGAGTTCTAAATTCTTGGGAGGAGTATTGCAGAGAGTGCTGGGACTGGGTCCACTTTCAAACGCGATTGCCTGTTGATGGTGGCCGAGAATGGGAGGAGGTGTCGGGTTGGGAACTCCAGCAGCGAAAAACCATGACGGTGAACGAACTGTCCTTTGCGGAGGCATTGGATGAGGTCTCGGGCGCAGCGGACCTTCAATTCGTCACCATTAAGAATGCCAGGGACCTGCTTTGGAGCAAGCTCGCAGAGGGAGAGTTATCGGCTGCCGCCGTATCCACCGCCCAGCAGGGCCGTCCGGTTCAAATTCCTCAACATGAGTGGCCCTACCTCGGGCTTAATGGTGATCTGGGTCTTCGCGATGAGCTTCGGTTTAATGGGGCTTCCCTGAGCACAGCATATCAGCATGTGACGCTTAGGCGCGTCGATATTCTTCAACATTGGGAGCCGCTCGCGGCCGATAAAAAACCGAAACGTGCCGGTCGGCCCTTCAAATACGACTGGCCTCCATTCCATGCGGAAGTCATTCGCCTGCTTGAGGAGAACGGCGACTTCGACGCCAGCGTCGATCCTGATTGGCATCAAAGCAAACTTGAAGCTCAGATGTCAGATTGGTGCATGAAAAACTGGGGCTCCGTTCCCAGTGAGTCCAGCATTCGGAGCAAGACAAGATTAGGGGTCAAGGCCTTCCGTCAGCGACGCATGGGTCAATAACTCACTTACTGACCTTCTTGCCCTTATCGTCCGACAGAGCAGCATTGTTCCGCCAAACTTCCCCTGTTGCCGCCGTTTGCGCGGTTGTTCTTAACGCGGGAAAATTGAATGTCGGAAGTTCCCAACCGCCAGATGCTCCGCACTCCCGAGGCGGCGCAGTATATGGCCCTCTCCCCCAGTACGTTGAGTAAGCTCCGCCTCACTGGAGACGGCCCTCCGTTTTGCAAGCTGGGCCGAACGGTCGTCTATGATCCCGACGACCTGGACGCATGGCTGGCGTCGCGCCGGCGCGTCTCCACCTCCGTTGCGGCTTAACCCGAAAAAGAAAGGCCCCAACGGCAAAAGCCGGGGGCCGGAAAGTTAAACCAATGACATCGCTGTATCATAAGCGCGCCTTGCCGCGCAACGACTTCGGCTTGCCTGGATTCCTCGGCCTGCCTCTCTTCGACTGGGCAGAACGAGCTCAGTCCCTCCCCTCAGAACCCCACTATCCCGATGGGCTCACCGCGGGCGGCCGCATCGTCTATCGCCGCACCCGGCGTCCTGTCTCAACCTGCAACGCCATTGCTGCCCTTGCCGGGCTCGGCTGCTCGGAGGTCGACCATGCGTAAGCTCCATTTCACCGCAACCATCCACGGCCGCTCCGAGGGCGCTATCAAGGTCCCGGTTCTCGGTCGCGAAGCCTGGGCACTCCTTGAACTGGTGGAAGCCGGACAGAAGGGTTGCACGCCCATCGACAACCCGGCGCCGCGTTGGTCGCACTATGTCTGGTTGCTGCGCGGACACGGCTTCCTGATCGAAACCGTAGACGAGAGCCACAGCGGTCCCTTCGCCGGATCACATGCCCGCTACGTGCTTCATGACCGCGTCAGCCTCTCCGGCGGCAACCTGGATGAGTGGCGCCCTATGGGTGTGCGGTACCCTCAGACGTCCGGAGAAGCCGCATGAAGCTGGGCGAGATCGAAGTGAACGGCAAGACTGTGTCCGTCTTTGAGCCGCCACATGCGGAGCCGGATTTCCCGTGGGTGGACGTTGAGGAGCTGGCCGGGGCGTATCTGCCCCGACCGGAGGCTAGGCGCATCGTGAAGATGACGCACAAGTTCGGCGGTGACACTCGTGCGTATGCGACCGCTCGAAACGGCGACAGGATTGCGACCATCATCTGCCATGCGATGGCTCAAGGACTCTGCGCCACCATCGACGTCAAGAAGGGATGGAAAGACCCAGAAGAGCCCGGCCCGGTCCACCGGGAATACTGCCTGGCGCTCGGGCGCTTTGCAGCTTCCAACTGGCGGATGTCGCTCGATGAGATATTCCACGCCTTCAACAATCCGGGTGGCGTGTTCCTGCGAGGGTTTCGTGATGACCAGTGAACCGCTCGCCATCATCCCCAAGAATGCCCGCGAAGAAATCCGCATCGGACTGACCGAGTATCATGGCCATCTGCTCTGCGCGGTTCGGGTTTTCTACGAGCCGGCTGACAGCGGCGAGAAGCTGCCCGGGAAAGCGGGCATCAACGTGCGGGTTGAGCAGCTTCCGGCCATCATCGACGGGTTGCGGAAGGCCGCGATAGCGGCCGGGGTGGCACTATGAGCCGCGTCTGTCCGAACCTGGTAATTATCGAGGAGGCTGCCCTCGCGCAGCCTCCTGTCATCCTTTCCAGCGAGGCGGGGTGATGGCATGGCCAGAAGCAATAACCGCAAGGGGCGTGGCGGGGGCAGCTTCGTCATGCTCCCGCACTACCTGCTCAAAAGCTCGGCTTGGCGCGACCTAGATACGAACGCCCGAGCCCTCTATGTCGAGTTGCTTCTCCGCTTCAACGGAGCGAATAACGGATCGATTGGACTCGGCACACGAGAGGCTGCCGATGCGCTACATGTCGGTCGGAACACGGCAGCCCGAGCTTTCGATGCCCTGCAAAGCCATGGGTTCATCGCTATAGCTCAAGACGCCTCATTCGATCAAAAGCGGCTGGCCAGGGCATGGCTTCTCACCGATTTTCATGACGATAGGAACAGTCAGGCAGCCAGGAAGGACTTCATGCGATGGCAGCCAGAAAAACAAAACATAGTCCCACCACAGAGCCGCATAGGCTCTCAGGTGGGACTATGCGGTAACCCAATACCACAAAAATCTCTCCATAGGCTCTCTGGTGGGACTGTAATCGCCCAATCCGAAATTCCATAGTCCCATGAGAGAGCCACATATATATCTAGCCATAGGCAGTGCAGAACAGAACGTCGTCGCCTCTCAGGTCGATAGGTCTGGCGAGGCTATCGATCCCAGTTCAAGCCACCAATCCGGGGATCAGCGGCGAAAGCGCTACGGTCGAATTCGATACCGGATTGCGGAAACTCGCAAATCGCCTGAACGCCGCTGGAGCTGAGACGAATTCGCCAGGTCTGCCGGTCCCGCGGTTCTGGATCCGCGAAGGCACGGCAGGTCAGCACAGCAAGATTGGCGCCCTGTGCTGGATCGCGCACTGACTGGTAGCGGATAATTTCTGTACCAGCCGCTCTGCCCGCCTCGGCCAGCGCTTGGCAGGGCTCATAGTCGGTCAGGTGGGTCCAGACTGCGCTGTCCCGCGCCAGAGGCGGAATGGTAAGGTCAATCAGGCTCTGCGTCGAAACCGATGCAGCGAAGGCGGTGTAATCCGCTGCATCGCTCGGCCAAGGCGTGTCCGGCGACTCTGCAAAGAACAGCAGGCGATAAAAGGCCATCTCCGCCACGGCGGTGTCAGGCATCTCCGCAGCGTAGTAGACGCCCAGCGTCTTGCCGGCCCGGCGAAACCGGGAGCCCTTGGGATATTCCGCGCCATATCGGAATGGCGTCGCCAGCAGATAGTTCAGATGGCCGCATTCGGCGGGCAAATCCGGCTTGCTGCTTTCGATCAGGTCCTCCAGCAGCGCCTGCTCGGCGAGGTTGTCCACGAGCTTGAGTGTGGAAACCCGGTGCTGGGCCTCCACCAGCCTCCAGCAATTGCCGCTATAGGTCTGGAACTCAGACGAGAGCGCGTCGGGCGTCCAGATAGCCAATGACATCTACAAGCCCTGCGATGGTCTGAATTTTCTCAACCGGCCGCGCCTTCAACACCGTGTTCGGGTTGGTCAGCCATGCCCTGGCGACGGCCCCGTCCCCGCCAACAATAGCGTCCAGGGAGCGGAACAGCCGAACGAACAGAACCCCGAGTTCAAAGGGCTTCGTCGCCGGCTCCAGCATGAAGTCACCGCGCTTCATCCGCGACACAGAAGCCTCGCTGACACCGAGAATGGCCGACAACGTCCTGGCGGAGAGATCGAACTGTTCGCCGACGCGGATAACGGCCTTGGTCAAAACGGCCCCCTGATCGGGGCCGGAGGCTGCGATGGGAGCGTGTCGCACCATTGGTTCTCCTCGTTTCCACGGAAAATATAGTATAAAAAGATTTCTCACGAAAGAGCGGTTCCGACCCTCTGCGGAGCACCCTGTCATCGCGGCCGATAGCCTGCGGCTTCCCGCTGCAAACGACAAGTTGTCGCTTGCACACCGATGCCTTGCCTGGATGGGCGACGTGGACGTCCTAGGGACTAGCTCAACAGATCCGCCTTCTTTGATGGAAGGGGCACTTTACTAGATTCCCTTCGAACCCCGACTCTTTTGAGCGCCACAGCGCCGCATTATTTCCTCCGATTCCAAATCTTTTCGCAGTTTTTGATTTCGCCGATCCTTCCTGCTAGAGTTAATTAAAGGTAGGTAGAATTGTCGCGGATGCGACTACCGGGGGGCGGGGCGATAATGAAAAAGGCCATGCTGGGGGAGGGTTCGTTCGGTACCCGAAAGTCAGAACTGATCGCTCTGAATTTCGCGAGAACCTGGCTCCTAGCAATCGTGCTAGCGCTTCTCTCTCTCCTGGGCATGTCAGGGCCGGTTCTTGCTCAGGTCATCAACATTAGCGCTAGCCCCACGACCTTCAGCACTGAAGGCGAGACGATCACCTTTACTTACGAGTTGGAAAATCTAGGAGCGTTCTACCTGACGAGCATCGACACCATCGATCCCAGTAACCCTGGCTTCGGGGGACCTGGTGTGACGATGGGTGCTTGCCAGCCGTTTCCAGGCGGGGAACTCGCGCCCAACGAGTCCGTGACTTGCACCGGGACATATCAGATCACCGCGGAGAATATGCTGAGCGGTCAGCTCAGCCATTTCATCTCGATGAGTGGTCAACGCATTGGCGGCACGTGGAACGCCACCAGCAGCACTTTCACCATGCAGCTCGCTGGCGGAGGCCCCACGACCACCTCGGTTCAATCTCTCACCAATCCGAGCCAGCTCGGTGACAGCACAACCTTCCAAGCAACCGTATCTTCCATGGGTTGCAATGCGGGCCTCGCCCCGCAGGGCACTGTGACGTTCACGGTTGGCTCGGAAAGCTCTGCACCGATCCCGGTCGCGCCAATCAGTCCGATATCTCCGCAAGGAACGGCGGAGTTTAGTACCTCGACCCTAGCTGTCGGTAGTCATGCGGTCAGTGCCGCGTTTACACCTTCTGGAGCTGACAACTGCGCCCCAAGCAGCGGGACAGCCGGCAGCGACCACGTTGTGGAAGATCCTGCCCCCATCATCACGGGTATTTCCCCAACGACCGGGACTACCGCGGGCGGCACATCAATCGTGATCACTGGATCCAATCTGACCGGCGCAACGGGTGTGACCTTTGGGGGCACCGCCGCAAGTAGTTTCACCGTCGACAGCGACACCCAGATTACGGCGGTGACACCATCCGGCTCGGCTGGCACCGTCAACGTGACAGTTACGACACCTGACGGAACGGATACGAATGTCGGCGGCTTCACTTATCAAGCACCCGCGCCAACAGTCACATCTGTTTCGGTTCCAGCCAATGGATATTACGGGGCCGGCGACAGTCTGGACTTCACCGCTAATTTCAGTGACCCCATCACCGTCAATACGGCCGGCGGAACGCCGCGCATTGCACTGACGGTTGGCGCTGCGACGCGCTATGCTGACTATATCGCCGGAAGCGGCTCTGCCGCTCTCGTCTTCCGGTATGTCGTCAACGCGGGCGACTTGGATGTGAACGGAATTGCGGTCGGAGCAGCCATCGAGCCCAATGGCGCCTCCATTGAAAGCGCTGGTGGTACATCCGCAGTCCTGACGCTGAACAGTGTTGGCGCCACGAGCGGTGTCGTCATCGATGCGGTCGCACCGACGGTGGTTTCCAGCGCAGCCAGCGGCAGCCCTGCACCGGATGCGACGGCCGTCGGTTTCGAGGTGACGTTCTCCGAGCAGGTGAACGGTGTCGATGCATCGGACTTCACGTTGACAACAACTGGCTCGGCGACGGGTACGGTCGCCGGCATCGGCACTGCGGATGGTGTGACCTATTATGTCAACGTCACCGATATAGTCGGCGTTGGTTCACTGCGCCTTGACGTTCAAGCCAATGGGTCCATCGTCGATGCAGCCAGCAATGCGATGCTTGCTGCGTTCACGTCAGGTACGCCCTGGGCGCGCGGCGGTTCCTCTGATGCCACTCTGTCGGGTCTCACGCCGAGCGCCGGTACGCTCGCCCCGGCTTTTACCGCGGCAACGACCATCTACACCGCCACCGTTCCCAACGCGACCAGTGCCATCACCCTTACTCCCACCTCAACAAACGCCAGCGCCACCATCATGGTCAATGGCACGCCGGTTCTCTCGAACAACGCCTCGGGCCCTATCGCGCTCGACGTCGGCATAAATCCAATCACGGTGGTCGTCACCGCCGAGGACGGCACCACGCAGACCTATACGGTTCAAGTAACCCGCGAGGCTTCGACCAATGCCACGCTGTCAAATCTCATGCTGGACACAGGTATGCTCGATCCCGGATTCGATCCGGGGACAGCCAGCTACACCGTTGCTGTCGGCCATGCGACGGACAGCGTCACCCTGATCCCGACAACAGCGGATACCGGAGCGACTGTCACTGTTGACGGGCAAACCGTTGCCTCGGGCGGTGCCAGCCAGCCGGTTAGTCTGTCGGTGGGGACAACCTCGATCCCTGTTGTGGTTACCGCCCAGGATGGCGCGACCACGCAGACCTATACGGTGACCGTGATACGAAGCCATCTGAACACGTCGACGGAGCTTTCTGCGGATATCAGTCCGACAACCTTCGGACAGGACGTGACCTTCACGGCGACTGTGACCCCGGCAAGCCCAGGCACGCCGACGGGCACCGTCACGTTCACGATCGACGGTACTATCGTCGCCACTGAGACGCTCGCAGGCGGTCAGGCAAGTCACGTTGCACAAGCCCTCGCCGTAGCCGATCACGACGTGGTGGCGGTCTATTCGGGCGATTCGGAGCATTCCGGCTCGACCTCCCCCGTCCTGGTTCATACGGTCAATGCGCCCACCCTCACACTCTCTCCTGAGACGCTTTCCAGTGGCACGGCGCACGTGCCGTACGACCCCGTCACGTTCTCCGCAGACGGTGGCGCAGCTCCCTATTCATTCACCGTGACCTCCGGAAGCTTGCCAGCCGGCCTGGTGCTTTCCTCAGAGGGTGTGCTCTCGGGCACCCCTACCGAAACGGGGGATTTTACGGTGACCTTCACAGCGACCGACGACCACGATTTTTCCATAGCGCGTCAGTATACGCTGGTCGTTGATAGTCCGACCATCACCATTGCGCCGCAGACCCTGCCCACCGGCACAGGCGGCGTGGTGTTTGGACCTATCCCGCTCACCGCCGAAGGCGGCGCTGCACCTTACAGTTTTGCGGTCCCCACCGGTGCACTGCCCCCCGGCCTTGGCCTGGACGCGGACGGCATGCTCTCGGGAACGCCGACCGCGGCAGGCAGCTTCACGCTCACCATTACGGCCACCGACTCCAACGACTTCGCCGGCGAGCGCGAATACACGCTTGAAATTGCAGCGCCGGAGATTTCCGTGGCCGTGCCAACCCTCCTGGACGGAAGCGTGAATGCGGAATACCAACCGGTGAGAGTCTCAGCCTCGGGCGGCACCGAGCCCTATGCCTTCGACCTGGTCTCAGGAGAACTACCCGAGGGCATGACACTTCGGAGCGACGGCACGCTGGCGGGCACCCCTGCCGAGGCTGGCGACTTCCCGGTTACGGTGCGAGCCACGGACGCCTACGGCTTCGAAGGCACTACTGACGCCACGCTCACCATCGATCCACTGAACCTTCCTGTTGCGCAGAACCACACGCTTGAGGTGATGGCTGGGACAAGCGGGTCGCTCGATCTTACGCAAGGAGCGACCGGAGGGCCGTTTACCGATGCAGCAATTATCTCGTTGCCACCAAGCGAGGCAGGTGATGCCCACATAGAACGCGATGGCAGCGCCCATATGCTGCATTTCGCGGCCGCCGGGACTTTCGCAGGTACCGCGAGCCTGACCTACACGCTGTCCAATGCCGACGGCACATCGGACCCAGCAACGGTAACGATCACCATTGTCGCGCGTCCTGACCCCACTCTCGATCCCGAAGTGATCGGACTGATCCGGGCGCAGACGGAGACGGCAACGCGTTTTGCCAATACCCAGATCACCAATTTCAACCAGAGGCTCGAGCAGCTTCACAACGAGACTGAGCGGCGGAACTCGTCTCTGAATGTGGGTGTGAGCGTTGCCAACGCCTATGTCCCGCCTGTTTCTGAGGATAATCCCTGGCCTGAGAATTCAGCATTGTCAGCGGCCAATGAGGCGGCCGGGAACACAGAGCCACAAGCAGAGTTCGCTTCGGCACAGGTGCCTGATTTCGGGGATTTGGCCTTCTGGAGCAGCGGATTCATCAATTTCGGCACCCGTGAGGACGGCGTGATCGATCTCGACCATACGCTGGTGGGGCTGAGTGCTGGACTGGATTATCGCTTTACGCCCGAGTTCACTGCCGGCTTCGGCATGGGCTATGGTCGTGACGCGACCGATGTTGGCTCCAATGGCACCGAAAGCCGGGCCGAGGCCTTCTCGCTCGCCGCCTATGGCAGCTATCGTCCCATACACGGCGTCTTCATCGATGGCTTGGCTGGCTACGGTGCCATGAGTTTTGACAGCCTGCGCTTTGTCACCGCCTCCGGAGAATTCGCTTCCGGAAGCCGCAGCGGCGACCAACTCTTTGCCTCCCTCTCTGCCGGCTACGAATACCGCCAGGACGACCTGCTGATTTCACCTTATGGGCGGCTGTCCGGTTCACATTCCACGCTGAACGCCTTCACCGAGACCGGTGCGGGCATGTGGAATCTCGCCTATGGGGAGCAGACCATCGATACGCTCTCAGGCTCGCTGGGGCTGCGCTTTGCCTATGATATTTCGACGGAGTGGGGTTTGCTCAGCCCGCGCGGCCGGATCGAATATACTCACGACTTCGCAGGATCCAGCCGCGCCAGTCTCGGCTATGCCGACATCGGCACGCTGCCCTACGAGCTCGATATCGAGGGTTTCTCGAGTGATTACGTTTCCATCGGCCTCGGTTTCGACGCTCAGATCGGGGACAACGCCACGCTCGGTTTCGACTACAGCACCGCGTTGGGAACCAATGGTGACAGTCAGGATCACACCTTTAGGGTACAGTTCGGCGTGCAGTTCTAAAATGGCGATATCACCTGCCATGGACCGTGCGTTCGAGGTCGCGGCGCAGGATTTCACGTCGGCGTCGATCTTGGAGCGGCGCACCTCGGAGACCTTCGAGCGCTCGGCCTGCTTCATGAGGGCAAGGTCGCGCTTGACTGCCGAGACCTGTTCGTTCGGCGTCATACGCTTGAGCTTGTCGAGATAGGTGCCGGTGTCGAGCTTAGTGCCTCGGATAAGGTCCAAAGCCTCCTCGATCACCTTCTCGCCACGTTCGGCCGCGCGCTGAACGGAACGCTCCGATTGCCCCGTCGAGCGGGCAGTGTCCGCTGTGAAACGCTCCGAGGGTTCGCCATCTTGGCGAAGGCTCGAATGCTGGTTCACGCCGTTGGCCGTCTCCGGGTGCAGCTCCAGATAGATCGCCTTGCGCCGCGCGGTCTGGCGCGCCCGGTCGGACGGGGACAGTTCCGCCCGACACAGGTTCTTATCGCCATTCTTGGCATTTGACCCTGAACCGCACGTTTGAAAAGCTGCGCCGACCGGCGGTCTAGAACGGCAAACTCACAATGGCTTCATCGGCAGTCGTTGCGGTGCAGATGGGTTTTGACAATGTCCAGGAGTAGGGTTCCCGGTTGCGTGATGGCTCTCATAACGACCGGGTCGCTGCTGGCCGCGCCGGCCGCAGCCGAGGTGCATCGGTTCGGGGTCTTTTCCATTAACGACGAGGCTCCGGAATTCATGCTGCTCGACGGCTACATCCGATTTGAGTCTATCAGTGATTTCCGTTTGGCCTTGGAAGCCTTTCCAGACGTGGAGGTCTTGGATTTGCACAGTCAGGGCGGAAATGTAGGAGGTGGGCTAGGAATTGCCCGAGAGGTGTATGCTCGGCAGATCGACACCTATGTCGGGGAAAAGAACTGGTGCTACTCGGCCTGCTCCTACGTGTTCTTCGCCGGGGAAGAGCGGGTGGCGGTCGGGGAAATCGGTGTGCACCAGATCGCGCCCAACACCGAGGCTATCACGCAAACTGAGTTTGAGAGGGCCACAAACGGCCTCGTGCGGGTGTTGGAGACCTATTTGGTTCCGCAGAGCGTGATCGATGACATGTTGGGACCACCCAACGGCGAAATGCGTGTTTACTCCCGGTGGGCTTCGGAAGCGCTGGGCATTAACCGCGGCGAGGTCGTAGGAGCGCCTTTCTAATCCCCTCACTGTGGAAAACGCAGAAATATTTCGGAGCCCAATAACGGAAACTCCGCGCATCGCCACGAACCCCGACGCACGTGGGCGAACCGCCGCGACAGTGTTTCACGTGAAATAGCTATTTTTTCTCAGGTACTTACGACTTTTCGCACCCGTTGGAATGTGCATAGGTTCATGCAGTGATTTGCCTCAGGAGGCACCTGCCATGAACACCGTCCTGCCGGTTCGCCAGCAGATGAACGACCGGCTCCAAATTGCCCTGCCGTCCGAGCAGAAGCGGCGCGCGTTCGAGGTTGCTGCGCGTGAGGGGGTGAGCGTCGGGCAGCTAATCCGATCAGCACTGGACCGCGCCATCAACGAGCGCTCCGGAATACACGTCGGGGAGGCACGCTGATGCCAAATGTGGCCAATCCGCAGCAGATATTTTTTTGGGGTTCGGGAGGGCGGCAACTTACGCCCGATCAAGTCACTCGAGAACGGGAGCTCGCTGATGCTCTGCTGGAGCAAGGCATTGATTATTCGCCCATAGGCCACTGGACTCAAGGACTGGCCCGCGTCGCGAATGCCGGCGTAGGCGCGTTTCGAAATTGGCGTGCCGACGAGGCCGAGCGTTCTGGCCTCGAAAACGCGCGCGAAACCTACGGCCCCGAGATTGCCCGGCTCCTCGGACTGGAGGATTCTGGTACACCGAGCCCTGTTGCCGCTGCGCTGGTTCAAAGCGAAACACCGGCCTTGAACGCAGCCAATGCGGTTGGGCAGGCAGCGCCGACCACAAGCAGCTACGGCGGCACGCAGCAAGAGTTCATCGATACGCTCATGCCCGCCGCGTTGGAGGTATCCCAGCAGACGGGCATTGATCCGCGCATCATCATCGCGCAGGCCGCGCAGGAAACCGGATGGGGGCGCTCCGCGCCGGGAAACAACTTCTTCGGCATCAAGTCGCACGGGCAGAGCGGAGGTCAGACGCTCAACACCCACGAGTATATCGACGGGCAGCGGGTGAACGTGTCGGACAGTTTCCGTACCTATGAGAGCCCCGCAGACAGCGTCTACGGCTACCGTGACTTTCTGCTCCAGAACCCGCGTTATGGGGATTTCCTGAGCGCGCAAGGGTTGGACGCCCAGCTAGAGGCCCTCGGGGCGTCGGGGTATGCCACGGACCCCGGCTACGCGACCTCAGTAGGGCAGATCGCCAGGGGCATTGCGTTGCCGGAAGGTGGGACGGCGGCTCCGTCTCCATCGCCAGTCGCCGCCGCATTGGCTTCGAGCGCGCCCGCGCCGTCGTCGGCTGGTGGTGGCAGCGTTGCGTCCCTGCTCGCCGCCGCTTCTGACCCGTGGGCCCGGGAGGCATATGGCGGCGTTCTTGACGCTCTGGTCGGCCAGCAGCTCCAACAGGCCGATCCGCGTTATCAGCAGCAGTTGCAGATGGGCGACTTGCAGATGCAGCAACTTCGGCGCCAACTCGGGACGCCCAATCTGATGAGCGTCGGTGGGCAGCTTTACAATCCCGATACCGGTGACTGGATTGCGCCGCCAGCCGGCCCCACCGCACCCATCGAGGTCGGCGGCATGTTGCTTGACCCCGTGACCTATGAGCCCATCTTCGACGCTCGTAATCCGTCCACGACAAATGTGAACGGAACGGTGATCGACAATCGCACCGGCCAGCCGATCTATCAGGCACCGCAACAGCCCCAATACGAAGTCATCAACGGCGAAGTGGTCTGGCTAGACCCGCAGAACCAGAGCGCGACCTCAGGTGGGCAGTTCGGCGCTCCCGATGGCGCCCGTGAACAGCAGATTACGCGGCTTGTGGAAACGGGAATCGACCGGAATACCGCGATTGGAATCGTTGATGGTCGCTACGAAATCGGACCCGACGAAACCGGACGTACCCGCGTCTGGGATTTGGCGACGGGACAGACCATCACCTATGCGCAGCAGCCGGGAGGAGCGGGCTCGCCCACAGCGTCTCCTCCCCTTCAGCAGGGCGGCATTCAGACCGTAGCCCCGACAACGGGAGCGCCAATGTCCGTGGCGCAGGCTCCGGTTGGTGACTTTCTCACCGGACCGGCCGGGCAGCCGTCCCCAGCGTCGGCGCAGGCGAATTACAGCACCGTGCCGCCGAATACGGACATCGGAGCTGCTCTCGGGCTTGAGGGCACCGTTACCGGCGCGGTCAACCTCATCACCGACTATCTGACGGGCAACGCGCGCTACGAAAACCAAACCGAAGCAGCCAATGCACTTCAGAACCTCCGGCTTCAGACCAATCAAGCTCTGCTGGAAGGTTTTGCGGGTCGGACGAATGTCTATACGCAAGAGATGATTGACCAGCTCGCAGTGATGCCTGGTATGCCGCTCAGCGCCGCATACGACCGCATGGTGCAGACTCGCACGCTGATCGAACAGCAGATTGCCCGGATCACCAACGAGGTACTCAACCAGCCGGAGCGTTGGACTCCCGAGGATGTCCGGGATGCGACCACAAGCGTTGGTGGTCTCCGAGGCCTGCTCGATACCTATGACGGGGTCATCCAGTCGCTCGATAACCGCCGCGGGCGGGATGCGGGCACGCTCCCTCCCCTCGATACCTTCTGGAGGGAATGAGGATGCCCATGCGTTTCGACATCGAAGGTGCCCGCCAAGCCGGCTGGAGCGACGAGGACATCATCGCCCACCTCTCGTCTCAGGCGCCCAACTTCGACGTTGAGGGCGCGCGGCAGGCTGGGTGGGGTACACGGGACATCGCGCAATACCTGGCGACGGGCGAAGGATTCAGTCGGTCCCCGCATGGCGGTTTCGGCGCCTTTGTGCGGGGCGCCAATTCTGGAGCGGCCACAGCCCTCGGCCTGCCGGTCGATACGGTAAACTACGCGTGGGGCGGGGCGGCAAATGCTGTGGAAGCGCTGACCGGGGCAGAGCTTCCCGACTGGGCTCGTCCTGGCGAAGCACCGTTCGGCGGCAGGCAGTCGATTATGGGCGGCATGGACTGGCTGTCTTCAACCGCAAACCAGCTCATGGGCGGGGGACCCGTTCGCGCCACCTACGACGATGTCAGCCAGTTGCCTCCAGAGGAACGTCCTGCGGCCGTGGCGGGCGAAGTGGTCGGCGGCAGCCTGCCTTACGTCATGGCCCCCTTCGCCCTTGCCCGGATTCCCCAGAATGCAGCACAGGGCGGTGTCGCAGGCGCGCTGGTCAACAATCCAATCGTCAATTCGGCGCGAACTGCCCCCGGCACCATGCTTACCGCTGAAATGGGCGCTGTCGGTGGCGCAGCTCAGGGAGCGGCCTTGGCCGAGACCTTCTTTCCCGGAAACCCTTGGGCGAGGGCCGGAGCGGAAATCGGCGGCTCGTTTGCCAACCCGGCCGGCTCCATCGCTCGTGGCGCCGGTCGCACCGGAGAAGCTCTGCGCAATCTGGTAAGCGGGTTCACCGGACCGGGGCGGCAGCGCCGTGCAGCTGAATATGTGGCTCAGGCGTTCCAGAACACCGGAGAAGATCCCGCCGCTGCCCTTTCGGCACTGCGCGCCGCGGATGACCTTGGCGTGCAGCTTCCTCGGGGACCGGGAGGTGAGGCGCAATCCCTGACCGCCGGCCAGATCACGGGATCGCCAACCATCCTGGCCATTGAAAACCAGCTCGCACGCGGCTCCTCCGTGTTTGCAGCCAACAGGTCCGCTCTGGCACAGGAAGGGCTGGAGGCGCTGCGCAACGAAATCAACCGAAGCGTGGCGAGCGGTGATCCTGCCGCTCTCGCCCGTGCGGCTCAGATGCGTGCCCGCTATTTCGATGATCTGATGCGCTCCCGGCTCCAGCAGGCGACCGAGGAGGCACAGAGCGCCCTCCAGCAGATGGCGCCGGGTGGACCCGGCCTGCGTCCCGAGGCCAGCCAGCAGGCCTATTCTGCCCTCGAATCCGCGATCCAGGACGCACGTACGATGGAGCGCGAGCTGTGGAGCGCCGTCCCCCGCGATGTTCCCGTCAGCGGTGCAGGCTTCCTGAGGGCCGTGGAGGAGATGCGAGGTCGGATGCTTCCGGATGCTCGTCTCGCGTCGGAAGTGGAAGGAATGATCGGGCGCGTGATGAACGGGCAGCCGTTCACAAGCGCAGACTATCTCAATCTCCGAAGCGATCTGCTGTCCCGCGCCCGCATCGCCAGGTCCGGTCCGACGCCGGATTATCGCATGGCAGAGATTTACGACGAGCTCGCCAACGGCGTTCTGGACGACCTCTCTGCCCTTCCCGGAGACGAAGCAGCCATCGCGCGCGAGTTCTCCCGCAACATGCATGGAGCCTTCTCCCAGACCTTTGCCGGACAGGCGCTCGGCACCAGCGGAACGGGTGGAGCCCGCATCGAACCTGAGATGATGCTGGAGCGTGCGTTCGGGAGCGGCGGGACTGGGGCGGATGTTCGGTTTCGCCAATTGCAGGACGCGGCGGCATTGCCAAGCGGTCAGGGTGGTAACCCCGATAATGCGGTTGCGATGGCGCTGGCTCAGGAGGACTTTCTGCGCGGGACCGCGGCGCGCACCATCAATCCCGAGACGGGACAAGCCGCAGCGTCCCAGATTGCACGCCTGCTCGCAGGCAATGAGAACCTGCTGAGCCGTTTTCCGAACGCCCAGAGTGATATTGCCCTTGCACTCTCGTCGCAGCGCGCCCTGGAGCGCGTGGCTGCTCGGCCGCAATATGCCACAACCGTTCTCGGCCCTTCGTCTCCCTTTGGCCGTCTGATCCGCGACAGCGACTCTCCGGTCAGCGCGGCGCAGCGCGCCCTTTCAGAAGGGGCGTCGTCCTATAGCAGCCTCGCCAATCTGGCCCGCCGGGGTGGTGACGAGGCCATTGGTGGCCTTCGGGCCGCCACCATGGAAGGCCTGATGCGCAACGCGACGGGATCGAGCGGCAATTTCGATTTCGCCCGTTTCCGCCAGGCGCTCACCGGCCCAACCGCAAGCTCCAGCACCTCTCCTCTGGACCTGATGATCCGAAACGGCGTCATTTCCGAGGACGGGGTTCAGCGGCTCTATGCGCTGCTCGATCGGGCCGAGGCGATCCAGACCTCCATGCGGCAGGGTCGCGAGATGGAGGAACTGGTCGGACAACCGGATGCGCTCTTCGATCTCGTTACCCGCATGATTGGTGCTCGCATCGGGGCAAGTGGTCCGATTGCCCAAGGCAGTGGTGCATCCCTCGTCATGGCCGGCGCGGCCTCCCGCACCGCTCGCAATATCTTCGCCAATGCGCCCCGCGCCCGGTTGCAGGAAGCGCTGATCCAGTTGGTGGAGGATCCGAACCTCTTCGCCCTCGCTCTGGAACGCGCTCCCACGCCTCAGGCCAGGGCCGAGAACATGCAGCGCATCTATGCTGCCCTGATCAATGCCGGGATCAACCTCGGAGATGAGCCCGAGCACAGCAATCCCAGAGAGCAGATCATCGATTTGCTCGCGAACCCTGAGCCTCAGATTCCGCAGATCACCGTTTATCACAACTCGGGCATGTAGGAGCGTCACATGCCGGAAATTGGACCTCGAACCACACGACTCTATCCCGCAGAAGCTGCTCGGCTCGGCCTACCCGAGCAGATGGGCACCTTCCGCCTGTATCTCGCACTCGCTGTGGGAAACCCGGAGGGGTTCTCGGCAGCTATTGCGGCGGTCCCGAATACTGGCCTGCATCAGGAAGTTGAGCGGCTGGACCACGTTATCAAACTGTCGTCGTTGGGGATCGGCTACCTCATCCCACGCGAACACGAGCCGGAGTTGGTTCTTATGCTCGAAGGACTCAAGGCGCGCATTCATGCTGAGGCCGCGTGCAGGGGTGTTTATTTCGCGTCGGCATCCTCTTCCCGGCGGAACTGAGCGTGCAGCCGGAGAGACGCAATGTCTGAGCGTAAAGTAGGCGAGAATACAGGAAATGCAGGCAAAGGCCGTCCGCCAGGAGCTCGGAACAAGACTACAACGGCGCTCAGGGAAGCCATTCTCCTGGCCGCCGAAACGACCGGTTACGATGGGGAAGGCACGGGTGGATTGCAGGGTTATCTGCGCCGGTTAGCCGAGCGCGAGCCTCGATCTTTCTCCGGACTCCTAGGAAAGGTTTTGCCGCTCGAAGTACGCGGAACGCTGCAGCATCACGCAGTAGCCACTAAGGAGCAGCGGGATGCGGCCGTGTCGGCTGCTCTCCGCGCCGATAGCTGAAAACAATCAGGATTTTTCAGATGAACGCCATCTCCAATCGAGTTACACGGCTTGAACGGAAAGCCGGATCGAGCCTGGCGCGCCAGTTCGTTCTTCGAGGCAGCCCAGACGCGGCCGAGGCGGACGTTGAACAGTTCCTTCGAACACACGGCTACGAGTACGAGCGGGAGCGCGATCAGATTGTGTACCTGCGGGCATTTTCCGGAGAGCTAGTGAACCCCCAAACTTTCGCGCTGCTTTCAATCACCGACCGGCGGAGAGCCTGACGTATGTCGAAGGTTGGCGGGGCAAGGCCCGGCGCGGGGCGACCGAGGGGAAGCGTCTCCAGACGGGGCGTGGAGGTGGCCGCTGAAGCTCTTGCTTCAGGCATGACGCCCGTTGAATTCATGTTGGCCATCATGAGGGATGAAAGCGCTGAGCCGAAGCGCAGGGAGTGGGCGGCAGAGAAAGTGGCGCCGTACCTGCATCCTCGCCCTACCCCAATAGATGCGGTCGTCTCGATAGACCTGCCCGACACTTCGACTGCTGAAGGGATTGAGGCTGCTCAAACCAAGGTGCTGAAGGCGGTAGCGGCAGGAGAGCTAACCCCGTCGCAGGGGCAAAGCGTTTCCATGCTGATCGAGGGGCGCCGCCGAGCAATTGAGACGGGCGAACTGTTGGCGCGTATTGAGAAGCTGGAGGCTCGGGACAAATGATCCTGCCGTGAAGCCGAGGCACACGCCTTGAAACTGGACGAAGGTGGACGCGCCGCTGACTGATATTCGCCTCTCCTAAAACTGCTCGGCCTGAACCTATCGACACATTATCGCCGCGACTGCGCTGACGACACCGTCGGGCACCGAGCGATCCATGACGTGAGAAGCCTGTGGTTTTAGCGTGAAGTCGAGCCCATGTTCTTCAAGGAAGCTCCGCATCGTGGAGCTCTTTATCGCCCAATTCAAGTTCTGCGGAATAAAGCCTCCGACTTCCGCCAGTCGGGGACTATAGGTTGCCACAGCCACGCCCACCACGCGTCCGTGATCATCGAGGACCGGCCCACCGGAATTGCCAGGCTGAAGCGGGGCAGTGAGGCCGAAAGTGGCTGGATCGCCGGCGAGACCATTCACCCCGCTGATGACTCCGGTCGTGTAGCTCATTTCCGTAGAAACCATGCCATACAGAGGAAAGCCGAGCGCTGCGACTTCTGCCCCCAACCTAATCGCATCGTCCTCCGCAAGCGATAAATGCCCTCCGGAACGCCCCTCGAACCGAAGCGCTGCGAGGTCGTGCTCATCGTCATACGCTATCACAGTGAGCACGTTGCCATCCGCCGTGGAGAGCACGGCGCAGCCTTCGACAACGTGGTAGTTCGTTATCACGGTGCTCGCGTTGACGAAGAAGCCCGTGCCGGTACTGGTCGGGAGAGAGGGAGGTTGTTCGGCAGCTGCGTCAGCAACAGCAGCGACCAGGATAGCGGTCAGATTCGCTATTTCGCTGTCCGGAATCTGCTCCAAGGGACCCGCTCGGTAAGAGGAAGAGACGTATGATGCCATCTGACGCCCTTCCCCCACAGCATCTATCCATAGGGAGACCCACCGCTGACCGTCCCAGTCGCTCCGCAGATAGGTGAGGCCTCCATCCCGCTCGACCGCCGTAACCAATCGGAACTGGCGCCTTACCAAATACGGTTGGCGTGTTGCGTCATTTGCCAGGGCAGCGTGAGCTGCTGCTAAGTCGGCGGCAGCATGAACGAACAGCTCGACCAGCAAATCTTCCCCTACGAAGAGCGCCGTTCCGCTCGTCCAATCGCGCCTGACGTAGTTCAGCGGCAGGCCGACCGTGTAACCTACGTCAGGGAAATACTCCTCCGACCATCCCAGGCTTTCTACGAGACCGATGCCCTCCAATAGCAGAGGAGCAAGCGTGTAATTAGTCGGTTGGCTCTCGCCGTAATACTCTAGGCTATATGTCTGCAGAGCGTCGTTGGACAGAGGCCCCCAGTCTCCATCCCACAGTCCGGCGTAAAAGCCCGAGAAGGTAAGTGCGCGCTGTAGCAGCTCGAGTTCCGACGACGTGAAAGACGAAGGCTCGAACGGATCGTGTAGACGAGCTTGGGCGGTCGCTCCTGGTGACCACCCCAGCAAGACCGCCAGTGCGATAATCTGGAATAATGCCCGTACACTGGTCCCCATTACTCCCCCTTGCGTTCGGCTTCCCTAAGGCCTGAACGCTGCAATCATAGCTTCAGTCACGTCACTGGCATAGCAGATCGTGCGGGCTCCGCCCGGACGCGAATATGCGCTTCGTCCTCCGCATTGGCGGCCAGCGCTATCGCGATTGTAGGGACACGGGCAATTCCCCGAATAGCTCCGAATGCTCCGGTTGATGATTTGCTGCACGATGTCGTTTCGGTTGAGCAGCGGCGCGGGCTGAGCGACGACAGGAGCAGGTTGAGCGACCGGCGCTGGTGGTCTCGTGGCGGATGTATAGTCGCCATGAACCCAGCCCGTTAGCGTCGGTCTGGGACCAGTTATTCTCAACCAATCTCCTGATCGCTCAAAAACAGTGACGCTGGTCCCGTTGCTCAAGCTTCCGACAATCGACGACGAAGTTGAAGGCTCGGCACGAATGTTGAGCACACTCGCCGTGACATACCGGATTTCAGGAGCGGTAGCGGGCGATGGCGCCGGAGGCACTATCGGAGGTGTGACCGCAACCCTCTCGCTGGAAACGGCAGTGGGTGAGCTCGGCGTCGTTGGCTGGCTGGGGACAGGCGCAACCACATTGGGATGCGCCGTGTTGGTAGAAGTCGGAGGGCGGCTGGCCGTGGAGAAGCACTGCGACAGACCCAGAATGACCAGGCCCGCAACAATCCAGCCTCCCCATGACGAGCCCCGCTTCGCCATTCCATCTCCCCCACCAAGGAAGATGGCTGAAAACTACGAAATGGTCGAGCGGCCAAAACTCGGTCGTCTCGTCCTACGAAAGCCCTATTTACTCACGATGACGTGAATACCTCGGTTGCGGCGGGCCTTCCCGCTTCGGGGTAGGGCTGGCCTGCGCTATGAACCCCCAAACCGTGGGCCGGCCCTTCTGACTTTTTCGGACTGTGGGGAGGTGCAGGGCGGCACACCGTAGTCCGGACTCGCGGGTTCAGACATCTCAGTCATTCCTGTCCCTACCCACACCACCATTCCTCACCGTCTGGCCACCAGCGGGCTAGGCGCTCCTCGACCAGCCATTCTCCAACATCCCGGCCACCGATCCTGATCGTGGCCAGCGTGCGGCCGTATCGATCTGTTCCGCTCCGTTCCACAGTCCAGGTGTTCGTGTTCAGCAGTTCCACGAGCCTGGCGCTTGCCTGAGCTGCCAACTCGCGCTCGAAATCGCCTCCGCAAATTTCGGTCTGCGGCTCGGGCGTATCGAAGCCTTCCAGGCGGAGGTTCTCGCCATTGAGCCAGAGCGTGTCGCCGTCAACGATGCAGGTCTTGTCCGATGTGTTCGGCTGGTTGGGCCGGCACATTTCCAGCAACGGTTGAGCGTTTGCGATTGGCGTGATGAACGCCAGCGCCAGGGGCATGCTCACGGTAAAGAGCGTCAGTCTCATCATTTGTCGTCCAGCAGGTATTCCAACACTGCGACGACCAACCGTAGCAGCAGCTTCCATTCGCGAAGATGCATAGCTGAACCCCATTGAGTGCTTCAATGGAGGCAATGTATTCGCCCGCTGGTGGATGGGGATAAGATGACCTTACAGGACTCCGAAGAGCGAGGCAAAAGCCATCGCGACGCTCAGAACGATGCCGACAACGCCCAGAATGGCCAATGCATAGCCGAGTTTCAATTCAGCTCGCCCTTGAGCCTGGCAACCAAGGCTTCGGCCCGGATGACCCTGGGGTCCTGCGCCCGCAGATAGGCAGGCATGGCTACGGTGACGATTTGCAAAAGCTCTTCGAGGCTTCGGACAATCTCGTCCTTATCAACCCGATCTGGCTTCGAGCCCATTGCTAGTTCGCATCCTCTTTGTCCGGCGGCAGTTCGAGATAGCCTGCTGCCGTCAGGGCATCGCGGAGGAAAAGGCGGACGGCTTCTGGCCGGCTTGGAATATCAGGAGCAGATCGGCGGAACTCATCGATCGCATCGAGAATATCACGCGGGAGGCGCACCATGACCGGTTCCGTGTCAGCCACGGGGCGTCCACGTGATTTCTTGATATTGTTTATTGCTTTAGCCACGAATAGATGATATCAAAATAGCGAGCCGGAAGGAAGCGCCAACTTCCAACCGGCCCTGACCGAAACCCGATCTGGATTGGAGATCGAGAATGGCTGATTCCGTTCATACCACAGGTGCGCCCAAAATCGACCGGCGTGCCGTTATGCGCAACGCATGGACTGCCTATCGCCGTCAGGCTGGCGACGGCGAATTCCCCTTCTCTCGCAAGCTCTTCGCCGCTCACCTTCGCGGTGCCTGGGATAGCGCGAAGTACATGGCCTTCCGCCAGTGCCGCGAGGCCGAGGAAGCCGCAAAGCTCGCGAGTTCTGATCCTACCGAGCGGCGCGCAGCTGAAATCCGCTGCGAACTCCGTTCTCTGGAAATGAGCGATTTCGTTGATTGGCCGCGTCACCGCGACCTCTCGGCAGAGCTTTTCCGTCTGGCAGCGGCGTGAGGGAGGGGAAGATGACCGACATTGCCTCTCTTTCTCCCGCAGGTTGCCCTAAGGGCATTCAACCGCATGAATGGCGAGCTGCCCTAGCGCAGCGCATCGAGGCTCTGGCCGGGCAGATGTCCGTTCTGATCGAGGCGCTCGATCAGATGGACGGTGACCCGGACCTCGAACCCTATCTCGCCGGTTTCGATGACAGCGACGACGACCGCGAGGCTGACCTCGATAGCGACGTTCCCGGCGTGGCCGAAGGAGACTGCGATCCCGACACGGAACGGGACGGTGACGACGAGCCCTCGCTCGGGTGGACGCACCACCTCAATCAGACCGCAGCCTCGTTCCACGCAAGGAGCGATGCGGGCTTCGACCTGGAAGATGACGGCCTCCTGTATGAGGAGGGCCGGCAATGAAGCGCCGCAGCTTTCTCAAAGGGCTTCCCGTCGCCACCGCGGCTGCAGCAATGTCCTCCGCGGCTCTCGCTGATCCCGAACCAGTGGCCGATAATGAAGATCCGTGGGGTCGCGCCGATAGGCTGGCCCATGAGCTTGTCGAAACTCTCAGCCAGCTTGAGGGTGGCCGCTGGAGCGTTCACGTGTACGGCGACGGTCGGGCCATGGACGTGCTCTTCCGCACCGAGCGCGACAGGATGTGTAGTTTGACGGGGGCGCCGCGTGAATAGGGGGCGGTTTGCCCACGATGTCATATTTCGCCACAGGTGGGGTAGGTAATATTTCGGTCGGTTATTGACCGAGCCATATCCGAGCCGCGCATCCGAAATGCAGATATGAAAAGCCCCACCATCCAGGGCGCAGAGATGAACCACGCGCAAAGCTTGGAGACAGCGGCCTCCACCGGCACCGAACCTCGACCGAGAACATGCCCTATATCGACTTTGGCTTGGTGCGCTCGTCCAGCTTAGCTGCCGTTTCCATCCGCTCGCTATATCGGTCGGTCAGGTGACCGGCGATGCCACGCGTCAACAGCGTGAACTTCATCAGTTCTTCCATCACATCTGCCACCCGCTCATAGTAGGACGATGGCTTCATCCGGCCTTCGACGGTGAACTCCTGCCACGCTTTGGCAACTGAAGACTGGTTCGGAATCGTAATCATCCGCATCCAACGGCCCAGAATGCGCATCTGGTTCACGGCATTGAACGACTGCGAACCGCCGGACACCTGCATGAGCGCAAGCGTCCGCCCCTGCGTAGGCCGGATTGCGCCACCGGGCAGCGGAATCCAGTCGATTTGTGCCTTCATGACCGCGCTCATCGCGCCGTGTCGTTCGGGGCTAGTCCAAACTTGGCCTTCTGACCACAGCATGGCTTCCCGCAACTCCTGCACCTTCGGATGGTCGGCCGGGGCATCATCGGGCAACGGCAGGCCGTTGGCGTGGAAAATCCGTGTTTCCGCGCCCATGGCATCAAGCAAGCGTTGTGCTTCAAAGGTCAACAAACGGCTATAGGAGCGTTCCCGCAAAGAGCCGTACAGCAGCAAAATGCGCGGCTTGTGATCGAGCTTTACCGGGGTCAGTTGGTCGAAGTCAGGAAGATCAAACACATCGGGGGCGAGGTTCGGCAGGTCGGATAGATCAGTCAAAATGCGGGGCCTTTCGAACGATTTCGCCGTCCTCCTTTGTAAATTCCCCAATGTTCGGATTGGGGAGGATTTCCAGAACGACTTCAGAGGGCCGCGACAGGCGCACGCCCTTGGACGTGACCACAAAGGGTCGGTTAATCAGGATGGGATGGGCTTCCATGGCGTCGAGTAGAGCGTCCTCGCTCAGGCTCTCGTCATCGAGGCCGAGGTCGAAATAGGGCGTGTCCTTCTGACGGATTGCCTGCCGCACCGTCAGGCCGGCTGCCGCAATCAACTCCTTCAAACGTTCGCGCGACGGCGGATTTTTCAGATACTCGATAACCTCCGGCTTCTCTCCGCTCGCCCGGATCATTGCCAGGGTGTTGCGCGACGTGCCGCAGTCAGGATTGTGGTAAATGGTGATTGTCATTTCTGGACCTCTGGGTTGACGGGAATATCGCCCCCTTTTGCGGGGATGCGCAGCAGCCAGCCCATGAGGGCGAACGCGACCAGTGCGCCAAGCAGCTGGGCGATGATGAAACCCGGCAGATCAAACGGCCGAATGCCTGAGAATGAATCGGTTAGGGCGCGGGCTATGGCTACGGCCGGATTTGCAAACGAGGTGGACGCGGTAAACCAATAAGCCGCGGTGATATAGAGGCCGACCAGCCAGGGCACGGCGGAACGCTCAAAGCGCAGCCCTGCCAGGATAACGGCAACAAGTCCGCAGGCCGCGACGCCTTCCGAAAACCATTGCGAGCCGCCTGTTCTGGCGTGGGTGGACAATTGCAGCAGCGGCAACGCAAACATGAGATGGGCGGCCATCGTGCCGATTATGCCGCCCGCTATCTGGACAAGGGCATAAAGGCCGGCATCTCGCCTAGGCAGTTCCCCGCGAAGGGCAAAGACGAGCGACACGGCCGGATTGAAATGTGCTCCGGAAATCGGCCCCAGTGTGGTGATCAGAACGATGAGAATAGCGCCCGTCGCCATCGCGTTTGCGAGCAACCCGAGGGCCGTGTCGGTCGTGAGGGTATCGGCCATAATGCCCGACCCGACCACGGTTGCGACGAGAACTCCGGTTCCCAAGGCTTCGGCCGTCAGGCGGCGGGAAAGATCGATGGTTGCCACTTAGACCGTCGATCCTGATTTCTCGGTTGCGCCTTCCATGGCCCCAATGCCATGCAGTTTCGATGTGAGCGCCATGCGATCAATCGACGTCAGTGGCAGGCTCATAAACGCGGCAATGCGATTGCGCATAAAGCGGAGCGCGTCGTCGAAGGCCGCTTCCCGGGTGAATTGAGGGCCTGTGACCGCCGCAGGGTCTTCAATCCCCCAATGAGCCGTCATTGGTTGGCCCGGCCATACGGGACACGCTTCACCGGCGGCCGTGTCGCAAACGGTAAAGACAAAATCCATTTGCGGGGCGCTTGCGGCGGCAAATTCATCCCATCCCTTCGAGCGGAGGCCTTCGATGGACAAACCTGCCTTTTGCAGGGTCTCAAGGGTCAACGGGTGAACGTTACCCTTAGGTGCGCTTCCAGCCGAATAGGCTTTGAAGCGCCCTTGCCCGACATGGTTCATCACGGCCTCGGCCAGGATCGAACGGGCGGAGTTACCTGTGCAGAGAAACAGCACATTATAAACGTGGTCAGTCATTGGCGAGCCTCTTGAGGCATGCAGCAGGGAGCAAGTGCGGCAATGATGGGGGCGCAAAGATCGGCGTTACCGCCACAGCAGTCCTGGAGCAGGAACAGGGTCATGTCCCGGAAATGATCGAGATTGGCACGGTAGATGATTGAACGGCTCCGCCGCGTTCCCTCGATCAGGCCGGCCCGCGACAGCGTTGCCAGGTGCGCGGACATGGTGTTCTGAGGAACATCGAGCCGACGCGCTAGCTCGCCTGCCGGAAGTCCTTCCGGTTCATGCCGAACGATAAGCCGGAAGGTTTCGAGGCGCGTCGATTGGGCGAGAGCGGATAAAGCCGCGATTACTTCATGTGATTCCATGCATCCAGAATATTAGATATATGGAGGTAGAGTCAACTTTCTTTATGCGCTAAGCGCGCTAGAATTCTTTTCCAGCTTATACCGGTCAGGGCTTGCGCTAATCGCCCTAGTCCCTCAGTCCGCTCCATGCTGCCTCTCGGGCCCTCTGGTGCTGTCAGGGCCAAATCGCGCATTGCGCGAGTGACTGTTTCGCGGCGCACAAGTCCCCGTTGAGAACACCTTGCTCGAGCTGGCCGGAGATACGGACAGCATGGTAGCCGTCCCAATTTCAGGCACCGTGGCGACCCGGTGGCGACCCAGGACCCCCCTTCGCCATTCGCGAAGTCAGAGTAAAATAGAATTACTCTTATATTTCAACGAGAAAGGATGGTACCGCCTCCCCGGATTGAACGGGGGACCTCTAGATCCACAATCTAGCGCTCTAACCAACTGAGCTAAGGCGGCACGCTTCGGGCCGTAAGCCCCTCTTCTAGCGCGGCGGAACATAGGTCGAGTCACGGGCGCTGACAAGACCCGTTTTGCGCTCCGCGCCTCCTGGCAAATCCGCCGTCTTAACCATTGCGCGCGTCAGGTAGTTAGGAATCGGCTGTCTCCATGGACCCCGACCCCGTGCCTCTATATTTAAGGAAAGGTTAGCGGTTCCAGGTGCGGTGTCCCGAGGCGGGACAGGCGCCCGCCGCCAGAGACGGATACGGAATGGACTTGGACTGGCTCAGGCATCCCGCAGCTTCCGGCGTACTGGCGCTGACGGCGGACCCCCGTCCGGCCTGGCTGTGGACTCCCGATGGCGAAACCCTGCTCTGGCGCAACGGCGCGGCCGCGCTGCTCGGCGCGCGCACCCGTGCGGCCGGGCTCGCGATCCTGCCGCCGGCGCGCCCGATCAAGGGCCAGGTGGCGCGCATCGTTCGGCTCGGGCTGGTCAACCAGCCGATCCGCAGCCGCGTGCAGTTCCTCGCCGGGCGCACCCCGCTCGCCGCGCCCTGCGTCTGCACGCCGATTTCCTTCGGAGAGTCCGGGCTCGCCGTGCTGATCGTCGCCGATGCCCCCATCGATCCCGCCATCCTGGAGACGCCCGAGGCGCAGCCGAGCATCCGTCCGCTGATCGCGGGCGCCGGCTTCGCGCTGGACCTTCCGGATGGCCACCGCATCGCCGAGCGCGACGGCGACCGGCTCGCCAAGGGCGACCCGCATGATTTCCGCGCCGAAGGCGACAGCATGGTCGCGCGCTTCCCGGCCGGCCCGCAAGGCGCGGTGCTCGCCATCGCCCTGCCGATGACGGAAGCGGATCTGGCGTCCGCAGCGCCCGAAGCGTCTCAGCCCGAGTCCGAACCCGAGCCCGCCGCAGCCATCCCCGAGGCCGCCGGGCCTACGGAGCGGTCCGGGCTCGCGGACCTGCTCGACCGCCTGTCCCAGGACGAAGCGCTCTATAGCCCGCTCGACGAAGGCGACGACCGTTTCGACCCCGACCTCGTGCACGATCACGCCCTCACCGAACCCGAGGATGACGAGCCACTCGACGCTGCCGCGCCGGATGCCGAAACCTGGCAGGAGGTGGCCGAGGAAGACGCCGACGAGTTGCTGGCCGAGGACCGGCCCGACGAGCCCGTCCTTCTCGCGGACGAACCGGAAGACTCTTACGCGCTCGAAGACTCCGAAGAAGAACCGCTGCCCGGCGGGCTCTGGCAGGTCACGGGCCGCGGCCTGACCCTGAGCCCCGGCGCCGAAGCCGCAGCGCCCGAGCCGGAAACGGAGACCGAGCCGCAGGAAGCCCCGCCCGCCGAGGCGCACGCGCCCGAAGCCCCCGAGGAAGCCCCCCCGGCCCCGCCCTCGCCGCCCGAGACCATGGACCGGGTGTCGCGCTACAATTTCGAGGAGCTGTCGCGCATCCTCACCGATCGCGTGGGCCGCGAGCCCGAGCCCTATCGGCCCGAAACCGCGCCCGCGCCGAAGGTTTCGGGCTCCCCCGTGGTGCCGCTC
>Ga0182746_1001016_pt1 | contig 29517 bp, 24 predicted proteins | sample eDN3rd30CBELigOP_FD_128881 | JGI IMG/M metagenome (GOLD analysis project Ga0182746, IMG submission 128881) | Enriched Organic Plus compost microbial communities from Emeryville, California, USA - eDNA 3rd pass 30_C BE-Lig OP (version 2) (version 2) ...
CCGCAGCAGCGGCCGGCGGGCCTTCCCGGCAGGCGCAGGAAGCCTTGCAGGTGCTGCAGCAGGGCCGGCGGGCGCAGCGCCCGCGCGCGGCCGCGCCGGCCGCGGCCCAGGCCCAGGCCCAGGCCCAGGGCGCGGCAGCGGGTTTCGGCGCGCTGCGCGAGGATCGCCGCGCGGCCGTCGCGGGCATGGATTTCGACACGCTGCGCCAGGAAGTGGTGGGCTGCCGGGAATGCGGCCTGTGCGAGGGCCGCCGCCAGGCCGTGTTCGGCACGGGCGCCCAGCCGGCCGCCTGGCTGGTGGTGGGCGAGGCGCCGGGCGAGCAGGAAGACCGCCAGGGGCTGCCCTTCGTGGGCCGCTCGGGCCAGCTGCTGGACGCCATGCTGGCGGCGCTGGGGCACAGCCGGCAGCAGGACGTCTACATCGCCAACGTCATCAAATGCCGCCCGCCCGGCAACCGCAACCCCAAGCCGGAAGAGATCGCCGCCTGCAGCCCCTACCTGATGCGCCAGATCGAACTGCTGCGCCCGCAGCGCATCCTGGTCCTGGGCCGCTTCGCCGCCCAGACGCTGCTGCAGACCGAGGCGTCCATCGGCAGCCTGCGCGGCCGCGTGCACACGCTGCGCGGCACCGACGGCCAGGACATCCCCATGGTGGTGAGCTACCACCCCGCCTACCTGCTGCGCAGCCCCCACGAAAAAGCGCGCGCCTGGCAGGATCTACGTTTGGCCGCCACGCTGTAGTTTCCCGGCATCCGCAATTTCTTCGCCGTTCCAATTTGGCACGGCCCAGCGCGGACACCGCGGAGCCGGCTTTGCCGGTCCGCCGGTGTCGCCCCCTGGGGGGCGCGCGAAGCGCGTAGGGGGGGCTCTACAATGCCTTGCCGTGGCCTTCCTGGCCGATCTGCTCGTGCAGGTTCGGGTCGGCCGCCTGGTTGCGGCGGCTCCAGCGCATGACCACCAGCATCAGCGTGACCACCAGCAGGCCGAAGATCACGATGATGAGGTTGATGGGCATGTCCAGCCACAGCATGAGGGTGTAGACGGCCACCATCAGGAGGATGTTGAGCTGCTCGTTGAAGTTCTGCACCGCGATCGAATGCCCGGCCGACAGCAGCACGTGGCCGCGGTGCTGCAGCAGCGCGTTCATGGGCACCACGAAGAAGCCGGCCAGCGCGCCCGTGACCAGCAGCAGCAGGTAGACGCTCCAGGGCGAATAGACCAGCGGCATCATCAGCACCACCAGCCCCATCAGCGCGCCCACCGGCAGCACCGACAGCGCCTTGCGCAGCGGGATGCGGCCGGCCAGGATGGAGCCGACCACGGTGCCCACGGCGGCCACGCCCATCAGGATCGAGGCCTGGTCCAGGCGGTAGCCCAGGTGGTCGCGGCCCCATTCGATGACGATGAGCTGCAGCGTCGCGCCCGCGCCCCAGAACAGCGTGGTGACCGCCAGCGAGATCTGGCCCAGCTTGTCCTGCCAGAGGATGCGCACGTAGCCGCCGAAGGTGCGCACCAGCTTCAGCGGGTTGCGCTGCTGCGGGGGGTAGGCCACGTGGGTATGGGGGATGAGCAGGTTGCAGGCCGCCGCGGCCAGGTAGACGACGGCGATCATCAGGATGGCCGCCTCGGCCGGCGTGCGCACGCGGCCGTGCAGCCAGGGGTGGTCGAGCAGGTAGGCCGAGACGTCGGGCGAGATCAGCGCGCCGCCGACCACGGTGCCCAGGATGATGGAGATGACCGTCAGCCCTTCGATCCAGCTGTTGCCCTTGACCAGCTGGTCGGGCGGCAGCATTTCGGTGACGATGCCGTACTTGGCCGGCGAGTACGCCGCCGCGCCCAGCCCGACCAGCCCGTAGGCGACGCAGACGACCAGCACCTGGTAGCCCTTGGACAGGCCCAGGCTGGCGTACCAGAACATCAGCAGGCAGCCGGCCACCTTGAGCGCGTTGGTGGCGAACATGACCCGGCCCTTGGGGTAGGAATCGGCACAGGCGCCCACGAAGGCGGCCAGCAGCACGTAGGCGGCGGCGAACCACCACTTCATCATGGGCGCCATCCAGTCCGGGCCCTGGAGTTCCTGCACCAGCGCGATGGCGGCGATGAACAGCGCGTTGTCGGCCAGCGAGGACAGGGCCTGCGCGGCCATCACCAGGTAGAAACCTCTTTTCAAGCTGTCGATCCCGTTGCGCGCCGGCCCGCGGCTGCCGGCATTTGTAAAGTAACGCAAAAAAAGTGCCAAGGAGTATAGCCGCGCCCATGGCGCGGGCTCGTCCGGCGGCCTGACGCGCGGCTGAGCGCGGCCCCGCCTGCGTTATGATACGCACGGCAATTTGGCGGCCCCGGCGGGGCCGCTTTGCCATCCGCGTCCGCCGCCCGTCAACCCCAAAAGCGACAACCGTATCCTGTGCGACTGACCCAGCTCAAACTTGCCGGCTTCAAATCGTTCGTCGATCCGACGGTGATCCCGGTTCCCAGCCAGATGGTCGGGGTGGTCGGGCCCAACGGCTGCGGCAAGTCCAACATCATCGACGCGGTGCGCTGGGTGCTGGGCGAGACCAAGGCCTCGGAACTGCGCGGCGAGTCCATGCAGGACGTGATCTTCAACGGCTCGGGCAATCGCAAGCCGGCCGCGCGCGCTTCGGTCGAGCTGGTGTTCGACAACAGCGACGGCCGCGCCGCCGGCCAGTGGAGCACCTACGCCGAGATCGCCGTGCGCCGCGTGCTGACCCGCGACGGCACGAGCAGCTACTACATCAACAACCAGCAGGTGCGCCGCCGCGACATCCACGACATCTTCCTGGGCACCGGCCTGGGCGCGCGCGGCTACGCCATCATCGGCCAGGGCATGATCAACCGGCTGATCGAGGCGCGCCCCGAGGAACTGCGCGTCTTCCTGGAAGAGGCGGCCGGCGTGTCGCGCTATAAGGAGCGCCGGCGCGAGACCGAGAACCGCCTGGCCGACACGCGCGAGAACCTTACCCGGGTCGAGGACATCCTGCGCGAGCTGTCCACCCAGCTGGAAAAGCTGGAAGGGCAGGCCGAGGTCGCGCGCCAGTACCGCGAGCTGCAGGCCGACGGCGAGAAGAAGCAGCATGCCCTGTGGTTCCTGAAGGAATCGGCCGCGCGGGAAGAGCGCCGGCGCGGCATGCAGGAGATAGAACAGGCCCAGACCGAGCTCGAGGCCGCCATCGCGGGCCTGCGCGCCGGCGAGGCGGCGCTGGAATCGCGCCGCCAGGCCCACTACGCCGCGGGCGATGCGGTGCATGCGGCCCAGGGCGCGCTGTACGAGGCCAACGCCCAGGTCAGCCGGCTGGAGGCCGAGATCCGCCACGTGGTCGAGGCGCGCAACCGGCTGCAGGCGCGCAAGACGCAGTTGCAGGAGCAGATCGCCGAATGGGACTCGCAGCAGGCCCATTGCACCGAGCAGATCGCCCAGGCCGAGGAAGACCTGGCCGCGGGCGCGGCCCGCGCCGAGGAAGCCCGCCTGGCCGCCGAGCAGGCCCAGGAAGGCCTGCCCGCGGTCGAGGCGCGCGTGCGCGAGGCCGCCGCCGGGCGCGACGGCATGCGCAGCGCCCTGGCGCGCGTGGAGCAGGACCTGGCGCTGGCCGCCCAGGCCCAGCGCGAGTCCGACCGGCAGCTGCAGATGCTGGACCAGCGCCGCGAGCGCCTGGAGCAGGAGCTGCGCGAGCTGCACGTGCCGGACGCCGCGCGCATCGAGCAACTGGCCGGCGACAAGGCCGCCGCCGAGGACCAGCTGCAGGAGGCCCAGGACGAACTGGCCGCGCTGGAGGGGCGCCTGCCCGAGGCCGACGCCGAGCGCGGCCGCGCCCAGCAGGCTGCCCAGGAAGAAGCCCAGTCGCTGGCCCGCCTGGAGGCCCGCCTGGCCGCGCTGGCCAAGCTGCAGGAGGACGTCCAGAAGCAGGGCGCGCTGGAGCCCTGGCTGGCCAAGCACGAGCTGTCCTCGATGGGGCGGCTGTGGCAGAAGCTGCACATCGAGAACGGCTGGGAAACCGCCCTGGAATCCGTGCTGCGCGAGCGCATGGCGGCGCTGGAAGTGCGCAGCCTGGACTGGGCGCGCGCCTTCGCCGACGACGCGCCCCCGGCGCGCCTGGCCTTCTATCAATTGCCGACGGCGGCGCCCGCGCCGGCCGCGGCCGCAGGGCTGGCCCCGCTGGCCGGGCTGCTGCGCATCACCGATCCGGACCTGCGCACCCTGCTCAACGACTGGCTGCGCGACGTCTACACCGCCGACGACGTGGCCCAGGCCGTGGCCGCGCGCGCCTCGCTGCCGCCGGGCGGGCAGTTCGTGGTCAAGAGCGGGCACCTGGTCGACGCCCACGGCGTGCGCTTCTACGCCGCCGATTCCGAGCAGGCCGGCATGCTGGCGCGCCAGCAGGAAATCGAGAACCTGCAGCGCGAGATCAAGGCGCGGCAGTTGATCGCCGACCAGGCCCGCGCGGCCGTGGCGCGCGCCGAGGCCGCCTGGCAGCAGGTCAGCCAGGCGCTCGCGCCCGCCCGCCAGCGGGTGTCGGAAGTCACCCGCCGCCTGCACGACATCCAGCTGGAATACGCCCGCCTGCAGCAGCAGGCAGAGCAGTCCGGCGAGCGCGGCGCGCGCCTGCGCGACGACCTGGCCGAGCTGGCCGCCCAGCAGGAAGAGCTGCGCGCCACCCGCGAGGACGCCGAGGCGCGCTTCGAGACGCTGGACGCGGAACTGGCCGAACACCAGACGCGCTTTTCCGACGCCGAGATGGCGGGCGAGGAGCTGGCCGCGCAGGCCGAGGCCGCGCGCAGCCGCCTGCGCGACCTGGAGCGCGCCGCCCAGGAGGCCGAGTTCGCCGAGCGCGGCCTGCGCGCGCGCATCACCGAACTGCAGCGCAACCTGCAGCTGGCCGGCGAGCAGAGCCGCCGCGCCGGCGCCGAGCTGGAAACGGTCGAGTCCGAACTCGCCGCGCTGGACGACGCGGCCGCCCAGGCCGGCCTGCAGGACGCGCTGGAGCTGCGCGCCGAGCGCGAGGAAGCGCTGTCGCGCGCGCGCATCGAGATGGACACCCTGGCCGCGCAGCTGCGCGGCGCCGACGAGGAGCGCATGCAGCTGGAGCGCTCCCTGGAGCCGCGGCGCGCGCGCATCACCGAGCTGCAGCTGCAGGAGCAGGCCGCCCGCCTGGCCGAGGAGCAGTTCTCCGAGCAGCTGGACGCCCGCCAGGTCGACCGCGAGGCGCTGGCCGCCGAGCTGCCGACGCTGCCGCCCGAGTGGCAGCGCGCCAACTGGCTGCAGTCCGAGGTGCAGCGCATCTCGCGCCAGGTCGAGTCGCTGGGCTCGGTCAACCTGGCCGCGCTGGACGAGCTCAACGCCTCGCGCGAGCGCAAGGGCTTCCTGGACGCCCAGCACGCCGACCTGCTCTCGGCCATCGAGACGCTGGAGGACGCGATCCGCAAGATCGACCGCGAGACCCGCCAGCTGCTGCAGGAAACCTTCGACACCGTCAACGGCCACTTCGGCGAGCTCTTCCCCAAGCTGTTCGGCGGGGGCGAGGCCAAGCTCATCATGACCGGCGACGAGATCCTGGACGCCGGCGTGCAGGTCATGGCGCAGCCGCCGGGCAAGCGCAACAGCACCATCCACCTGCTGTCGGGCGGCGAGAAGGCGCTGACCGCCACCGCGCTGGTGTTCGCGCTGTTCCGCCTGAACCCCGCGCCGTTCTGCCTGCTCGACGAGGTCGACGCGCCGCTGGACGACGCCAATACCGAGCGCTACGCCAACCTGGTCAGCGCGATGAGCGAGCAGACGCAGTTCCTGTTCATCTCTCACAACAAGATCGCCATGCAGATGGCCAAGCAACTGGTGGGCGTCACGATGCAGGAGCAGGGGGTTTCGCGTATCGTGGCGGTGGACATCGATTCGGCGGTGCAGCTGGCCGCCGAAGCCGCCTAGGCCCGTGCCCATGGCCCACCACACGCATCGTCGCGGCGGAGCAGAGAAATGAGTGATTTGCAGATCGGACTGATCGGCCTCGGCATTCTGCTGATTTTGCTGGTGCTGTGCTTCAACTGGTGGCAGGACAGGCGGGTGCGCCGGCGCATGCAGACGCACTTCCCGGCCGCCGAGCACGATCCCCTGCTGGGCGGCGGGGCGGCCTCGGCCGGGGTCGCCGGCGCCCGCCGCGAGCCGGGCATGGAAGCCGGCGAGGCCGGCGGCTCGCCGTTCGAGCCGCGCCACGAAGGGCCGGCCCCGGGCGACGACGCCGAAGAGGCCGACCCGGCCAGCGAAGTCGTGATCGAAGTGGTGTTCCCGGAACCCGTGGCCGGCGCCGAGCTGATCCCCGCGGCGCGCGGCCTGCGCGCGGCCGGGCGCAAGCCCCTGCGGCTGTTCGCCCAGACCGCCCAGGGCGTGCACCGCGCCCGCCTGCATGCGGGCGAGTCCTACGCCTCGGTGCAGATCGCCGTGCTGCTGGCCAATCGCAGCGGGCCGCTGACCGCCATCGAATGGTCGCAGGCCTGGGCGCGCGCCCAGGACCTGGCCGAGCGCTTCGAGGCCGCCATCGAAGGGCCGGACCAGCAGGAAGTGCTGGAGCGCAGCGCGCGCCTGGACGACGTCTGCGCGGCCCTGGATACCCAGGTGGGCCTGACCCTGGTGCTGCCGGGCATGCAGCCGTCCGACGCCGTGCTCGACGCGGCGCGCGCCATGGGCTTCGTGCCCGACGGGCCGCGCCTGGCCTGGATGTCCGACTCGGGCGTGCCGCGCTTCACGCTGGCGCACGGCGACGGCGCCGGCTTCGACGGCATGGCGCGCCTGGAGCGGCTGAACCTGCTGCTGGACGTGCCGCGCAGCCCGGCCGACGACCACGCCTTCGGCCGCATGGCCGCGGTCGGCCGCGAGCTGGCCGGCAAGCTGGGCGGCAGCCTGGTCGACGACCAGGGCAGGCCGCTGCAGGAAGGCAGCGAGGCCGCCATCGACGAGCGCCTGCAGGTGCTCTACGGCCAGCTGGAGCAGGCCGGCCTGAGCGCCGGCGGCGCGCGCGCCATGAGGGTGTTTTCGTGACGGCAGGCGCAGGGCGCGGGTCGGCCGACCCGCAGCAGGAAGCGGCGCGCCTGCGCGCCGAGATCGAGCAGCACAACCAGCGCTACTACGTCCAGGACGCGCCGGTCATTTCCGACGCCGAGTACGACGCGCTGATGCGCCGCCTGCTCGAACTGGAAGCCGCGCATCCCGAGCTGGTCACGCCCGAGTCGCCCACCCAGCGGGTGGGCGCGCAGCCCCTGTCGGCCTTCGGCAGCGTGCGCCACGCCGTGCCCATGCTGTCGCTGGGCAACGCCTTCGACGCCGAGGACGTGCAGGCCTTCGACCGTCGCGTGGCCGACACCCTGCGCGAGGCCGGGATGATAGGCGAGGGCGAGGAAGTCGATTACTTCTGCGAGCTCAAGCTCGACGGCCTGGCCATCAGCCTGCGCTACGAGGACGGCCGCCTGGTGCAGGCCGCCACGCGCGGCGACGGCCAGACCGGCGAGGACGTGACCGCCAACATACGCACCGTCCGCTCCATCCCGCTGCGCCTGAAGGGCGAGGCCCCGAAGGTATTGGAGGTGCGCGGCGAGATCCTCATGTACCGCGGGGATTTCGAGCGCCTGAACCGCATGCAGGGCGAACGCGGCGACAAGGTCTTCGTCAACCCGCGCAACGCAGCGGCGGGCAGCCTGCGCCAGCTGGACCCGCGCGTGACGGCGCAGCGGCCGCTGCGCTTCTTCGCCTACAGCTGGGGCGAGGTGCACGGCCTGCCGGGCGGGGTGGGCACCGCCATCGCCGAGCAGGCGCCGGGCCTGGCCGCGACGTCCTCGCTGCCGCGCGACAGCCACGGCGCCATGCTGCAGTGGCTGGAGGAACTGGGCCTGCCGGTCAACACCCGCCACAACCGCCACGCCCGCGGCGCGGCCGGCCTGCTGGCCTTCTACGAATCGGTCGGCGCGCAGCGCGCCGGCCTGGCCTACGACATCGACGGCGTGGTCTACAAGGTCGATTCGCTGGGCTGCCAGAAGGTGCTGGGCTTCGTGGCGCGCGCCCCGCGCTTCGCGCTGGCGCACAAATTCCCCGCCGAGGAAGTCACCACCCGGCTGCTGGGCATCGAGGTGCAGGTCGGGCGCACCGGCGCCATCACGCCCGTCGCCCGGCTGGAGCCGGTGTTCGTGGGCGGGGTCACGGTGACCAACGCCACGCTGCACAACGAGGACGAGATACGCCGCAAGGACGTGCGCGTGGGCGACACCGTAGTGGTGCGCCGCGCCGGCGACGTCATTCCCGAAGTGGTCGCGCCGGTGCTGGAAAAGCGCGTCGGCGACCCGCCGCTCTTCGTCATGCCCACCGCCTGCCCGGTGTGCGGCTCGGCCATCGAGCGCCTGGAGGACGAGGCCATCGCGCGCTGCACGGGGGGATTGTTCTGTGCCGCGCAGCGCAAGCAGACGCTGCTGCACGCCGCCGGCCGCAAGGCGCTGGACATCGAGGGCCTGGGCGAGAAGCTGGTCGACCAGCTGGTCGACAGCGGCCGGGTGAAGTCGCTCGCCGACCTGTACGGCCTGCAGGCCGAGGAACTGGCGCAGTACGAGCGCATGGGCGCCAAGTCGGCCGAGAACCTGGTGGCGGCCATCGCCCGCGTGCGCGCGCCCAGCCTGGGCCGCCTGCTGTACGCGCTGGGCATACGCCACGTGGGCGAGACCACGGCGCGCGACGTGGCGCGCCATTTCGGCTCCATCGACGCCATCATGGACGCCGACGAGGAAGCGCTGCTGGCCGTGCACGACGTCGGGCCGGCGGTGGCGGGCTCGATCCGGCGCTTCTTCCAGGAGCCGCACAACCGCGAGGTCATCGCCGCGCTGCGCCGCCAGGGCGTGGAGCCGGTGGCCGAGTCCGCGCCCAGCGGCGGCTCGCTGGCCGGCAAGACCTTCGTGCTGACCGGCACCATGCCCAACTGGACGCGCGACGAGGCCACGCGCCACATCCTGGCCGCCGGCGGCAAGGTCAGCGGCTCGGTATCGAAGAAGACCGCCTACCTGGTGGCCGGCGAGGAAGCCGGCAGCAAGCTCGCCAAGGCCCAGGAGCTGGGCGTGCCGGTGCTCGACGAGGACGGGCTGAAGGCGCTGCTGGGGCTGTAGCGCGGCGGGAGCCGGGATTTCCCCGGCCCTTTCGAAGCCATGCGAGCGGTCGCGGGCCCCGCTTCCTAGAACTGGTATTTCACGTTCAGGAACGCGCTGCGCGGGGCGCCGTAATAACCGGAATACCACCAGTCGGACACGGAGACGATGTACTTCTTGTCGAACAGGTTGTTCACGTTCAGCGTGGCCGAAAGATTGTCGCTGAATCGATAGCGCGCCATGAGTCCGACCACCGCGAACGGCTTCTGCTCCCAGTACAGATCCCGGCCGATCTGCCAGGCGTTGACGGTGGAATAGGTCTTGCTCTGCCAGTTCACGCCGCCGCCTATCGTCAGCCGGTTCCAGTCGCCCGGCAGGCGGTAGGTGGTCCACAGCTTGACCAGGTGGCGCGGAAAGGTCGTCCTGATGCGCTCGCCCTGGGCGTTCTTCGTCCGGCCGTAGGTCCAGGACGCTGAAATATTCCAGTCGCTGTTCAGCGCGCCGGTCACCTCCAGGTCAAGGCCCTGGGTCTTGGCGCCCTTGACGGCGCGCGAGGCCGGGTTGGTGGTGCCCGGGACGACGTGGCCCGGATCGGATTCGGTGAGGTTGTCCTGGCGGATCCGGTAAAGCGCCACGGCCGTATTCAGCCGGCCGGCCAGCCAGCCGCTCTTCAAGCCGATTTCGTAGGTGCTTCCCTCGCGGGGATCGATCACGTTCCCGTAGCGATCCTGCGCGGTCTGCGGCTTGTAGATGGTGGCATAGCTGGCGTAGGCCGCATGCGTGTCGCCGATGTCGTAGACCAGCCCGCCATAAGGCGTCCACACGCTGCTTTCGGAGGACGGCGAGACGCTGTAGTAGCCGGCGACGTTCCGGGTGACCTGGTTGGAGTCGTAGCGGAAGACCTTGGTGCCGACGATGAGCTTGAGCCGGTCGCCCAAGGCGAAGCGGCCCGCCCCGTACAGGCTTTTCTGCCGCCTGGGATTGTCGAACCTGACGTAGGTGTCGCCGTATCGACCGGCGCCGGTGCGGTCCCAGGTGTGCAAGTTGGCGGGGCTGTAGTCCAGCCCGCTCTCGTCGAAACTGCCGTGCGTGTAATTGGCCATGTCCTGGTAGTCGGCGCCCAGCACGATGTCGTGCTGCCGGCCCAGCAAAGTCAGCGGGCCGCGCACGTTCACGTCCACGCTATCGATTTCGAGGCGATGGTCGCGGCGCTCCGCGTTGAGCATGTAGCCATCGCCGGTCGCACGATCGGCGAATCCCGAGTTGACTCCCAGGTAGATGGCGTCTTCCCTCTGCGACGAGCGCAGGCGGTTCGCCGATACCTTCAGCTTCCAGCCCTGGGCGAGATCCTGATCCAGCGTGGCGAAGAGCGTGGTCGTGCGGCTGTCGAAGCGGTTGTCGCGGCTGGCCGGGCTGAAGGAGCGCGGCAAGTCGGTTCGCGTGCCGTCGCCGTACCACAGGGGGAAGCCGATGTAGGCGGACGTGCCCTGGGTCTTGCGGCGCTGGTGCTCCACCCCCGCCGTCAGGCGGGTCGTGTCCGTCAGGTCGGCCTCCAGCACGCCGTAGAAGATCTTTTTCCCGCTGCCGTAATGGTCGATGAAGCTGTCGCCGTCCTGCCAGGCGGCGACGGCGCGGCCGCGCAGGCTTTTCGATGCGTTGAGCGAGCCGGAAAGGTCCAGCATCCCACGCTTGTCGTTCCACGAGCCCAGGCCCCCTTCGATGCTGGCCTGGAACTCGGCGGTGGGCTTCTTGCGCACCAGGTTGATGGTGCCCGACGGGTCGCCCGCCCCGCTCATCAGGCCCGACGATCCGCGCAGCACCTCGACGCGATCGTAGATCGCCATGTCGGCCACGCTTTGGGATGCCTGCGGCGCCAGCCCCTCGTTGAGCGATGCGGTGTTGACGCCATCCAGCTGGTAGTTGTCGATCTCATAGCCGCGCGACGTGAATCCGGTGCGCGCGGTTCCCAGCGAATACTGCGTGACGCCGGGCACTTGCGCCATGACTTGCGCCACCGTGGTCAGGCCCTGGTCTTCCATGCGCTGGCTGGTAATGACGCTTACCGATTGCGGCGTCTCGCGCAGCGTCAGGCCCAGCGGCGTGGCGGTATTGCTTGGGCCGGGTGCGATATAGGAGCCGGTTCCTTCCGTGGACGAGACGGCGGAGCCGGTCACCAGCACCGGCGCCAGCTGCGTCGCTTCCCCCGAGGCAGGCCGCGAGAGCGAAGCCGTCTTCCCGTTCCAGCGGACTTCTATGCCCGTTCCCCGCAGCAATTGCGCCAGCGCCTGCTCCGCGGTCAAGGCGCCCGACACGGCCGGGGCGTTCAGGCCGGCCACGGTTTCGGGCAGGTAGTAGATCTGGATGTCGGTCTGCCGGCCCAGTTGCAGCAAGGCCTGGTTCAGCGACTGCGCGGGAATGTCGATCCGTGCCGGGGCCGCGCCCTGGGCGTATGCCGTGCCGTGCGGCAGGCCGAAGGCCAGCGCGAGCGAAACGGCCAGTCCGTTCAGGCCGAGGCCGAGCCGCTTGCCGCGGGATGCGGCCGATGCGCGGGCCGATGTGTGCTTGGTAGTGCGGGGATTCACGGGACGTTCTCTTGACAATGGAAGCGACGCATGCGCGCCTAACCCTTCGGCCAAAGGTTCGTTGCGGCCTGGCCTCGTCAGCCGACGAATGCCCTGCCTTTCATTGATAAAGAGAATCGGGAGGCATGAACCCCGTAAAGATTTTCGTTCCCATTTGGAAACTAAATGTTTCCATGGCGGGGCGAACGGGAGGCGAGCTTCATCCCGGACCGAGGCCCGGCATGCCGCTTGGGAGCAGGAAGATTTCAGCGAGGAACGATTTCGCTGCCGCCGTCGGGCAGCCGCAGCACCGCCACCGGCGCGAGGGACGGAAGGACGTCGAGGAATGCGTCGGGATCATCGGTGCTGAACACGCCCGCCACGCGCAGATCGCGCAAGGCGGCGGATCGCAGCCGAACCGGCCGGGCGCGGTAGCGGTTCATCTCGGCCACGATGGCTGCCAGCGGCGCGGCGTCGAACACGACCTTGCCCTGCCGCCAGGCAGTCAGCGCATCGACATTCGCCGCTGCGGCCTCGGGCAGGGCCGCCGTGCCGGCCACCTGCAGGGCCTGGGCCGCGCCCAGCCGGCGCGCCTCGCGGCGCCACCATTTGCCGCCGGCCACTTCCACGGAGCCGGAGGCCACGGCGACCGACACCCGGTCGGCGTCGCGCCGCACGTTGAACTGCGTGCCGGTAACCGTCACGGTGGCCAGGCCGGCATCCACCACGAAGGGGCGGTCTGCGGCCTGCGCCACCGAAAAGAAGGCCTCGCCCTGCTCCAGCAGGATGCGACGCTCGGATTCGTAGAACCGCACCTGGGCGATGCTGTCGGTGTTCAGCGTCAGCGCCGAGCCGTCGGGCAGATCGACAGTCCGGCGTTCGCCGCGCCGGCTGGCGTAGCGCCCGGAAAACGCCGGCTCGCGGAACCATCGCTCCGGCCCGGCCAGCACGGCCGCCACGGCTGCGCAGGAAGCGCCGCCCGCGCCCAAGGCCAGTATCCGGCGCCGGGACGAAAGCGCGGCGGCCGGCGGCTGCGGGCGGCGGCGAAGGATGTTTTCGAAGACTTTGTCGGGGGTCGCCCCGGCCACGCCCCATACCCGCATCATTTCCCGATACGCCTGCTCATGGCGGGGATCGGCCTGGCGCCAGGCCTCGAACACGCGGCGCTCGTCGGGCGTCATCAGGCCGCCGTGGTCGCGGGTGAACCAGTGGGCGGCCGCATCGAGCGGGTCGTCGGGAATGTTCGGGTCGTCTGTGGTCATGCTGGACGCGGAAGCCGCCGGGCGCGGATTTTTGCAACCCCTTCACTAGAAGGACGGCTGACGAAGGCAAGCCCCGTAAGTTTACGAGGCGAATTTCTGTAAGCGATGGTGCAAGTGCCGCATGGTCTTCGTCAGGTGTTTTTCCACGGTGCTGACCGACAGCCCCATGTGCCGGGCGATTTCCGGCACCGTCCGGTTTTCCAGCCGATGCCAGGCGAATATTTGCCGGCAGACCAGGGGCAGTTCTTCCAGGGATTCGGACAAGGCCCGCGACAATTGGGCTGCGTAGGCGGTCGATTCGACATCATCGACGATGGGATGCGCGTCTTCCGCCAGTTCGTGCAAGGAAAGGGCGGGGAAGGAATGCTCCCGCCGATGGCGGCTGATCAGCCCATTGACGGCGCTGCGGTACAGATAGGCGCGGGTATCCCGGATGGCCAGCGTGTCCGTGCCGAGCAGGCGTTCCGTCGCGTCCTGCACGGCGTCCTCGGCGTCGTGCGCATTGGAGCGGGATTTGGCCCATGATCCGATCAGCCCGCTGTAGTGAGCGAGCCAGCCGTTCTTGGGCGCAGGCGGGCGGGACATGGCGGGGGCGGGAAGCAGTCAGCGCATCAAGCCCGCCATGTTAGCAACAATTCTCATTTATATGTTGGGGCGGCAGTTCCACGACTGCCCCGCCCCATGGCCTGCTGCCGGACTCCCGCGCTGCCCGGCCGTTCCCGGCCGTCCCGCATCGATGCCTTCGGCGCCCCGCGGGACTACCTGCGGCGCGGGCGGTGCGCGTTCCAGCCGGCGGGCATTTCCACCGGGGACTGCTGCGGCAGCGGCCGGATGGCGCCGGGCTTGAGCCGGTCGGCACGCACGCGCGCGGCCGGGGCGGCCGGCTGCGGCGCGGCCGCCGCCGGTTCGGGCTCGGGCGGGCGCTTGCGCAGGTAGGCGTTGAGGTTGTCCACGCAGCGGCGGGCGGCCACGGCCGACAGCAGGGCGCCGGTGGTCAGGGTGTAGGGCGCGTCGCGGCGCAGTTCGAGTTCGACCTGGGACACCGGATAGGCGAGCAGGTGGTCGCGCTGCGCCGGGCCGCCTTCGGGCGCGGCCAGGGCCTTTTCGCCGCGCAGCCTGGCCTGCACGACCTGGGCGAGCGGGATGCTGTGCCTGCGCACCAGGCCGACGGCGAGCTCGTCGTCGATGTGCACGGCCTTGTCCCGCCAGGACAGGCGGGCGGTGCGGCGCACCGGCTGCAGCAGCGCGCGCGCGGCGATGGCGCTGCCCATGAGGGCGATCAGGCTGATCACCAGCAGCCCGCCGTACACCGCGTTGGCCACCGGGCTGCCCGGCGGGCCGTCGGCCACCAGCCACAGCACCACGGCCAGCGAGACCGCCAGGCCCGCCAGCCCCATCAGGGCGGGCGAGCGCAGGTCGTAGCTGTTCTGCTCGAAGACGTAGTCCTCGCCCTGCGCGTACCAGCCCGCCCAGTTCCGGTCCTGGCCCTGGGGCGGGCGAGCCGGCGCCGAGGGGGCCGGCGGATCGAGGTCGACGGGTTCGGTAGGCATCATGGCGGCGGCCCGCAGGGGGAAAGCCTGGATTATGACCGAACTTACTGGATTTTGGCTTTGCCGCGGAGTTCTTCCTGGTAGCTGGCCACGGACTGCTGGCGCAGCATTTCCTCGATCTGCGGGCGGACCTGGTCGAGCGGCGGGAATTCGACCGGGCGGGCGTCGTCCAGGCGGATCACGTGCCAGCCGAACTGCGTCTGCACCGGCTTGGCGGTCATCTGGCCCTTCTTGAGCTCGCCGACGGCCTTGGCGAAGGGGGCGACGTAGTTCTCGGCCGGCGCCCAGCCCAGGTCGCCGCCGTTCTTGGCGCTGCCGGGATCCTTGGAGTTCTTGGTGGCCAGGTCCTCGAACTTGGCCTTCTTGGCGTTGATCTGGGAGATCAGGTCGTTGGCGGTCTTCTCGTCCTCGACCAGGATGTGGCGGACCTTGTATTCCTGCTGGTCGCCCTGTTCCTTCTTGAGCTTGTCGTACTGCTCGGTGACCTGCTGGTCGGTGACGGGGTGCTTCTTGATGTAGTCGGTCATCAGGGCGCGCACCAGGATGCCCTGGCGGGCCAGTTCCATTTCGGTGGCGACCTCGGGCTGCTTGGCCACGCCGCTGGCCTCGGCGGCCTGCACGAAGACCTGGCGGCTGATGAGTTCCTGCTTGACCTGCTCGCGCAGCTGGGGCGAATCGGTGGCGCCCTGGGCGACCAGCAGCTTGACGAACTGGTCCACGCTCTGTTGCGTGATGGGCTTGCCGTCCACGGTCGCCACGTTCTGGGCGAATGCGGGAACGGCGACAGCGCAGGCGGCCGCCAGCATGACGAGTTTCTTCATGGGTTTCCTCTTTGGGGCGCCTGGGCGTCTATTGCCAGGGCGTGTATGGACTGAGGGATGAGATCCTGCAAATGATGATACACCAGCCTGTGGCGCGCCACGGGCGGCATCCCGGCGAAGCAATCGGCGACGATGCGCACGCGGTAATGGCCCGCGCCGCCGGCCGCGCCGGCGTGGCCGGCGTGCAGGTGCGATTCGTCCTGGATGTCCAGCGCGGCCGGCGAAAGCGCGGCCAGGCGCTGGCGGATCTGGGCGATGCGGTCGGCGCCGGCCGGCTGCCCGGCCGGGCCGGCCGGGTCGGTCCGAACGGACGCGCTCATGGCTGGCCGCCGGCCTGGTCGCCGGGCCCGGCGGCAGGGCGCTGCCCGTCTTCGGGCTGGATGTGGCGGCTCAGCCAGATCGATTGCAGCACCACGAAGGCCAGCAGCAGGCCCATCAGGCCGAAGACCTTGAAGTTGACCCACTGGGCCTCGGTGAAGTGGCCGGAGAAGGCCACGTAGAGGTTGAGCGCGCCGGCCGCCAGGAAGAAGGCCGTCCAGCTGGTGTTCAGGCGGTCCCAGGCGGCGTCGGCCAGCGGGATGTCGCCGCGCAGCATCTGGCGCAGCAGGTTGCGGCCCGCGAACAGCCGCGCGCCCAGCAGCGCGCCGCCGAACAGCCAGTACAGCACGGTCGGCTTCCATTTGATGAAGGTGTCGTCGTGCAGCAGCAGGGTGGCGCTGCCGAACACCACGATCACGCCCAGGTTGATCCAGTGCATGGGCTCGATGGGCCGGCCCGTGATGCGCAGCCAGGCGATCTGCGCCACGCCCGCGGCCATGGCCACGGCGGTGGCCGCGTAGATGTCCGCGTAGCGGTAGGCCGCGAAGAACAGGATCAGCGGGAACAGGTCGAACAGGAGCTTCTTCATGGGCGGGCGGCGTCCTCGGGCTCGAAGCGCAGCGCAAGCGAGTTGATGCAGTAGCGCAGGCCGGTGGGCGGCGGCCCGTCGTCGAAGACATGGCCCAGGTGGGCGTCGCAGACGTTGCACAGCACTTCCCGGCGCACCATGCCGTGGCTGGTGTCGGTTTCCTCGCGCACGAGTTCCGGGTCTATGGGCTCGAAATAGCTGGGCCAGCCGCAGCCCGCGTCGAACTTGGTGTCGGAGGCGAACAGCGCGGTGCCGCAGGCCACGCAGTAATAGATGCCGGGGGTGAAGGTGTCCCAGTAGCGGCCGGTGAAGGCGCGCTCGGTGGCCTTTTCGCGCACGACGGCGTATTCGTCCGGGCTGAGCTGCTCGCGCCATTGCGCGTCGGTCTTGCGGATTTTATGCATGGTGGAAGGCGCGGGCCGGCCGCGCTGCACGTGACGGTGGTGGATTCTGGCCGGTATCGGTCGGGATTGGAGCGCCGCGGCCGGCAAAGGTTCGCGCGGTTGGCGCGCGCCGCCGCCGGGCGGCCCCGGCCGCGGCCGAGCTTTCCATCTTAATCGAGAATTTTTATTCATATAATCTTTCCTTTTGCCGCTTCTGCACAAATCCAACCCGCCGGGCGTGACGTGCCACACGGCATGCCTCCCAGGAGACAATCCATGATACGTAGCCTGCCGCGCCGGCCCCTGCTGGCCGTCGCCACCGCCTTTGCGCTCGCCCTGCCGCTGGCCGCCGCCGCCCAGGTCAAGGTCGGCGTTTCGCTGTCCAGCACCGGCCCGGCCGCCTCGCTGGGCATCCCCGAGCGCAACACGGTCGCCCTGCTGCCCACGGAGCTGGCCGGCCAGAAGGTCGAATACATCGTGCTGGACGACGGCACCGACACCACCCAGGCGGTGCGCAACATCCGCAAGCTGGTGTCCGAGGACAAGGTGGACGTGGTGGTCGGCACCTCGGTCACGCCGGGCTCGATCGCCATGGTGGACGTGGCCGCCGAGACCGGCACGCCGGTGATCAGCGTGGCCGCCAGCGTCAAGATCGTCGCCCCGGTGGACGACAAGCGCCGCTGGGCCTTCAAGACCCCGCAGAACGACGAGCTGATGGCCGGCGCCCTGGCCGACGCCATGGTCAGGCACCAGGTCAAGACCCTGGGTTTCATCGGCTTCGCCGACGCCTACGGCGACGGCTGGCTGGCCGAGATGCAGCGCGCGGCCGAGGCCAAGGGCATCAAGGTGGTCGCGGCCGAGAAGTACGCGCGCAACGACACCAGCGTCACCGGCCAGGTGCTCAAGCTGGTCTCGGCCAAGCCCGACGGCATCCTGATCGCCGGCGCCGGCACGCCCGCGGCGCTGCCCCAGAAGGAGCTCAAGAGCCGCGGCTACCAGGGCGTCATCTACCAGACCCACGGCGCGGCCAACAACGACGTGCTGCGCGTGTGCGGCGCGGACTGCGAAGGCATGTTCCTGCCTGCCGGCCCGCTGCTGGTGGCCGCCCAGCTGCCCGATTCCAATCCGGTCAAGCAGTCGGCGCTGGCCTACATCCAGGCCTACGAGAAGGCGCACGGCGCGGGCTCGACCAACACCTTCGGCGGCCACATGTGGGATGCCGGCCAGTTGATCGCGGCGGCCGTGCCCGTCGCGCTCAAGGGCGGCGCCAAGCCCGGCACGCCGGAGTTCCGCGCGGCGCTGCGCGACGCGCTGGAAGGCGTTAAGGACCTGCCGGCCTCGCAGGGCGTGTTCAACATGTCGGCCACCGACCACGCCGGCTTCGACGAACGTTCGCGCGTCATGGTCAAGGTCGAGGGCGGCAAGTGGGTATACCAACCGTAGGGATTCCCCCCTACGCGCTTGCGCGCGCCCCCCGGGGGGCGACGCCGGCGGACCGGCGAAGCCGGCTCCGCGGCGTCCTGGATCGAGTGGCGCCTGTTTCATGCGATGCGGGTGCGCGTAGCGAAATGGAAAACTAGTCGTCGATGGACTCCACAATCGCGCTGATCCTGCTGCAGGACGGGATCGTCAACGGCGCCATCTATGCCTTGCTGGGCCTGGCCCTGGTGCTGGTGTTCGCGGTCACGCGCGTGATCTTCATCCCGCAGGGGGAGTTCGTCGCCTTCGGCGCGCTGACGCTGGCCATGCTGGTCAACGGCCGGCTGCCCGGCACGGTATGGCTGCTGGTCATCGGCGGCGCGCTGGTGACGCTGATGGAATGCAAGCGCGCGCTGCGCACCGGCGCCTGGGGCGGGCTGCCGCGCACGGCGCTGGCCAACGTGGCGCTGCCGCTGGCCCTGCTGTGGCTGCTGCCGCAGGCGATCGGGCCGCAGACCTCGCTGTGGCTGAACGTGGCGCTGACCCTGGTGCTGGTCGTGCCGCTGGGCGCCATGCTCTACCGCATCGCCTACCAGCCGCTGGCCGAGGCCTCGGTGCTGGTGCTGCTGATCGTGTCGGTGGCGGTGCACTTCGCGCTGATGGGCCTGGCGCTGGTGTTCTTCGGCGCGGAAGGCTGGCGCACGCCGGCCTTCGTGGAAGGCCAGTTCTCGCTGGGCGCGGCCACCTGGTCCATGCAGAGCCTGTTCGTGGTGGGCACCTGCGCGGCGCTGATCCTGGCGCTGTGGCTGTTCTTCGGCCGCACCCTGTACGGCCGGGCGCTGCGCGCGACGGCGGTGAACCGGCGCGGCGCGCGGCTGGTGGGCATCAGCACCAGCATGTCGGGCAGCCTGACCTTCACCCTGGCCGCGCTGATCGGCGCGCTGTCGGGCATGCTGATCGCGCCGGTGACCACCATCTACTACGACACGGGCTTCCTGATCGGGCTCAAGGGCTTCGTGGGCGCCATCATCGGCGGGCTGGTCAGCTACCCGGTGGCCGCGGCCGGCGCCCTGCTGGTCGGCGTGCTGGAGGCCTTCGCCTCGTTCTGGGCCAGCGCCTACAAGGAAGTGATCGTCTTCACGCTCATCATCCCCGTGCTGCTGTGGCGCTCGCTGTCCAGCCACCACGTGGAGGACGAGGAATGAGCGCGCCGGGCCGTCCCAAGCGCGAAATCCCCCTCGGGGGGACGGCGCGCAGCGCCAAGGGGGCGATATGAGCGCGCCGGGCCGTCCCAAGCGCGAGGGAAAGGCGAATACGCGGGTCCGCCTGCCCATCGCCGTCTTCCTGGTCCTGCTGGCCGCGCTGCCGCTCGTGCCGGCGACGCCGGAATTCTGGATCACGCAGCTGAACTACATCGGCCTGGCCAGCCTGGTGGTGCTGGGCCTGGTGCTGCTGACCGGGGTGGGCGGGCTGACTTCCTTCGGCCAGGCGGCCTTCGTGGGCGTGGGCGCCTACAGCACGGCCTGGCTGACCACGCAGATGGGCTGGTCGCCCTGGCTGGCGCTGCCGGCCGGGCTGGCGGCCACGGCGGCGATCTCCTGCGCGCTGGGCGCCATCACCCTGCGCCTGTCGGGCCACTACCTGCCGCTGGGCACCATCGCCTGGGGCCTGTCGCTGTTCTACCTGTTCGGCAACATGGACTGGCTGGGCAAGCACGACGGCATCGCCGGCATCGCGCCGCTGAACCTGCTGGGCGTGTCGCTGGCCAGCGGCCGGCACATGTACTACCTGATCTGGGCGCTGGTGCTGGCGGCCATGTGGCTCAGCCACAACCTGCTGGATTCGCGCCCGGGCCGGGCGATACGCGCGCTCAAGAGCGGCTCGGGCATGGCCGAGTCCTTCGGCGTGAACACCGCCGCCTACAAGGTGGTGGTGTTCGTCTACGCGGCGCTGCTGGCCTGTGTGTCGGGCTGGCTGTACGCGCACATGCAGCGCGCGGTGAGCCCCAGCCCCTTCGGGCTGAACTACGGCATCGAATACCTGTTCATGGCGGTGGTGGGCGGCGCCTCGCACGTCTGGGGCGCGCTGCTGGGCTCGACGCTGATCCTGGTGCTCAAGGACCAGATCCAGGACATCATGCCGCGCCTGCTGGACACCAGCGCCAATTTCGAGATGATCGTCTTCGGCGTGCTGCTGGTGGTGGTGCTGCAGTACGCGCGCGACGGGCTGTGGCCCATCGTCGCGGGCGGGTGGAACCGGCTGGGCGGGGGCGGCCCGAGGCGCGCGGCAGCGCCGCCGCCCGAGGCGCCGCCGCTGCCGCAGCGCCCGCGCCCGGCCGCCGGCCAGGTGGTGCTGCAGGTGGAGGCCCTGCGCAAGCAGTTCGGCGGCCTGGTGGCGGTCAACGACATCGGCTTCGCCGTGCGCGCCGGCGAGATCGTCGGCCTGATCGGCCCCAACGGGGCGGGCAAGAGCACCACCTTCAACCTGATCACCGGCGTGCTGCCGGCCAGCGGCGGCAGCGTCACCTTCCTGGGCGAGCGCATCGACACGCTGCCGGCGCGGCGCATCGCCATGCGCGGGGTGGGCCGCACCTTCCAGCACGTGCAGCTGCTGCCCGGCATGTCGGTGCTGGAAAACGTCGCCCTGGGCGCGCACCTGCGCTCGGACGTCGGCGTGCTGGCCGGCGCGCTGCACGCCGAGCGCGCGCGCGAGGCCCGGCTGCTGCACGAGGCCGCGCGCCAGCTGCAGCGCGTGGGCCTGGGCGACTACCTGTACGAGCAGGCGGGCAACCTGGCGCTGGGCCAGCAGCGCATCCTGGAGATCGCCCGGGCGCTGGCGGCCGACCCGGTGCTGCTGCTGCTGGACGAGCCGGCCGCGGGCCTGCGCTACAAGGAGAAGCAGGCGCTGGCCCGGGTGCTGGAGCAGCTGCGCGGCGAAGGCATGAGCATCCTGCTGGTCGAGCACGACATGGACTTCGTCATGCGCCTGACCGACCACCTGGTGGTGATGGACTTCGGCACCAAGCTGGCCGAGGGCAAGCCGGAGCAGGTGCGCAACGACCCCGCCGTGCTGGAAGCCTACCTGGGCGGCCTGGACGAGGACCTGGAAGCGGAGATCGCCGCGCGCGGCGCGGCGGCCGCGGGGGAGGCGCGATGAGCCCGGCCGCCGAGCCCATCCTGCGCGTGGAAGGCCTGTCGGCGCGCTACGGCAAGGTCAATGCGCTGGCCGGCGTGTCGCTGGCGGTGGCGCCGGGTGCCATCGTCACGGTGATCGGCGCCAACGGCGCGGGCAAGTCCACCCTGCTCAACGCCGTCATGGGCTCGCTGCCGCCGTCCGGCCACGCGGCCGGCCGGGTGCGCTACGCCGGCGCCGAGATCGGCGGCTGGCCGGTCGAGCGGCGCGTGGCGGCGGGCATGTCGCTGGTGCCCGAGCGGCGCGAGCTCTTCGCCAGCATGTCGGTCGAGGACAACCTGCTGCTGGGAGGCTTTCGCCGCTACCGGGCGCGCGAGCGCGGATGGACCGGCACGCTGGACGAGGTCTACGAATTGTTCCCGCGCCTGCGTGAGCGGCGCCGCCAGCAGGCCGGCACGCTGTCGGGCGGCGAGCGCCAGATGCTGGCCGTGGGCCGCGCGCTGATGGCCAGGCCCAGCGTGCTGATGCTGGACGAACCCAGCCTGGGCCTGGCGCCGCGCATCGTGCGCGAGATCTTCCACATCATCGCCCGCCTGCGCGAGACCGGCGTGGCCACGCTGCTGGTCGAGCAGAACGCCCGCGCCGCCCTGCAGGTGGCCGACTACGGCTATGTGCTGGAGACCGGCGAGGTGGCGCTGGAAGGGCCGGCGCGCGACCTGGCCGGCAATCCGCGCGTGATCGAGAGCTACCTGGGCCTGGGCCGGGCGCCGGCATCCGAGGGTTAGGCCGCCCGCCGCCGGCCGCGCCAGGCCAGCAGCTCGCCGACGATGCCGCGGCGGAAGGCCATCACGCAGACCACGAAGATCAGGCCGGTGACGATGGTGACCGATTCGCCCAGGCGCTGGAACCAGTCCAGGCCGGTCAGCCGCGCCGCGGCCATGCCGAAGTCGCCCACCTTGTTCTCCAGCAGCACGACGATGAAGGCGCCGACCACCGGCCCGGTCAGCGTGCCCAGCCCGCCTATCAGCGTCATCAGGATGACCAGGCCCGACATCTGCCAGGTGGCGTCCGACAGCGTGGCCGAGACGAACACCAGCGTCTTGGTGGCGCCGGCCAGCCCCGCCAGCCCGGCCGACAGCACGAAGGCCAGCAGCTTGTAGGCGTCCACGTCGTAGCCCAGGGAAACGGCGCGCGGCTCGTTCTCGCGGATCGCCTTGAGCACCTGGCCGAAGGGCGAATGGACGATGCGCCAGACCAGGAAGCAGCCGGCCGCGAACACGGCCATGACCAGGTAGTACAGGGCCAGGTCGCTGCGCAGGTCGACCAGGCCGAACAGCATGCCGCGCGGCACCTGCTGCAGGCCGTCCTCGCCGCCGGTGAAGGGCGCCTGCAGGAAGAAGAAGTACACCATCTGCGCCAGCGCCAGCGTGATCATGGCGAAATAGATGCCGCTGCGGCGGATCGCCAGCAGGCCGAAGGCCAGGCCCAGCAGCGTGGCGCAGGCCGCGCCGAAGACCAGCCCCAGCTCGGGCGGCAGGCCCCAGACCTTCAGCGCGTGGCCGGCGGCGTAGGCCGCGCTGCCCAGGAAGGCGGCGTGGCCGAAGGACAGCAGCCCGGTATAGCCCAGCAGCAGGTTGAAGGCGCAGGCGAACAGCGCATAGCACATCACCTTCATGGCGAAGATGGGGTAGACCCCCACGTAGGGCAGGACGGCGACGGCGGCGGCCAGTGCGATGCAGAGCAGGGCTTGGCGGTTCATTTTTCCCTACCGAACAGTCCGGCCGGGCGCAGCAGCAGGACGATGGCCATGACGATGAAGACCACGGTGCTGGACGCTTCCGGCCAGAAGACCTTGGTCAGGCCCTCGACCACGCCCAGCCCCAGGCCGGTGAGGATGGCGCCCAGGATGGAGCCCATGCCGCCTATCACCACCACCGCGAACACCACGATGATGAGGTTGGACCCCATCAGCGGCGAGATCTGCAGCACCGGCGCGGCCAGCACGCCGGCAAAGCCCGCCAGCGCCACGCCGAAGCCGTAGGTCAGCGTGACCATCAGCGGCACGTTCACGCCGAAGGACTCGACCAGCCGGGCGTTCTCGGTGGCCGCGCGCAGCAGCGCGCCCAGGCGGGTGCGCTCGATCACGAACCAGGTCGCCAGGCACACCGTCACCGAGGCCGCGACCACCCAGGCGCGGTAGTTCGGCAGCACCATGAAGCCCAGGTTGGTCGCGCCGCGCAGCGCCTCGGGCGCCGAATAGGGCTGGCCGGACACGCCGTAGAAGCTGCGCATCAGGCCTTCGATCAGCAGGGTCAGGCCGAAGGTCAGCAGCAGCCCGTACAGGTGGTCGAGGCGGTACAGGTGGCGCAGCAGCAGGCGCTCGATGACGATGCCGGCCGCGCCCACGGCCAGCGGCGCCAGCAGCAGCATGGCCCAGTAGTTCAGGCCCAGGTAGGCGTAGCCCATCCATGCCGCGAACGCGCCCAGCATGTAGAGCGCGCCGTGGGCGAAGTTGATGACGTTGAGCAGCCCGAAGATGACCGCCAGGCCCAGCGACAGCACGGCGTAGAAGGAGCCGTTGACCAGGCCCAGCAGCAACTGCCCCAGCAGGGCCTGGATGGGGATGCCGAAGACCGTCGTCACTTCTTGACCAGCTTGCAGGTCGATTCGGATAGTTTGGTGTAGACCTCCTCGCCGGGCAGGGTGGCGACCACCTTGTAGTAGTCCCACGGCCCCTTGGATTCGGCCGGCGTCTTGACCTGCATCAGGTACATGTCGTGGACCATGCGGCCGTCCTCGCGCACGTAGCCGCCGCTGGTGAAGAAGTCGTCGATCCTGTTGGACTTCATCCACTTCATGACGGTGTCGGCGTCGTCCGTGCCGGTGGCCTTGACCGCGTTCAGGTAGAAGGCGGCGGCCGAGTAGTCGGCCGCCTGCACCATGGACGGCTTGCGGCCGACCGCGGTCTCGAACTTGGCCGCCCAGGCGCGCGCCGCGTCGGACTGGTCCCAGTACCAGCCGTCGGTCAGGTACATGCCCTGGGTGGCCTGTAGGCCCAGCGAATGCACGTCGTTGATGAAGACCAGCAGGCCGGCGATCTTCATGGCCGGCGTGACGCCGAACTCGTTGGCGGCCTTGACGGAGTTGATGGTGTCGCCGCCGGCGTTGGCCAGGCCCAGGATCTGCGCGCCCGAGGACTGCGCCTGCAGCAGGAAGGAGGAGAAGTCGGAGGCGCCCAGCGGCGCGCGCACCTGGCCCTTGACCTCGCCGCCGGCCTGCTTGACCACGTTGGCGGTGTCGCGCTCCAGCGCGTGGCCGAAGGCGTAGTCGGCGGTCAGGAAGAACCAGCTCTTGCCGCCGTCCTTGACCACCGCCGAGCCGGTGCCGCGCGCCAGCGCCACGGTGTCGTAGGCGTAGTGCACGGTGTAGGGCGAGCACTGGGCGTTGGTCAGGTCCGAGGCGCCCGCGCCGATGGCGATGAAGGGGCGCTTCTTCTCGGCCGCCACGGCGGCCATGGCCAGGCTGGTGCCGGAATTGGTGCCGCCCACCAGCATGTCCAGGCGTTGCTGGTCGAACCATTCGCGCGCGCGGGCCGAGGCGATGTCGGCCTTGTTCTGGTGGTCGGCGAACAGCAGCTCGATCTTCTTGCCGGCGATCTCGCCGCCGGCGTCGGCGATGGCCATGCGTATGGCCTGCACGCCGGCCGGGCCGTCCAGGTCGGAATAGACGCTGGACATGTCGGTGATGAAGCCGATGCGGATCACGTCATCGGAAATGCCCTGGGCGTGCAGGGCGGGGGCCGTGGCGGCCAGGCCGGCCGCGGTGGCGGCGGCGCACAGGCTACGCAGTGTCATGATGGGGTCTCCTCCTGGACTGCTCGTAGTGGCTCGTATTGCCGGCGGACCGGCGCGGATACTCGCTGCGTGCTTCCCCATTGCCGTGGCTCCCGGCCCGCTTGTGCGCGCGGGCTTGTCTCCTGCGGGAGCGAGGCCTGGCCGGGCGCGCCCGGCGGCGCGCCTCAGACGCCCAGCAATTCGTTGAGCGCCTCCTGCTTGCCGGCCAGCTCGGCCGCCTCGAAATGCTCCACCACCTGGCCGTGCTCCATGACGTAGAAGCGATCGGCCAGCGGCGCGGCGAAGCGGAAGTTCTGCTCCACCATGACGATGGTGTAGCCGCGCTCCTTGAGCGCCGTGATCATGCGGGCCAATGCCTGCACGATGACCGGCGCCAGCCCTTCGGAAATCTCGTCCAGCAGCAGCAGGTTGGCGCCGGTGCGCAGGATGCGCGCCACCGCCAGCATCTGCTGCTCGCCGCCCGACAGCCGCGTGCCCTGGGCGTGGCGGCGCTCGCGCAGGTTGGGGAACATCTCGTAGATCTCGGCCAGCGACATGCCGCCGCCCAGCGCGCCCTCCGTGCCTTCCACCGCGGGGGGCAGCAGCAGGTTCTCCTCGCAGGACAGGCTGGCGAAGATGCCGCGCTCCTCCGGGCAATAGCCTATGCCCAGGTGCGCCACCTTGTAGGTCGGCAGGGCGATGGCCTCGACGCCGTGGATGCGTATCGACCCCTTGCGCGCGCCGGTCAGGCCCAGGATGGCGCGCAGCGTGGTGGTGCGGCCGGCGCCGTTGCGGCCCAGCAGGGTGACGACCTCGCCGCGCTCGACGCGCAGGTCCACCCCGTGCAGGATGTGCGATTCGCCGTACCAGGCATGCAGCCCGGCGATCTCCAGCGCCGGCACGCGCGGCGGCGCTGCCGACGCCGCCGCGCCGCCGGGCGCGCGCATGTCATTGCGGGTCTGCTGCCCGTTCATGGATGCGCTCCTGCCGGTTCCCCCTGGGGACTGCCCATATAGGCGGTCATGACGGCGGGGTCGCGCGATACCTGCTCGTAGGGGCCTTCGGCCAGCACCGAGCCGCGCGCCAGCACGGTGATGGTGTCGGCGATGGACGAGACCACGTTCATGTTGTGCTCCACCATCAGCACGGTGCGGCCGGCCGCCACGCGCTCGATCAGGCGCGTGACGCGCTCGACGTCCTCGTGACCCATGCCCTGGGTCGGCTCGTCCAGCAGCATCAGTTCCGGCTCCATGGCCAGGGTGGTGGCGATCTCCAGCGCCCGCTTGCGCCCGTAGGGCAGGCTGGCCGACACCTGGCCGGCGCAGCCGTGCAGGTCGACTTCGCGCAGCAGCTCCATGGCGCGCGCGTCCAGCGAGGCGAGCAGCCGCTCGCTGCGCCAGAAGTGCATGGACAGGCCGGTCTTGCGCTGCAGGGCGATGCGCACGTTCTCCAGCACCGTCAGGTGCGGGAAGACGGCCGAGATCTGGAAGGAGCGGATGATGCCGCGGCGGGCGACCTGGGCCGGGCGCTCGCCGGTGATGTCCACGCCGTTGTAGAGGATGCAGCCCGAGGTCGGGGCGATGAACTTGCTCAGCAGGTTGAAGCAGGTGGTCTTGCCCGCCCCGTTGGGGCCGATCAGCGCGTGGATCTCGCCGCGGCGCACGCGCAGGCTTACGTCCCTGACCGCCAGGAAGCCGCGGAACTCCTTGGTCAGGCCGACCGTTTTGAGTATGACGTCGCTCATGCGAGGGCGGGTTTGTCGTTTTGGGCCAGGCGCTAAAGCATGCTGCTGCCGGCGAAGTATGCGTACCGGCATCGGGAAAAACCATGCGGGTTTTTCATAGGTGGATGGGGCGATGCTTCGGAGGATCGCCCGCGGCCAGGGTAATCCCGTAGCGGCTCAGGCCGCCGGGGTCTTGGCCTTGTACTCGCACAAGTCCGCGATGCCGCACTGCGGGCACTTGGGCTTGCGCGCCACGCACACGTAGCGCCCGTGCAGGATCAGCCAGTGGTGCGCATCCAGCGCGTATTCGCCCGGCACGACCTTTTCCAGCTTGAGCTCGACTTCCAGCACGTTGCGGCCGGGGGCGAGCCCGGTGCGGTTGGCCACGCGGAAGATGTGGGTATCGACGGCGATGGTCGGGTGGCCGAAGGCGGTGTTGAGCACCACGTTGGCGGTCTTGCGGCCCACCCCGGGCAGGGCTTCCAGCTCGGGGCGGGTGCGCGGCACCTCGCCGCCGTGGCGCTCGATCAGCAGCCGGCAGGTGGCGATGGCGTTGCGCGCCTTGGTGCGGTACAGGCCGATGGTCTTGATGCGCTCGGCCAGGCCCTCCTCGCCCAGCGCCAGCATGGCCTGCGGGGTGCCGTAGTCCGGGAAGATGCGCCGGGTGGCCAGGTTGACCGACTTGTCGGTGGCCTGGGCCGACAGCAGGACGGCGATCAGCAGCTGGAAGGGCGTGCCGTATTCCAGCTCGGTGGTCGGGGCGGGGTTGGCGGCCTTCAGGCGCTCGAAGATGGCGCGGCGCTTGGCCGCGTTCATGGCTGCCTCTGCGCGCGGCGGGCGCGCGCCCGGGCCAGCGCCTGGGCGATGGCGGCCTGCTTCTGGGCATTGTCCGCCTCCGCCTGGGCCTGCCGCGCGGCGCGCGCCGCGGCCGAGCGCGCCGCCAGCCTGGCCTCGGCCTCGCGGCGCAGCCGCTCCAGGCGGCGCTTGCGCGAGTCGTAGCGGCGCCGCGCCGCAGCGGCGTCGGCGGCGCTCCAGTCGCGCGCCGGCTCCGCCGGCCGCATGGCGATGCAGTCCACCGGGCAGGGCGCCACGCACAGGTCGCAGCCCGTGCATAGTTCCGGGATCACGGTGTGCATGCGCTTGTTGGCGCCGGCGATGGCGTCGACCGGGCAGGCGGCGATGCACAGGGTACAGCCTATGCAATGGCGTTCGTCGATGACCGCCACCTGCAGCGGCCCGTGCCGGCCGCGGCTTTCGTCCAGCGGCAGGGGCGGGCGGCCGAGCAGGCCGGCCAGCGCGGCGATGCCCGGCTCGCCGCCGGGCGGGCAGCGGTTGATGGCCTCGCCCTCGGCGATCGCCTGGGCGTAGGGGCGGCAGCCGTCGTGGCCGCACTTGGTGCACTGGGTCTGCGGCAGCAGCGCGTCGATGCGCTCGACCAGGGAGGAATCCGGCATTGCGGGCAGGAAAAGGATGGCGCCGGGACGGCCGCCGGCGCGCCGGGCAGGCGCTGCCGGGACCGTCCGGGCGGTGCGTCCGGGTTCAGGCGGACTGTCGGACGAATCCGGCGATTTTAGGATAGATCAGCTCGCGCCAGCGCCGGCCGCTGAAGATCCCGTAGTGGCCGCACTGCGGCGCGGTGTAGTGCTCGCGGCGCGCGGCCGGGATGCCGGTGCACAGGTCCTGCGCGGCGCGCGTCTGGCCCTGGCCGGAGATGTCGTCGAGCTCGCCTTCTATGGTCAGCAGGGCCACGCTGCGGATGTCGGCCGGGCGCACCGGGCGCCCGTCGATCTGCCAGGTGCCGTTGGGCAGGCGGAACTCCTGGAACACGATGCGTATGGTGTCCAGGTAGAACTCGGCCGGCATGTCCAGCACCGCGTTGTATTCGTCGTAGAAGCGCCGGTGGGCGTCGGCGTCGCCGTCGTCGCCGCGCAGCAGGTCCAGGTAGAAGTCGTAGTGCGACTTCAGGTGCCGGTCCGGGTTCATGGCGACGAAGCCGGCATGCTGCAGGAAGCCGGGGTAGACGCGCCGGCCGGCGCCCGGGTAGCGGGCCGGCACCGGGTGGATGACGGTGTTCTCGAACCAGCTGTAGGGGCGGGTGGTGGCCAGGCGGTTGACCTGGGTGGGCGACTGGCGCGGGTCGATGGGCCCGCCCATCATGATCATGCTGCGCGGCAGACAGGGGTCGCCGGCCGAGGCCATGAGCGCGATCGCGGCCAGCACCGGCACGGTGGGCTGGCAGACCGACATCACGTGGGTGTCCGGGCCCAGCTGGCGCAGGAAGTCCTGCACGTAGCGCACGTAGTCGTCCAGGTGGAAGGGGCCGTCGGCGGCCGGCACCATGCGCGCGTCCACCCAGTCGGTGACGTAGACGTCGTTGCCGGGCAGCAGGGTGCGCACCGTGTCGCGCAGCAGCGTGGCGTGGTGCCCGGACAGGGGCGCGACCACCAGCATGCGCGGGCCGGGCGCGGCGCCCGCGGGCAGGTCGCGCTCGAAGTGGATCAGGCGGCAGAAGGGCTTGTGCGCCACGACCCGCTCGGTGACCTCGACCGCGCGGCCGTCCACCTGGGTGGTGGGCAGCTGCCAGGCGGGCTTGCGGTATTCCTTGCCCAGGCGGTGCAGCAGCTCGTAGCCGGCGGCCAGCTGGCGCGACACGGGCGTGTAGGCCAGCGGGCTGTAGGGATGGGAGAACAGCTGCGAGCTGGCGTCCGTGAAGGCGGCGAAAGGGGTCAGGAAGGACCGCTGCAGTTCATGGAACTGATAGAGCATCGAGGTTTCCTTCGGGTGGCGCTGGGCGATTATTGCGC
>Ga0182746_1001020_pt1 | contig 29418 bp, 28 predicted proteins | sample eDN3rd30CBELigOP_FD_128881 | JGI IMG/M metagenome (GOLD analysis project Ga0182746, IMG submission 128881) | Enriched Organic Plus compost microbial communities from Emeryville, California, USA - eDNA 3rd pass 30_C BE-Lig OP (version 2) (version 2) ...
CAGCAAATCACTCGCCGTGTACGAACGCACTCCCTTTTTGATGCTGGCAACGAAATAGGCCACGCCTTCATTGTCGCCGGAGTTGTAATCCTCGGTCGCCGGAATGCCCTGCTCGATCGCCGCCTTGCGATAAGCATCGAGAATTTCCCAGCGCACGCCGGGATCGGAGATGTGCCATTCGCCCTCCGTGCCGTGGGCAGGCAAGTCTTTGCGGTAGAAGGCTTCCGAGCGCTTGAAGTAGGGCAGCACATCGTCCCACGCCCAGCCGCGGTTCCCCAGCTGCCGCCAGTGGTCATAGTCGGAGGCGTGGCCGCGCACATAGACCATGCCGTTGATGGACGAGCTTCCGCCCAGCATCCGGCCGCGCGGGAGCGGCATCTGCCGGCCCCCCAGATAAGGTTCCGGCTCCGTCTGGTAGAGCCAGTCATATTTCGGCTTGCCGATCAGGTAGGGAAGACCGAGCGGCATGTCGATGAAGAAACCGCGGCCATTGCCACCCGCCTCGATCATCAGCACGCTCACCGAGGGATCCGCGGACAGGCGGTTGGCCAGGACGCACCCGGCCGTGCCACCTCCGACGATGATGTAATCATACACATCGTCCCCGGAGCTCTCTGTATCAACTGACTTTCTCATGGAGACTGCTCATCATGATATCCGAAGCGGGACGGCCCATTCTCAGTAAGCCCGCCATTTTGTCCATGGCAGGGCTGATATGCCTGAAGAACCCTTTGTAGCCGGTACAGAGATAGTTGAGCCCCTCCTCCCCATCGGGAGCGGTGAGGAACCGGTTGCGCGGGCATTCCCCGAAGCAAGCAAAAAGGACGTCGCAATCCTTGCAGTACCGCGGCAGGCTATCGGCCTTGTCTTGGCCGAACTTGCGTTGCCTGGGCGACGCGACAAGTTCGGCCATGCCCTGCTCCCGGATATTCCCGAGGAGATAGTCGGGCTCCACATAGTGATCGCATGAATAGAGATCACCATTGTGCTCGAGAGCAGGGGCGTCGCCGCAGGTCGGCGCGAAGAGGCACAGACTCGGCTGCCCAATCCAGTTTGCAAGCGCCGCATCGAAGGACTGGACGAAGACGTCGCCAACGTCCCGCTGAATCCATTCGTCGAAAATCTCGCTCAGAAAGCGGCCATACTGCTCCGGACGAACAGAACGCTCGGTCACGAGGTCGCCGTCCTGCATGTAAAGAGGCCGCTCGCCACCCGGACGAGAACTCCAGCCCCGATTGGCGCGCTCAATCGTCTCCCGGGTCACCCGCTCGACGATCGGAATGAATTGCAGATAGCGGGCTCCCATCTCATCACGGAAAAACCGGTAGACCTCCCCGCCATGGTCGCCGTTTGCGGCGTGCACGCAGCAAAGGATGTTCACCTCGACTCCAGCGCGCCGCAAGCAATCCCACGCGCGGATCACCTGGTCGAAGCTGCCGCGTCCGCCTTTGGCCACGCGAAAGGCATCGTGCATCTGCCGTGGCCCATCGACACTCAGCCCGACGAGGAAGCGATGCCGCTTGAAGAACTGCGCCCAGCGGTCATCCAGCAGGATGCCGTTGGTCTGAACGGTGTAGAGGATGCTTTGACCGGGCTTTTTATATTTGCGGACAAGGTCAACCGACCGCTCGAAGAACTCGAGCCCCATCAGAGTGGGCTCTCCACCCTGCCAGGCCACGGTGACCTCGCCCGGGCCATGCGCCGCGAGAAGCTGCGCGACATATGCCTCCAGGACCTCGTCCGACATCCGAAACCGGCTGCCGGGATAGAGGTTGTCCTTGCTCAGGAAGAAACAATACTTGCAGTCCAGATTGCAGGCAGCGCCGGTCGGCTTGGCCAGCAAATGGAAGTTCGCTGCGGTCATCCCGAACCCCCTCGGCTATTCGGCGCGGAGCGGCTGCGGCCTCTGCAGGTCGACGATGCTGATATCGATCCGCTCGATCCGCCCGGAGAAGGGGAACGGGGGCCGGACCTCTCCCGCAACCGGCGTGCCCCGCTCAAAGCCGATCGAAACGCCCTCCGTGGCCGACACCAGCTTGCCGATGGTCTTTCCGATCCTGCCTGAATCGACAACCCGGCCGTCAATGTTGAGGGCGATGTTCGCCGCACCACCGGGCCCCGGGCCCTGATAGTCGAATTGAAGCATGATGCTGTGATGACCCGGAGCAAGCGGTTCGGGCGAACGGAGCCTCAGCTCCATGTCGGGCTGATCGCCCGTGCGGTAGACCGCATGTACGACACCCTCCATCATGTAGATCGACCAGCCGCCGATCCAGCCACCCTGGGTGATGATCGTCCCGCTGGCCCCGGCACCGAGATTGACGCGAGCATCGGCCCGCCACGACCGGTTCTTCAGATCGGGGAATTCCGAACCTGGCATCCGGCGGCCGCTGGGAAAGTAAGTGAAGGCGGTGCGCCCGGCGAAGGGATTGGGCATCGGCTGGACAAGGTCGAACCACTGCCCCGCCCGGATCGGGAAGACATTGTTGCGCGCGCACGCACGATCAAAGCCCTCGCGCAGCTCGGCCAGCCGTTCGGGATGCTCCGCCGCAAGATCGTGATACTGCGAATAGTCCGACGTCAGATCGTAGAGCTCCCACCGCCATTCTTCCGGCGGCAGGCGTTTGCCAGGCTCCCATGGCAGGGCCTGCGGGCGGGTCGAGGCGATCCATCCATCCTTGTAGAAGGCGCGATGGCCGACCAGCTCAAAATACTGCTCGCGACTCGCGGGCGCCGGGATCTCCGGATCGAAGGTGTAGCGCATGCTGATGCCGTCGAACGGCCGCTGAGGGACGCCGCGGAGTTCTGCAGGCGGGGTAATGCCGGCCGCATCCAGAATGGTCGGCACGATGTCGATCACGTGGTGGAACGCCCCGCTCAATTCGCCGCGTGCACGAATGCCCGCGGGCCACGAGATGACGAGCCCGTTGCGCGTCCCGCCGAAATGCGAGGCGACCTGCTTGAACCACTGCAGCGGCGCGTTCATGGCCCAGGCCCAGCCGACCGGATAGTTGCTGAAGGAATTCGGCCCGCCGATGGTGTCGAGATTGGCGAGCAGTTCCTCCATGGTCGGTTCGACCGAATTGTATTTGGCGATCTCGTTTGTCGCGCCTTCCAGCCCGCCCTCGGCGCTGGCGCCATTGTCGCCCTGGATATAGACGATCAGCGTGTTGTCGAGCTGCCCCGAGGCCTCCAGCTCGTCCAGCACCCGGCCGAACTGGTGGTCCCAATGGGCCAGCATTCCGGCGAACGCCTCCATCATCCGGCGGTAGACCTGCTTCTGCTCCTCGGAGCAACTCTCCCAGGACGGGATCTGTTGCGGCCGCGGCGTCAGTTCGGCCGTCTCGGGGATCAGCCCCATCGCCTTCTGCCGCAGGAAGGTCGCCTCCCGCACCGCGTCCCAGCCCGCATCAAAAGCGCCGCGGAACCGCTCGATCCATTCCGGTGGCGCCTGATGCGGCGAATGCGCGGTGCCTGGCGCCAGATACAGCAGGAAGGGATTGTCCGGATGCAACGTCCGCTGCCGGCGCAGCCAGTCGATCCCGTGGTCGATCAGATCCCGGTCGAGGACATAGTCGTCCTGTGCCGGCGGCTCGACCAGGTTGCGGTTCTCGATCAGCGCCGGGATGAACTGGTTCGCCGCCCCGCCAAAGAAGCCGTAGTAATAGCCAAAGCCGTAGCCGTTGGGCCAACGGTCGAACGGACCGAGTGAGGTGGTCTCCCACAGCGGCGTATTGTGGTTCTTGCCGAGCCAGGCGGTGTCGTAGCCGTTGGCTGACAGAATATGCCCGACAGTCGCGGCCTCGGCCGGGATGACGGAGTTGTAGCCGGGCTGGGCAATGGCCATCTCGGCCAGTCCGCCAAAGCCGACCGCGTGATGGTTGCGTCCGGTCAGCAGCGCGGCACGGGTCGGCGAGCACATGGCGGCGGTGTGGAAGCGGTTGTAGCGGATGCCAGCCTGCGCCACCCGATCAAAGTTGGGCGTGGGGACCGGCCCGCCGAAGGTGCTTGTGGCGCCGAAGCCGACATCGTCCGTCAACACCAGCAGGATGTTCGGAGCGCCTTGGGGCGCACGGGGAGGTGTCGGAAAGCCCGAAGAAGTCATCAGTCTCGCCTTGTCATTCCTATGAAAGCTTCGGTGGCCCGGCCGCACTCACCGGAGCGTCTGCACCAGTTGCGCTGTTCCCGTGTGAACGGCCCATCGGCTTGATATGCGAAAGCGAGCACTCGCCCATCGCTGCTCGTCCAATCGACATGTCAGCTGAAGGTCAGGTTCTGCCGGCTGAACTGCTCATGTCGGTTTCACCGAAGGTGAGCCACCGGCCCCGACGCTATTGGTCTTGCGGTGTCGTTCCGGGAACTCGTCAGAGACGATCTCTCCCCTCCCCTTCGGATCAAGACTGCATCCGATCATATACTCCCTCCCCGCAAACGACCGTGCACGCCCGCCCGTCTTCAACTGGCGCAAGCCATTGGAACCCGATTGTTCACGGCGGAAAACAATGCGAATTCATGTTCGCATTTTATTTTTTACCTACTCCGAGTCAAGGGGCGATCGCGCCCCCCTCCAGCCGGAGGCTCCCGCTCATCGGCCGCGGCAAGAGCACCATCGGTGTCGCCTAGGCAGCGATTGCGGACGTCACACCGTGTGTTTCGTTGCGACGGTCAACGGGCTGGCGTCATCATTCTCGTTGCAGATTTGGATCATCCGTCGATTGCAGCACGCTGGCCAACCGCTCCAGTTCCAGGGTGTAGCAGTAAAGACAAAACAGCGATGCCAGAAGCATCGCCACCCTTGGAAGCAGGATCATTGCGCCTTCGGTTGAGCTCAGTTCAGGCGCGTGCCGCAGAAAGAAGACGCTGAACAGCGCCCCGCCGAAAATGAAACTGAGTCGACTGGCGAATCCGGCGACGTGGCCGAAAACGACGCCCCGCCATCTCGGGATTTCAATCCACTTGAACCGATACCAATAGGCCGCTTGGAACGAGCATATCGCGGCGACGAGCAAAACGAACTCGATCAGGGAAACCGAATGCAATACGCCCAGATCATCAATAACGGTCTGGAATGCGCGCTGGATCGCCGCGAGGATCGTGAAAGCTGCGATCGACTGAAGCCCCAGGCAGATCAGATATCGCCAGACTGGGTGCAATGTCCTGCCCTAGATTTCGATCAGGCAACCGGAAGCCATCGCGCTCGACTCACGGCCCCTTTCCGCCACCCATCGTGTCGCTTCAAAAAAGCGCGCGATCGGGCCGCGAGCATGCCCGATCGCGCAAGATACCGTCACGGCCGCATCTGGATCCCGCGTTCCGCCCTCATATCCTTGAAGACGACCGCAATCGCTTCGATGATCTTTTTTGTCGGATTGGCTTTGCAATAGACGATCACCTCGTGCTCGGCTTCCTTGGCCCGGGCGATGTTCAGCATGTGCTTGTGCGCAAGGCCGTTATACCAGCCGCTATACCAGGTGGTGAGCATGTCGGCGTCCTGCTGCCAGGTGTTGGCAAGCTGAGCGCATGTCAGCTTCTGAACGTCCAAATAGCCATTGGCATCGACATAGGAACTGAGGTCGGTCTGCGCGCGCACCGTCTGCACCGATGCGAGACCAAGCACAGCTGCGGCGACCATAGCTTTGCACAGGATCGACCGGCTCGTGACCGGGCTGCCAGGCAAGTTCACTCCGCCAAACGCGGCGGATCGGCGAGTAATCTTCATGTCTCTCTCCTCAACATTTTCAATGAAGAAGTTCGATCGCACGCGTGCGACAGGCGTTACTTTTTCGTGCCTGCCAGCCGCAAAGTCTTGCCTTTTCGCGCCAAGCGCAGCCAGCTTCCCGCTTGCGGCAATCCTTGACGCAGCCCGATGGCCGACCGACTGCCAGCAGGACTTCACGGAATCATCCTGGCGGCCTTACGCCCGCCCACAATCGCCGTCGTGGTCTCACGCCGGGAACTCACAGGTAAGCCACATAGGATTGGACCCAGAGCAGGATATGCGCGATGAGTCCGATGACGCCGGCTGTTTCAGAGAATACCGTCGCTGTTCCGGACGTCCCGAGACGCAGAATGTTGGGGTCGGCACTCTGCGGGATCGAGATCACTGCGGGATAACCGCCCGCACCACCGATGGACCCGACCCGCGCCAACGTTCCCGATACTGCGATCTCGCCTTGGCCAACGCCTCTCGGAATGTCGAGGATCGTCGCCTCATAAATCCGGCCAGGTTCAGCATCGAAGAACAGCCGTACCGTGGCGCCGGGGCGAATCGTCCGGAAGCCGTTCTGCAAGAACGTCCCCACGATTGTGATATCGGACTTGACGATAAAGGACATCGCCGCACGCGCCTTAAGCGCACGCGCGCCAACCGCGAGCGCGACGGTGCTGGCATAGCCGTCCGACGGCGCCCTGACCGTCGTCTGCTCAAGCTCCCATTTCGCGTCGTCAAGCAGTGCGCGATTTTGCAGTACCGTCGTGTTGACGCCGTCGATGGAGGAGTCAAACGCCGCCTGTGCGCCCTGCTTCTGTGCCTTGGCGGCCTGCAGTTGAGCTATCGCGATATCGAGCTGCTCCAGCGTGTCCTGCTCGCGGAATGGCGTCCCCGCTCCGCTCTGCGTCAGCTTCGCGATGTCGGCGAGCCGCTGTTGATGGAACGCCACCTGCCTCTCGAGGCCGGTGACGTTCGCACTCGCCTGATCCAGGTTGGCCTGAAGCACAACGGCCTGTTGCTGCGCTGCGACCAATGCCGCTTCGAGCCGGCGAACCGTATATTGGAACGGTGCAGGGTCGATCTGGAAGAGCACCGTGCCGGCCTTCACCGGCACATTGGGCTTGACTGGAATGGCAATGATCTCGCCGCTCACATTGGGCGTCACCTCGACGACGCGCGAGCCGACCACAATACGGCCGGTGGGCGTGAGCGAATTCAGAAGTGCTGCGAACACCGCGAGAATAAAGACGCCGATCAAAGCGGCCAGACTCCCGCTCACCCAGGTCAGGCGTATCAGTTTGAGCCTGGAAAAGAACAGCCAGATCAAACCTAGGTAAGAGATGAGTATGATGACCATGGTCCGGCTCTCTCACAACACGCCCGAGGCGACACGAAACCTCGTAAAGCCCTACAATTTGGGCCGCACATCACTCTCCTGAGCTCGTGCTGCACCACGGCTGCCCGAAGCCCATGCCGGTGTCGCCGGCACCTAGCAGTAGCGCGGCCGACGAGGGTGTCTTGTCATTTCGCGCCAATCACGCGGCGGCGACGGCTTTCGCAGCGCTCCTGATGTCGCTGCCCCGTGCATTCCGGCCATCTGCTGCGCTGGATAGTCTGCGGCTGGATTGGCGCGGAATGGCAATTTCCGGCGGCGCCTGCCGGTTATCATTCCGGATCTATGCTGCCAGCGGCTCGCCGTCGTCGCGCCGCAGCCAACAGCGATGCCACGTCTGCTGCCAACCGGCTTCAATGGGACGACATCATGGATATTCTCGATGGGACGTGGAGCACCGACTGGGCCTGGAGCCTGCCGTTGATCCTGCTGAATGTCGTCATCCACGTCTTCGGCCTGGCCTTCATCTACGATGGCTTCACCTTTCTCCTTCGAGAGATACACCGTCGTCGCGGATTCATGTTTCGATTTGCGGTGGCCATGAACACCGCCGTGTTCCTGATCGTGGCACTGCATGGGATCGAAGCCATCACGTGGGCCCTCGCCTACCTTTCACTCGGCGCGATCCCGGACCTGAAATCTGCGATGCTCTATTCCCTGGGAGCCATGACCGGTTTCGGCACGGGGAACATCATGTTGCCGCCGCACTGGCAGATGATGGGTGTCCTGCAATCTCTCGCAGGGCTGCTGCTGTTCGGTCTCAGCACTGCGTTCATGTTCGCGATGTTCCAGGCGGTCTGGCCATCGCAACAGCAGCCCGGCAATCCACCGGCTTCAACTCAATAATATCGGCAGCCCCGGTTCGATTTTGAACCTGAACCACCGACACCGGAACACCGGACGCTCTGATGGAATCGTCGCGGCGCTCCATCTTTTTGTTTACGCATCGGCTCGAAAACCGCTTCACACCTTCCGAGCCGATCTGGACTATGAAACACCAGCTCCTGCCGACCCATCAGGGCCGGCAGGAGCCGAAACGCTCAGGAAGCCTTCGTGGCCGCAGGAATCGTCCAGGTGCCATTGATGATCGACGGGTCCGTCTCGCTCGGCCAATACATCCGCAGCATCAGGATGAAATCGCCAGCCGGCGATGGGAGCCAGTTAGCCTCCTTGTCTTTGCCGGGCGAGTCTTTCTGAATGTAGATATCAGTCGAACCGTCCGGATTTGTCTTCAAATCCTGCCGCGGACTGATTGAGTAGCGGTTGAGCGGATTGTTCACAAAGAAGTACTGGTCGTTATACATCGTCAGCGACCAGAATCCCTCGACCGGCGGCAAGTGCCCCTTGGGGAACCGCATCACGTATTTGTTCGCCCCATTATAGGTGCGGCCATCTGCATCCGCCTTGGAGGTCGGGTAGACGGCATCCTGCGGACGGTTGGCGCCAAGTCCGATGGCAGTGACAAGCGCCCGCATCAGATAGTCGGTGCCGTAGATACCCGTCCTTGTCGTGAAAGCCCACCCATTCTCGTTCTTGATCGCGGGATTGATCCTGAACTGGAGCATGATCCTGTCGACAGCGACTTCCGGAACGCGCTTCACGAAATCGGCGTTGAACTTGCTGGCATCGAAGTCCTGCCCAGGCACGATACCGATACGGGCAAACCTGGCGAGCTGAGGCCCGTCAGCGGCCGACGGCGGGTTGGTCTTCATCAGCTCGCAGAGCAGCGTGAAATAGGCTGCCGCGTCCATCCGATTGACCTGCTCGCGGACGGCTGTTTTCATGTCGATCGACGGATCGACCTTGCCGGCTGGCGGCGTATAGGGCTTGCCATATGCGCTCAGCGGAACGAGCTTGCACTCGTCCTGCAACTTGTGAACGGCGGCATAGTCCTCGGGAGTGCCCGTACAGTAAATACGGCCGAGCAACCAAACAAGGCTGGTGGGCGACTTATATTCTTTGACGCCGTCGGGCAACTTGCCGCTCCAGCCGGGTCCGGTAATCGCGTAGGTCTGGGCTCCGGTGCCGGTGGTGCGCTTTCCTGGAGCCTGAAAGACCGTCGTCCAGCCATCCAGCATGGGCATCAGAAAGTAGCGGTCTTTCATATCCGGAATGCTGAGCACCCAGGGCTCTTTGCCGACATCGAAGAAAGCTGTCGTATAGAGCGTGTCGGCGTTGGGAGCCGTGACGTCCCGGAAGGAAGCGTCCGGATAGCTGCGCAGCTTGATGATCTGCCCCATCGGCGCCTTCGTTCCAGCCGGCTCCGCGACGTTGGTCAGGACCCGCCGGGTCATTTCCATGGTCACAAGCGGATAGCCGAAGACATAGGCTTCGGTCGCGAGCCAGAAATCCTCCAGGCCCTCACCGATGCCGAAGAAGGATCCCTGCTGCGCGAGAGCCGAATGACCGATTGCCGCTCCACCGAGCAAACCTAAACCGCCAAGCGTGGCGGACCGACGGGTAATCTTCATGTGTGCCTCCTCAGCACTTTGACGAACAAAGATCGACAACACTCACTTGAGATTCCACGACTGCGCCGAGATCAGAAACGGGCCGTCACGCCCATGATCGGTCCATGTGTCAGCATGTCGTATTGATAGAGCGTGTGACCGCCCCCCTTCTCGAAGTCGACGTAAAGCGCCCGATAGCCAAGCATGGCGCTCCATACCGCTTTTTCCGTCCGCGAGAACTCCCAGTTGAAATTGCCCATGACCTGCCAGGAGAATTTGCTGCCTGCGCCGAAACCGCCGATGTCGCCACGCAGCATCACTTCGGTCGCAGGGGAGAAGTGATGGCGCAGACGCAGACCCACCAGCGGGTCGACCCAAGCGACATCACCGGAGGCCGCGGCCGCGCGGCCACCGTTGACCGCCAGACCGCCAGTGTTCAGACCGGCCGTCAGCGCAAGGCTGGCCTCCGCGTTCTGCCACCACAGACGTCCGCCGCCATAAAGATCGATCGACGTTTGCGTGCCAGACTCGACACCGCCCCAACGACCCAACTCGTAGGCAACGGCCGCCTCTGCGATGAACATCTCGAACTGGACCGCGACATCCGCCGCCAGCGTCCCACCGATATTCGGGTGGACGCTCCGTGCGTGCGCCCGACCGCCGGAGGCCCCCAGCTTCATGTAGACAAGGTCGGTCATGACCGCGATTGGACCCTTGCGCGCCTCGAAGGCGCCCATCAGGCCGAACAGGTCGGCCGGGATTGGCCGTTGTAGCAGGTCAAAGAAAGAAGCGTTGATGGCGGTGGTACGGCCCTTGACGGTCGTCGACCCATTGATGGACGGGAGCCACGCATAAGCCATGGCCGTGTAGGTCCAACCCGGCGCTTCGGCCGGAGGTGCCTTGACCACCGGCGCAGGCATGTCGGCGGCGAAGGACAACGAGCTGCAGCAGAGCATCAGGGTTGCACAAGCTGCAGCTATTCCCCTGTTCGGATTGACGGTCATGACTTCCCCTTTTGCACGCCAATGGCAGCATCGAAGTATTGTCGACCGTCAGACCCGCCTGATGCCGGGCGGCTGCCACGTCCCTTCGCCAACAGGCAGAATTGAAGGCGCTTCTGTTTTTGGCCAGTAGAGTCGCATAGCCGTATAAATCGGGCCGTTCGGCGCCGGCAGCCAGTTCGATTCCTTGTCCGCACCCGGCGACTTGTGCTGGATGTAGATCGTCAGCGACCCGTCTGCGTTCTTCTTCAATGTCGGGAGCATCGGCGAATTGATCAGATAGCGATTGATCGGATTTTCGATGAGCAGCTGGGTCTTGCCATCGTACATCGTCACTGACCAGAAGGCGTTGACCGGCGGCAATTGACCGGCCGGGAAGGTCAGCGTGTAGTTGTACTGGCTGCCGTCGAGAGGCCGGCCTTCCGAATCGAACTTGCCGAGCGGGTATGTCGCTTCTGCCGCATCGTTTCCGTAGATGCCTGCCTTGGCGCCCGCGGCGCGTTTCAGCCAGTCGCCATTGAAGAAGGCAGCATCACCGAAGAGAGAGCTGAGCCGCCATCCGTTAGCCGGCACGCCGGCCTTCTCGACGGCCTCATCGATCTTTCGTTCACCCTGTCTCATTCCAACGAACATCTCCGCCTTGTGCTCGAGCGAGAGATCTTTGAAATTGAAGGTCTTTCCAGGGCCGATACCGATGCGGGCAAGCTTCGCGCGGATTTCTTTCTCGTTCTCGAGCGCCGGCGCGAACTGCAAGCAGAAATCGAGGTACTCGAAGAAGTTGGTCTTCACGAGTTCCTTGTCGATCTTCGGGAAATTCACAGCCGGCGGAACAGGCGGCGCCGGCTGCTTCAGATAGGCGGAAAGCGGCTGGGCCTTGTAGCCAGCCTGCACCTTCATCACATTGCCAATGTCGCCCGCATCAAACAGCTGGGTGCGGAACAGAGCGAGCGAAAACTGCGTGCTCGACCGGAACACCTTCTTGACTCCGGCAGGAATTGCTCCCTTCCACTCCGGCCCGACAACCATATAGTCGCCGGCATCGCTTCCTGTGGCGCGGCTGCCGACATAGCCGTAGTTGAACGTGTTACCGTCGATAAGCTGGATAGAGTAGTAGCGCTTCGGGTCCACCGCCGGCACCGAAAGCACCATTGGCTCCGCTCTCAGGTCCATCCATACGACCGAATAGGGCGTATCACTGTTTGGTGTAACGACGGCGGTGTCCTTATAAGTGTAGACATTGGCTTCGTTCTTGATCTGATTGAACGGCGCCTTGAACTGCCCCGAATTGCGATCCACCGCGTACTCGTACATGATTGCATAGTTCGTCACGATCGGCAGTCCGTAGACGAAGCCAGCCTCGGCGATGTCCTTTGCCTCGATGATGCCGGGGTAGCCCTGCGCCATCAGGAGACCTGGCTTCGCAATCGCGGCGCCGGCAGCGATCACCGCCGTGGAGCGAAGTAAATCTCGCTTCGTCAACATTTCTGTCTCCTTACTGCTCAAATGATTTGCCGAATCGACCTGTATTCGGACGTCAGGAACCCCGGGGCGGTTGATGGCTGATATGTAGAAAACAAGTTGATCGCCACCTCGCCAGCCAACAACGACAGCTGGGGGCGTCGCAAACACAGGGTTGGGACGCCGCCATCTGCTCAGCACCAGAGAGTCGCTCGAACTGTTGTCCGAACCATCAGTAACAGGGCGGAAGGGGGTAGTAGCCGCATCGGGGCGGGTAGTAGTAAGGATAGGCAGCGACAGCCGCTGCACCGGCGACAGCTGCAGCCCCGGCAAAGGCCGCGCCGCGGTAGTAGGCGCCCCGCCAGGCCGTGCGGCGCGCGACGCCGGCGAACGACAGCGGCGTGAATGGCCGGCCGATGATGTCGATGAAGACCGATGCCGGTCCGTCAGCTCCCGCCAGGTCGCCCTCGAGCACATCGACATCGAAAGTGAGCCTGTCACCCTCAAGCTTCGGTGACTTCAAGACAACCACTGCGTCAACCACAGCCGTCCCGTTCTTCTTGAATCCGGAAACCGTGGCGTTTGGCGGATCCTTTGCGAAATTGTCGGTGCCATTGCCCCAGTCTTCGACGATCCGCGCCGTCAGGTCGTGTCCGGCCGCCCGCACAGGACGATCCGCGAACACGATGGCGGTCGGAGAGATCCCGCTCAGCACCAGCCTGCCGTCTTTCAAGCTCGCGCCCGCTGAATTGAGAACAAACAGCGACGGCACGACCTCCGGCTTTGCCTGCCCGATGGATTTCTCCAGCGGAACGTGCGGCTTGGTCTCCGATGCGGATTGCGCGGAAAGCCTCTCAGGTGCGCTGACCAGGCCTGCTACCGCAATGGCGATGAACGTGGCGCGAAGTGTCATCATTTTTCCTCCCAGCCGAAATGTCGGGCTTTGCCAGAACCTGCGGAACGGCAGAACGCCACCCTCCCCTTGGGAGGATTCATTTGCGTGCTCATACCCGCCCCGCCATCGTCCGCGCCCACCAAACAAGAAGCTGCTCCCGGCCCGACCACATCTCTCTTGCCGGCAGGGACGCTCCATCTGGTTCATTTCGCGCCAATTCAGGGTGCGAATCTTGCCATTTCGCGCCAATCGCTCAGGACATCAGATTTGTTTGGTCGCCAGGCGGCGTTTGCTGCGGCCGCGCTTCTTGTCATCCTTTCCGGCAAGTTGCTGCCGTCGGTAAACAACAGGCTGAACTTGCATCAAACGCATGAAAGTCCGGCTGAAGCTGCTGGCCCCGGCATAACCGAGACGAGAAGCAATATCGGAAATACGGTCGTTGGATTCCGCGAGCAGATGGCAAGCCGTGTCGAGACGGACTTCCGTCACCATTTCGCTGTAACTGGTGCCCATCTCGGCGAGATGACGCTGCAGTGACCGGGAGCTCATCCCCAACTGGCGCGCTGCAAGTTGAAGAGATGCGTCACCATGACGCAGAAGCGCAACGATGACCGCTCGCACGGAATACTGAGAGGGCAAAAGGACGGGCTTCATAGGCGCGTCATGAAAAGTTGAGAACCTTTCCATCTCGTCAGATCGCCGTTTTTTTGCTAACTGTCTGGCCATCAGCCGCCAAAAGCTAACATCACAGAAAAAACAATAGCCCCCGGTGCAGCATCGGCATTTCGGTGCAATGCAGCACACGCGGCAGTCGGGGCAATGCGATCGGACGTTTCTGCTTTCTTGCTGCTTCGGTGGAGACACGACGCCGGAGAAATACGGGGGCCGGTGCAGAAAAATGCATCGCAGGGGGGCCAAACAAATGACCGGAATTCCTTTAACGCGCTGCCAGTTCGTCATTCCTTTTGCCGATATTCATGACGCCATCGGCGCACCGACGGCTGAGCTTCTGGCCAAATTCCGGCTTCCAACCTCTCTGGAGGAGAAGGCCAATCACTACGTTCCAATACTGCCGGCGATCCGCTTCGCGGAAGCCGCGCAGAGATCGCAAGGCATTACGGATATCGGGTTTCAAGCGTCTCGCCGCCTGCAGTTTTTTCACCTCAGCGAAAAGCTCCGGGCCATCATCGGCCACTCCCCCACACTGTTTATTGCGCTGCAACAGGCGTGCAAATGGGCTTCGCTCGAAGATACCAATTTAAGTATGTGGATCGAACGCTATGACGATCACATCAGACTCTGCAGCAAGCTCGGCGGCACAGCCGGCCTACCGCATCTTGAACATTCGCAGTGGCTCCAGAATGTCTTCCTCATCCACATCGTGCGACAGTTCACAGGATCGGACTGGGTCCCGGCGACAATTGCGTTTGAAGCCCGCTACACCCCCAGTCTCGAGACCCGGTCGTTCTGGCCCAACACGCGCTTCCTGTCGGGCCAGGATGCATCGTGGATCGACGTGCCCATTTCACACCTGAGCCTCCCCGGCGCCGCAGACGCCGAGCCACCCACCCTGCCCGATGATGACGAGGGGCCATCCAGCAATGAAATCATCGGCACGCTCAAATTGATGTTGCCGTCCTACCTGGACGAAGGGACCCCGGCCATCGCGGAAATAGCGGAAATGGCCGGGATCAGCGTCAGGAGCTTCCAGCGGAAGCTCTCGAGTGCAGGCCTCACATATTCAGACCTGATCGATACAGCCCGGTTCGAGAACGGCGCCAAACTCCTGCGCGACACGGATTGCAAGATCATCGAGATCGCGTTCTCTTCCGGTTACACGGATCCTGCCCATTTTACCCGCGCCTTCCGCCGGATTTCCGGTGTGACGCCGCGGCAGTTTCGTGAGAAATGGAGACCGCGATAGGGGCAGGCCGCGTTCAACATGCGCGCGCAGCCTTCCTACGGCTTCATCAAGTGACCGCCTGATCCCGCCAACGCATAGCCACCGATCAGCGGCGGCATAGAACGCCTCTCATTACATCCCGCTCCGAGCAATCGCGACTGGCGTGAAATGGCAAGACTTCTGCTCCCGTTGGCGCGACATAAGCAAACGATACTCACGCCTCATCGAGGCCGGGAGAAAGTGGCGCTCAGGTTCTGACACGACTTGACGACAGGTGGCCGGCGATGATCGCAGCGGCGGCATCCTGAGTTAGGCGCGTCGGCTCCAGCTGAAGATGCGACTCATCAAAGGAAGCAATCATGTTTCGTTCTGCACTACTGATTGGTATGTGCCTCGTTCTCGTAATACCGCACAAAGCCACGGCGCAAATTTCGGCGGTTGCATGTGACAACTACGCAAACAGCTATGCGCACCAGGCGAGTCGACACGGGCAACTGATCGGCGGGACGGCAGTCGGTTCGCTGGTTGGTCTGGGCATTGGAGCCCTGTTTGCAGCGTCCGGTGTGGGCGCCGCAATCGGAGCCACCGTCGGACTGGTCGGGGGCGGCGCCCTGAGACACCAGCGAGAACAAGAAATCTACAACGCGGCGTACCAGGATTGCCTGGCTGGCCGCCGGCCTTGAGTTGACAGGCTCTGCACTAAATCACAATCGGAGTTCGCGAAATGATCAACGGCACCACCATCATCAGAGCCGGCCTGGCCGCCACCGTGGCCCTGGCTTATCTCATCCCAAATGCGGCATTGGCACAGAACCTGACTGACCGGTCGGTCGATCAGTTTACCTGCAAGCAGGTCATGCGTGAAGGACCGGCCGTGCGCGAGGCAACGATCGCATTCATGCACGGCTATCTTCTTGGAAAGTCAAACTCAACGAAGTTCAACGTTGCAACGCTGCTTCAGCAGACTGATCGCTTCCTCGATGCCTGCCTGGATAACCCGAACGCCAAGGCGATCGATATCATGACGAAGGCGGGTGGCTAGAAGGCCAGCCACGCGCAAGAACGACATCGCGTCAGCACTCCGTCCCGGATCGTGCTGACGTATTCCTTCGAACCTGTCTCTCTTCAACGAAAGCAAGGGCCAGCCTGCGGGGGTTGACCCCGTCAATGCGGGCAGATCCTCCGGCTCGGCGGGCGATCCGACCGCTCCCTCTGCATACGATCCGACCGCGCTGGCCCAGGGCGAAGCGGGCGTTGGCGCACCTAAGATTGCGATCTCGCTGACATCGGTGTTGGGGTCATGCTGCGTTCTTTGATTGTGACGGCCGTTGGGCTTGCGTGCGGCGCCTGCTCAAGCATGCCTGACAAAACGATGATTCCCGTCAGCGCCGTCGCCGAGGGCACGACGCGAGTGCCGATCCTCGTCGCGACGACGAGGCAGCCTGTGCCCGGCGATCCCGGAGCCATGTTCAACGGCGAACGCGCGAATGTCGTCTCGTATGCCGCTGTAACGATATCCGTGCCACCGGATGAAGCGCGAACAGTCGGGCATGTGCAGTGGCCATCATCCACGCCGGGAGATCCCCGTCGCGAGTTTGTCACGGTGGCTGCGAACTACATTGACAAGAATGAATTCAGTTCGGCGCTCGCCAGCGCAACCGGGGGCAAGCGCAGGAAAGTTCTCGTTTTTGTCCATGGGTTCAACAATCGGTTTGACGACGCCGTGTTTCGATTTGCGCAGATCGTTCACGACTCGAAATCTCCGGCAATCCCGATCCTGTTCACGTGGCCGTCCCGCGGCGAGGTGGCCCTGCGCGCCTATACATATGATCGCGATAGCGCCACCTACTCGCGGGATGCGCTCGAGCAGCTGCTCACGACACTGTCGAGAAATCCCAACGTCTCGGAGATCAACGTTGTCGCTCACTCCATGGGGAACTGGCTCACCCTGGAAACATTGAGAACGCTGGCCGTTCAGGAAGCCCGTGCACCGGATCGCATGCACCTGGATAAGCTCAAGAACATCCTGCTGGTCTCACCTGACGTCGATGTCGACGTGTTTCGAAGTCAAATGCACCGAATTGGCGCCTACAAGCCACGCATTGCGCTGTTCCTGTCGCAGGATGACAGCGTTCTTGGCCTGTCAAACTTGATCTGGGGCGGTACTGCGCGGCTGGGTGACATCAACCCGAACGAAGAGCCCTATCGCAGTGAGCTTGCGCGCGACAATATCCTGGTTTTCGATCTTACAAAACTCAGGTCCAGCGGTGACAGTCCACACAGCAGGGCCTTCGACGACATTACGACTGTCATGACCATGATCGAGACAAGGCTTGCACGACAAGACCACAAGTCAACCGTCGACCGGGCCGATCTCAGGTGAGATCCCCGGAGCGGATCAGGCCGGCAATCATAGGGCGTGGGCGGCTTAACAACGGTACGTCGTCAGACGCTGATGCAATTTTGCAATTGCATCGCAGGAATGGCTATTCCCTCCCTGCTGTCTGACGAATTCGCGGGTTCGGGCGCCGCTCATCCTGCCAACGGTGTTGGCTTTGAATGGCCTGCCTGATGACGCCAAGGCAGATAGTTACACCCCACGTTGTGCGGCCGGCCTGATGCGCCGGCCGCCATGTGGAATCGGCGGCCCCACGAACAATGGACCTAGCTCGTGGGACTACGCCCCCGACACATCGGATTTTCAGAATTTATAGTTGACGCCGACCTTGACCACCGAGATGTCCGGGCTCGCCGTGACCCTGTTCGGCCCCACTTTGGTGGAGAAATCGTTGTTGTCGAGACCAAGGTAGTTGTACTCGATCTTCCCGGTCCAGTTCTGTGCGAACGCATATTCAATGCCGCCGCCGAGCACCCAGCCGGCATTTGTGCTGCTGCCACTGGCGACAACACCGCCAGCCGGCGTCTTCAACGATCCGTTAGTTTCGCTCCAGGCTCCACCGGCCTTCGCATAGAAAAGCCAGTTGTTCGCAGCATAGCCAAAGCGCGCCGCGAGGGTCATGATCCAATTGCTGTCGACAGTCGCCTGCAGAGGGCCGAGGGCGGTAGCGCGAAAGTTGCTCGTCTTGGAGCCATCCGCCCAATCGAAATCGAACTCGGCGCCGAGCACAAACTGGCCGATTTGGTAATTATATCCGAACTGGCCGCCGATGATGAAGTTGCTATTATTGGTCGACCAATGGGCGCCGGAGAAATTACCCTTGAGGTCGACGTTGCTCCATGCACCGCCCAGGTTTGCGCCGATATAGAATCCGGTCCAGTTGTATACCGGCACGATGGCAGGCATCGGGACTGGGCGCGACGGCAGATCAGCCGCGCTGGCAGACGCCGCGGCCGCTAATACCAGAGCGGCCGCGCTGGTTGTCAGTTTGAGTATCTTGTTCATGGTGTCGCTCCCTTATGCCCTCGGCGGCAGATGTCCGTGCACTGCGCTCATATAGCCGGAGGACACCGAAGAGACTTGCCATCTTGTGCCAAGTTGGCCGGCAAGCGGCCGCCTCGGCCGCACGCGACTGGCGGGAGGAGCAGGCTCCAGAACGCAGCGGGGATTCAGCAGCCCGGCGGGCGGGCATGCACGGCAACGTCTGCCGCGCCGTCACTGCTTCTCCCGAGCCGGAGCTACCTTGTAGCCAACGATACGGGTATTCCAGACGCAGGGGGCGCTGTCGTCAGCCCACTGCTGCGTGGTCCACAACGTCTCACGATCCACCGGATCAAGCGCGGTCAGGACGCCGACCGAATTTCCCATCGGCACCATGTTTCTGTGGTTCAGGCAGGTGTAGGGATGCGTGCCCTCGACGATCGTCGTTGGGCCCGCGAACGTGTTCGCCGGATCCTCTTTTCGACGGGTCCACAGGAGAACTGACAAGTTTGTACGTGCGCTTGACGACGTCCCCACGATACCCAGGTTACCGACATCATCCACGCCAATGGTGCCAAACTCCAGGTGAAGATCGGGACTGGAGATCTTCGCTGTCTGGCTGACCACGCACGTCCCACATAACCCAGCCATTTCACCATCTCAGGTAGCGAATTGTTATCGCAGCGAAAAATTAGCCGCAACATCTATAGTTTATATGACTTCCAGCTTAGTGACTGCGCAACTGCTCGATCCGGCCCCAGAGTTGCCGCTTGATACTGTCACTAGTCCGCGATTACTTGACCGTCGGTCGGTCGTGCGCGAGCGGTAAAGGTTTGGGAAGCAACTCCGGGAGCGACGGCACTGCTGGTCAGCAGGGGGCCATCCGGGGCGCCAAACCGCAAAGAACTTTTCAGGTGATGTGCTCGGGTGCGACGTTTTGAGCACGGGAACCATAGCCCGTTCTTCCTGTTGCGAATATGGGGCTAATTCTGCGAAAGGACCCGCCATGCGTTTGGCCGCACTAGCAGTATCCGCACTATTTGCGTCGTCCCTGGCGATCACACCGGCTTCTGCCCTGCCGGGGGCGCCGACGCTCACCTCAGGTGCCGAATCGCCCATTGTTCTGACGCAGCAGCGATCTAACGTTCGCCGAACTCGCCCCGCCGCGCGCCGTCCCGTCGTAAGGAGGCCTGCCGTTGTGGTTAGAAGACCAGTGGTTAGAAGACCAATAGTCCGACGACCGGCCGTAGTTTACCGGCCCGGTTACCGCTACCGCGTCGCTCCCCGCGGATGGCGCCGTTATGCGGTCCGTCCAGGCAATTGGCGGACCCGCGGGTGCATTCTGGTTGGGCCGGTCTGGTTCTGCCCGTAACGCGCCAAGCATGTCGCCGTTGCAGGTAGCTATGGCCTGCCCCACGGCAGCGTCATAGCGGTGCGGTTTAGGTGTCACCCAGAAAGGGCGACATCACCGCGGCTGGCGTTCTGCTTGGTGGAATCTGAGCGCACCAGGGCAGCGGCGGCAGTGACAGATTCCAGGTTACGGCGGTCTCCACACAAGCCGCCCGGCCCATATCAAGAGGCAGGCCCCCAGAAATCCAGCAATCAGGAAGCCAACCAGGCCGGAGAATTCGACATTCACAAAGCCAAGCAATGCGCTGGCCACACCGGCTCCGACGATGCCGAGAATGACATCCATGACGATGCCGGTGTGGCTCTTCATGACAAGGGATGCGAGCCAGCCGGAGAAACCTCCGAGAACAAGGACTACAATCCAGCCGAAGTCTCCGTACCCCATGACGGCCTTTCCCTATGCGTCCCAAACACTGCGTCGTGATGGGTTAGACAGGGGTGGATTGGGTCTGCATTGTCTTCGCTGCATCGGCGGCAACGTCGATATTCTCTTTTGTTTGCTTAAGGAACGGTCCAAAGACCATCTCCATCCACGTGTGATACATGATCAGCGGCAAGAACATGATCGGCATAGCGCACCTCCTGTGCTCCGTAGCTCATAGTGCAATGCACAAGGAGAGGATGAGTTCCAAGCCAGACGGCAGCACGTGATAAACATTGCGCTGCCGCTTCCGCAAAGCGAGACCTGCTCAAAAAGAAGTTGATGGAGATTCCAGGCGTTGCCGCTGTGCACGACCTCCACATTTGGACGATCACATCCGGCGTGAATGCGATGAGCGGGCATGTTGTCGTCGCTGACTTCGCATCCGGGCAAGCAGGCCTTTCAGCAGCACAGGAGACAATGAAAACCGCCTTTGGCTTGGCGCATCGCGGCCCGGATGGGGGCGCGTGTGGTTGATCCTCATACCTTGGCGGGGCGCAGCTCCGCCCCTATTCTGTCTCCTTGAGGGACGTCTGAGTGGCTCGCCCGTTATGGGCACACTTTGCGGGATCGCGTATGAGAGGCAGGCTAGGCGTTAGGCTACTGTTGGTGCAGTTAAGGCACCCGCCGCCAATATCGAGAGTAGCTCAACCCCGCTGCGTCTCCTCCTCACGCGGACCCGCCGCGTTTGCTTCCGCTTTGAGTCCGGACCACGCGATGCGCACCACAAGGTCGACGAGTTCTTCGCGCGCGGGACCGGGATTATCGAGCCACCACACGGCGACAGCGTGCAGGCCCTCTTTGAGGAATTCGGTCGCCGCCTGTAGTTGCCATGACGTGCCCAGCGGCATTAAGCTGACAAGCAGGGCTGCGATGCCCGCAGACGCGCCGGTCTGAACCTCACGGGACAGTGTCGCGGCGATCCGGTCGGACGGAACCGTCAGCAGCACGCGTGCGGCATCGGGTTCTTGCTCTACGAATTGCAGAAAGGCATCGATAGCGCGACGGAATTTCTGCTCGGGATCACTCGAAGCTTCCACAATCAGCTTGCCCCTGGCGATCAAGCCATCACGGATCGATTCCAGCACTGTCAGAAAAAGTGCCTGCTTCGAGGAAAAGTGGTCATAAAGCACCGGCTTGGTGATTTTCGCGCGCGCGGCGATGCGGTCCATCGATGTCCCGTCATAACCGTCACGTGCAAACGCGTGTATGGCCGCGGAGAGAATCCTGGCCCGCCGTTCTTCGGCACTCAGCCGCCTGCGCACCCTTGACGCCATGACCCCGGACACTACCTACCCATCAGTAGGTTATCAAGCTGCGAGGTGTCGCCATGCGTATTTTCGTTGCAGGCGCGACGGGCGCCGTCGGCTGCCGCCTGGTTCCACGTCTGGCGCGCGCTGGCCACTCCGTGATCGGACTGACTCGTATTCCGGCGAAGGCCGCTCTGGTGCGGGAACTCGGCGCTGAACCGGTTGTCGCGGATGCGCTTGACCAGAGCTCCATTCATGCCGCCGTTGTCACTGCGCGTCCGGATGTGATCGTGCACGAACTCACCGACCTGAAGGGTGCATCCGACCTGCGCAAGTTCGATCATGTCTTCGCGAACAGCAATCGCCTGCGCACGATTGGAACTGAAAATCTGCTTGCCGCCGCGCGCGATTGCGGTGTGAAGCGCATGGTCGCACAGAGCTTCTGCGGCTGGCCTTACGCGCGCACCGGCGGCCACGTGAAAGCCGAAGACGACCCACTCGATCCAGATCCTCCGCGGGAACAGCGTCGCACGCTCGACGCGATCCGCTATCTCGAACATGCCGTTACAACGTCGACGGCACCTGAAGGCGTTGTGCTGCGCTATGGCGCATTTTATGGCCCGGACACTGGCATGTTTGATGCCGCTTTGCTTGAGCAGATTCGCAAGCGCCGCATGCCGCTCATCGGCGGCGGCACGGCGTGGTGGTCGTTTTTGCATATCGACGATGCTGCAGAGGCAACCGCCGTCGCGGTCGAGCGTGGCGCCGGCATCTATAACATCGTCGACGATGACCCCGCGCCGGTGCACGAATGGCTTCCGGCAACCGCGGCCATGCTCGGCGCAAAACCACCGCTGCGCGTCCCGGAATGGCTGGCCCGCTTCGCGGCGGGCAAGCATCTCGTCATCATGATGACGGAGTCGCGTGCAGGATCGAACGCCAAGGCGAAGCAGGAACTCGGATGGCGCCCACGCCATGCGTCCTGGCGGGAGGGATTTGCCGAGATCGTTCAGCATGAGGCGCAACTGTCCGCCTAAACGATCGCGCACTCTGTCCTGCGCCTTGAGACCCATGCCAGGGCGCGGATCAAAGTGCGGCTCATGCTGGCAAAGGAGAGTGCCATGACACTTTTCGCCCAGACGCTGAAGACGACTGTGATCGGCTTGATTGTATTCGGCGCCGTCGTCTTCATTCCGGCGGGAACATTCGCCTATTGGCGGGGATGGGCCTTCATCATCGTTTTCTCGGCGTCCACCACCATCATCGGCCTCTATCTCGCACTGAAGGATCCAGCTCTTCTCGAACGACGCATGAAGGTGGGGCCGGCAGCAGAAACGCGGCCCCTGCAGAAGGCGATTATCTCACTGGCTTTCCTGAGTTTCTTCGCGCTCATCGTTGTTTCGGTGCTCGACTACAGGTTCGGATGGTCGCATGTGCCCGCCTGGGTCTCGGTGCTGGGCAATATCCTGGTCGCGCTTGGCCTGATGATCGACCTCAGGGTTTTCCGTGAGAACAGTTACGGCGCGTCGACGATCGAAAAGATGGAAGGTCAAACGGTCATTTCCACTGGACCTTACGCCATGGTGCGGCACCCGATGTATGCCGGTGTGGCGATCATGGTGCTCGGTATGCCGCTGGCGCTCGGCTCCTATTGGGGGCTGCTGTTCATCCTCATCGAGATCCCCATCCTCATGCTCCGTATCCTCGACGAGGAAAGGCTGTTGCGCAGCGAACTCGACGGCTACAACGTCTATGCACGGAACGTGCGCTATCGGCTGTTGCCGGGAATCTGGTGACAGAAAAGTAGACGTCAGGCCGTCACAACGGCTCATGGCGGTCAACCGGCCACCGATTGCCGCGGGCATGCTGACAGGAGGCCAGATGCGATCACAACTTCATACCGCACTCGCCGCCGCGATTGTCGTGACCTTTCTGCTGGTCCAGCCGGTGAGGACCGAGACGGCGACCGGGAAAGACGCGCTCGAGGGCCTGTTCGCGGCGGAGACAGTCAATAGAAACAGTTTCGCGCCGGACTTTCTGGCAAAGATTTCCGCGGAACAGGTGACGCAAATCATCGCCGGTTTGAAGCGAGACAACGGCCCGCTCCTGGGTGTTGATGATGCGGACGGCGGCTTCGTGCTCCGCTTCGGGCACGCCAGAATTCCGGCGCGGATCAGTCTTGATCCAAATGGGCGCATTGCCGGCCTCTGGTTCGGCCTGGCGCAGGCGGAGGGCGATACCGACACCTTTCTTACCGCGATCAAAGCTCTTCCCGGGCGTTCATCACTGCTGATCACCACGGATGGCCAGCCGGTTGCGGCCCACGAGGCGACGACCCCGCTTGCCGTCGGCTCTGCCGCCAAGCTCGCTGTTCTTCTCGCTTTGAAGCGCGCCGTTGCGCAGAAGCGTCTGGCCTGGGACACAGTGGTCAAGCTCGACCCGATCTGGAAATCATTGCCGAGCGGCATGCTGCAGGAGTGGCCAGATGGCACGCCGCTCACGCTCGCCACGCTTGCGCATCTGATGATGTCAATCAGCGACAACACCGCGACCGACGCGCTGATCCGGATCGTCGGACGCGACGCCATTGCGGCAATCTCGCCACGCAACACGCCGTTTTTGACGACACGCGAACTGTTCTCCCTGAAGACAAAGGAGAACGCTCCGTTGCGTATCGAGTGGCGGAATGGCGATCCGGTTCATCGGCAAGCGATCCTCGATCGCATAGACGACACCGCGCTTCCATCGGCGGATGCGATCAGCCCGGCGGCCACAGCGGAAGTCGAGTGGTTCATGACGGCGCAAGAACTTTGTGACTTGCTCGATGCGACCGCCGACCTGCCGAGTGCCGGCATCAATGCGGGTCCTGTCGATCGCAAGGACTGGCAGAGCGTCGCCTATAAGGGTGGATCGGAAGTTGGCGTGCTTAATCTCTCAAGCCGGCTCACCGACAAAGCCGGGCGGGTCTCCTGCGTTGTCGCGACCTGGAATGGAGATGGCCCACTCGACGAGGGCAAGCTGATTTCGCTTTATCGCGGCATCATTGCTCGATTGGCGGGGCGGCAGAACTGAACAGCATCTGAGTGCCCCCGCGCAAAAGCCTGCGGGTTCGATACGCCGGTCGGCTTCAAAACCTGATGAAAATGTTGCTTGCATCAAGGGCGCGCGTCGCTCATGGACGAACGCGGATGATCGTCTTCCCCGGGCGTCGCTCGGTCGGGTTGAAGGCGGCAACGGCATCGTCGAGGGTCGCGACGGTGCCGATATTGGTCCGCAGCCGACCGTCCCGCACCCGCTGGACGATCTCCCCCAGTTGGGCACGATCGGACTCGACAACGAAGTCGATCGCCAGGCCGTCGGCAGGCCGCGCCTCGGACGGTCCGACGATGGACACCAGCGTTCCGCCGGCTCGAACCAGGCGCGCAGACTGCTTCCCGATATCGCCGCCAATGAGATCGAACACCAGGTCGACCTGGCCAGCGTCTTCCAGAGCCTCGTTGTCGAGGTCGACGAACTCGTTTGCGCCGAAGTCGAGCGCCTTCTGACGGTCCGCGGCGCGTCCGGTACCGATCACATAGGCGCCGAACTCACGTGCGAGTTGCGTCACCATCGACCCGACTGCGCCGGCCGCGCCGTGCGCGATCACGCGCTGCCCCGCTTGAAGGCGGCCGTGCACGATCAATCCCTGCCACGCGGTCAGGCCCGAGATCGGCAGGCTCGCACCCACCGTGAAGTCAACGTCGCCGGGCAGCGGCGCGAGGTTGCGTGCCTCGACGGCGGTATACTCCGCCAGGGTGCCGTCGCGGGACCAGTCCGTGAGGCCGAACACCCGCTGTCCGACCGACAGCCCCGTCGTGCCATAGCCGAGAGCTGTGACCACTCCGGCCAGCTCGTGCCCGGGGATCGATGGTGTCCGGTCGCGGTTGAGGCGATCGGTCCAGGTCGAAGGCCACCCCAACTCGGTCCCGACGAATCCCGACGCATGAACCTGAACAATGACATCGTTGATCGCTGGCTGCGGCTCGGGCCGCTCCATAAGCTTCATTCCGGCCGTTCCCGCGGCCTGGTCCGTCACCACGATCGCTTTCATCGTCGAACTCCCCGTGTCTGGTACGCCGTCATCTTCCGAGTTTCTTCGCAGCGCCGAGGCGCTCTATCCGACAGGCACGTTGCCACCCGGGCTTGAGCGATGAAACCCGCATCGGGCATCTCTGGACGCGCGGACACGCATTCCGGAATCCAGAGCTGGCCAGCGCAGAGGACGCCCTTCTGAAATCGTACGCGGAAGAGACGCCTCGGAGCGCGGCGATCGGCTCAAGCGCCGTTGTCGCCCTCACCGTTCTTCACGCTGTGCCGGTACTCGCTGGGATCAACGTTATAGGCTTTACGGAATGCCCGCACGAAGCTTGAGCGGCTTTCATATCCCGCGCTATGAGCCACAACATCGACAGGTGTCGTGGTCGTCGTCAGATCGAGCGCGGCCTGCCGCATCCTGAGGTCGCGAAGGATGGCCATGGGCGAGCGACCAAAGATTTCGGAGAAGCGCGCCATGAAGGCCGAACGACTCAAGCCTGCGCTGGTGGCAAGACTCTGGACCGTGTGCGCAGCACCAGGGCGGGCCACCATGTCGGCGAACGCGCGCGTGATCTGGCGGTCGGCAAGGATGGAGAAACGGTCCGTCCAGCTCTGCGATGATTTCAGCGAGCGCCGCGCCAATGCGATGATGACTTGTTTCAAAAGTGAGGCCGTCATCGCTCCCATGCCGACCTCTTGCGACAGGAGCTCATTCATCGCCTCGCGGAGCTTGCCATCAATCATGTCCGACGGCTCGAATTGCTCGACGACTGGTTCGCGCAGGTCGCGAAACAGACCAACCGATTGACCGAAGGACGCGTTGAAGAAGCCGCAAATTTGCACGACCTCGGGCTTTTCGTCCGGAACAGCGACACGCAAGAGTCCTTCTCCGTCGCGCGTCCAACAATCGCGGTTGATCAGGCGGGGAGCACCGCCGCCGCCATCGACCTCGATCGAAAAGGGCGTATTCGGGGGAACGATGATGAGCAGGTGCGGCATCAACGGCAGGTCCGGGCCGCGATTGATCGAGATGCGTCCAGAACCCTTGAGGTTGTAGTGGATCGCGGGCACATCGATCATTCCCATCTCGGCCCGGTGGCCGCGCGGAACGAGGATCTCCGTCAACGCCACGACGTCGATCTCAAGCGCCCGCATGAGGTTGTTGAGGTCGGCGGTGGAGAGCTTCGAGGCAGGGATAGTGATCATCGACCTGGTCCGCTTCCGGCCCGCGACTTGGCCATGTCTTGCATAGCAATCTGCTTACGAAATCAACCCGGGCGAATCCTGCCTTCATCCCCGGGTTGGATTTTAGGGCGCGTTGAAAGGATTTTCTGCGGCGGCCGTCTGGCTGGATCGGTCAACGGCCGCTTGCTGTTATCTTCGCCTTAATGGAAGTCCGTCCGCTTCGGGTCAGCGGCGCCGGCAACCATTCGATGGCCAGCGCCAAGCATCGGATCTCCGTTTGCTCCGGTAACCGCGATCTCGCCAAGCTCGTTGACAGGGTAAACCGCGTAGGTCATCTATTCTCTCAGCGCGCATCTGGAGCGCCACCTGTCCGCGGCAAGGGAGCCTGCTCCCATCCAGTAAACTCGATACTTGCGAACCCTTCTTCCGGCCTTTCGTAAGCGGACATTAGGCGATTGGAAGGAAGGTTTATCATGAGCCGTACCCTCACGTCCCGCGCGACTGTCGAAAGCCTGCGCAGGGAGGCGAAGCGTTGGCTGAAGGCGCTTCATGCCGCCGATCCCGCCGCCATAGCCCGGCTCCGCGCCGCCTGGCCCGAAGGCCCCGCCGAACCGATCCTGCGTCATGTCCAGCATGCCCTCGCCCGCGAATATGGCCGCGAGAGCTGGATCGCGCTCCGGCACGAGGTCGACCAGCTCGCGCGGACGGGCAGCAGCCACGCCGACCGGGTCGCGCAACTGCTGCGCCACGGCTGGGACGGCGATCCGGCGCTCGCCCGCCGCATCCTCGAGCGCGACCCCGCCATTGCCCGCGACAGCATCTTGACCGCCGCAGCCTGCGGCGATCTTGCCGAGGCCAGGGCCCGGCTTGCCCGCGACCCGGCAGAGGCCGCGCGGACGGGTGGGCCACGGACGTGGACAGCGCTCACGCATGTCACTTACGGCCGCCTCGACGCGGACAATGCGGTTGCCATGGCGCGGCTGCTGCTTGATGCGGGGGCTGATCCGAATTTCGGGTTCGACGACGGATGGGGCAGCCCGTTCACTGTGCTGACCGGCGCGATCGGGCGCGGCGAGCAACACAAGCCGAGCCATCCCCGAGCGGACGCTCTCGTCGATCTTCTCGTCACGGCCGGGGCCGACCCGTTCGACCGGCAGGCTCTCTACAATATCTCGGTCGATGGTAAGGACATCGACTGGTACGAGCGGCTCTGGCAGCTTTGCGCGGCAAAAGGCCTTACGCCCAAATGGAGCGACCCGGACGCGTGGATCGCCGGCGGCAATATCAGGGTCAACACGCTCGACTATCTGCTCGGCAACGCCGTCGGCCAGAACCATCTGGAGCGTGCCGCCTGGCTCCTCGCGCACGGCGCCGACGCGAATGCGCCGCAGGCCTATAATGGCTGGCCGATGCACAAGCTCGCGCAAATCTCGGGCTTTCTCGACATGCTCGCGCTGCTGGAACGTCATGGCGCGCAGACGATCCAACTCGCGGGTGTACATGCTTTCCAGGCGGCGTGCCTGCGCCATGACGAAGCAGCCGCCCGCGCGTTGCTCGCCGCCGATCCCGGACTAACGGCGGACGCGACACCGCTGCTATCGGCGGCCGAGTTCGGCAATGCCGGTGCGGTCGCACTGCTGCTTTCGCTTGGCGCATCCGCGCACGCGCTTGCCGAGGATGGCATCAGTCCGCTGCACCGGGCTGTGCAATCGGGTTCGCTGGATGCGGTCGAACTATTGCTTGGCGCAGGCGGCGATGTCGATCTGACCGAACGTCGCTGGGGCGGAACCCCGCTGAGCTGGGCGGCGGTGATGGGTCAATCGCATGTCTTCGAACGGCTGGCCCCGATCAGCCGCGACGTCCGCACCCTCGGCTATATGGGCAGGCTCGACCAGCTCGAGGCAGTCCTGCGCGCGGAGCCTGAACGGGCCAACCAGGCTTCGGCCGACAAGGACGGGCCGACCCCACTCTTCATCCTGCCGGGCGATCCCGAACTGGCGGCGGCAGTCGTGCGCATCCTGCTCGCTCATGGCGCCGATCCCGCAGTGAAGAACGCGAAAGGACAAACCCCGGCCGAGGTCGCACGAAGCGTGGATTTAGACGAAGCTGCCGATCTGATGGAACGCGCCATCCCGCCGCACTAGACGGTTATAGTGGTGCTGTGGCTTAGGCATAGCGCTCCACACCGTCGGTCGGCAGGCCCAGCGTGGAAGGGGCTTCAGCCATCGCACAGGGAAGAGTTCGCATGGGCGCCTCCGCTAGTGACTATTTTGCGGAGTAGGTCACTGCTTCGATTTTGTGACCGTCTGGATCGCGGACGAACGCCCCATAATAGTTGGCATCGTAGTTCGGCCGCAGCCCCGGCGCGCCATCATCGCTGCCGCCATGCTTTAATGCTGCCGCGTAAAATCGATCCACCATCGAACGGTCCTCGACGGCGAAGGCGATATGAGTCCCATTGCCCACGGTCGCAGGTTGTCCATCAATCGGAACCTGAACGCTGAAATGAAACGTGCCGCTTCCGTAACCTAGGCCTAGATAAGTTGTAGCGGAGCTTACCCCGGCCACGCCGGAGCAACTATCCGGATTCCGCATGATTTCGCGGAAAGCAGGTCATTGCGATAGATTTGAGGACCGGCGATACATGACGGACAACCGGCTTAAGTAGCGGGCGTCTCGGCAAGAATGAATGTCGCAAATACGACGTCAACGCCACAATCGCCCTGGATCAGAGACGTTATGGTGTCTCCGAATAGAAGAAGTCCCCGATCACCGACAACCTCTTAGAGCAACTTCACGCGATTGTTCCGCAGGCTTTGATGTCTGTGGTCTGACGCGCCCCGAGTCAGTGTATGCTTCGTGTTGTGCCCTTCGGCGTTGGCGAAAGAC
>Ga0182746_1001030_pt1 | contig 29186 bp, 20 predicted proteins | sample eDN3rd30CBELigOP_FD_128881 | JGI IMG/M metagenome (GOLD analysis project Ga0182746, IMG submission 128881) | Enriched Organic Plus compost microbial communities from Emeryville, California, USA - eDNA 3rd pass 30_C BE-Lig OP (version 2) (version 2) ...
GCGCGCGTTCCATGCGGCGATGGGCGAGGGCCGCGCGCGCGCCGAAGCCGCAGCGGCGCGGCTCGAAAGCGCCGCAGCGGCGTTGTCGGGCGCGCTGGCCAGTGGCGCGGGGGGCGATGCGTTCATGGTCATCGCCGCGATCGCCGACCGGACGACGAGCCCGCGATTCACCGACTATGCAGGATCGGCGCAGGCGGTCATGGCCGTCGATACGCTGCTCAACGCGCTGGTGCGCGAAGGACGGGTGACCGTCGGGGCCGCGGCGGGAATCCGCGCCGACATCAACCGCGCCTACGAGGCCGTGCGCAGCCCCGAGAGTTACAACCCGGTGCGCTTCCGCGCCGCGCTCGGCCAGGCGGCCGGGGCAATCGGGATGCTGCGCTGATGCGGCCCCGGCGGATCACCGGCCTGGTCTCGGCCGCGGCGCTCGTGCTCTCGGGTTGCGGCGGCAGTTCGGGCGGCAGCGGAGGTGGCGGTACCCCGGCGCCGACGCCGGCCCCCGCGCCCGCGCCGACGAACAACTACGTCGCTCCCGCCCAGCTTTCGCTGAGCGCCGCCGACGTCGGCCGAGTCGTCGCCCAGGCGGTGGCGCAGGCCGATGCGCTGGGGCGGCCGGCGACGATCGCGGTGGTCGACCGGGTCGGCAACGTGCTCGCGGTGTTCCGCATGGACGGCGCGCCGGCGACCGCGGCCATTCCCGATGCGCCCAACGGCGCCAACGCCGACGTCCAGGGGCTCGACGTTCCCTCCGAGGCCGCGGCGATCGCCAAGGCGATTACCGGCGCCTATCTCTCCAGTAGCGGCAACGCCTTCTCGACCCGCACCGCGAGCATGATCGTGCAGCCGCACTTCCCGCCGGCGCCGACCACCGCCGGGCTCGAGAGCGGGCCGCTGTTCGGCGTGCAGTTCAGCCAGCTGCCGTGCTCGGACCTGTCGGCGCGGCTCGGTGGACCCGGCGGGGCGATGATCGGGCCCAAGCGCTCGCCGCTCGGCCTCTCGGCCGACCCGGGCGGCTTCCCGCTGTACAAGAACGGCGTGGTGGTCGGCGGCGTCGGTGCGATTGCCGACGGGGTCTACGGCTTCGACTCGAACGTGCTCGACGTCGAGAACGACGTCGACGAACTGATCGCGCTCGCCGGCACGGTCGGCTTCGAGGCGCCGGCGGAGATCCGCGCCGAGCGCATCTTCGTCGACGGGACCGCGCTGCGCTATTCGGACGCGGCCTACAGCTCGCTCGCCGCGGTTGCCGGCGCGACTTTCGCAGCGGCCGATGCGCGCGGCGACCTCGTCCCGGTCACCGGCTACTACCCGGCGGCAGTGCTGCTGGCCGGCGCGGCCTACGGCACCGAGGCCTCTGGCGTGCGCCCCGCCACCGCCGCCGAGTTCGCAAACCGCGACGCCTTCGTACTCACCGACGGTGCCGGCGCCCCGCGCTTCCCGATCCGCGCCGGGACCGATGCCGGCGACGTCCCGCAGCCGCTGACCGCCGCCGAGGCGCGCGCGATCCTCGAAGAGGCCTTCGCGGTGATGAGCCGCGCCCGCGCACAGATCCGCCAGCCGCTCGACAGCCGCGCACAGGTGACGATCTCGCTGGTCGACACGCGAGGCCAGGTGCTCGGCATCGTCCGCTCGCCCGATGCGCCGATGTTCGGCATCGACGTCAGCCTGCAGAAGGCGCGCACCGCCAACTTCTTCTCGGGACCGTTCGCGGCCGCCCAGCTCGCCGGCGCCGGAGGCGAGGCGCCGCAGTTCCTCGCCAACGCGCAAGCCTTCCTCGGCCCCTCCGCGCTGACCGGCACGCACGCCTTTGCCGATCGCTCGGGCGGCAACCTGTCGCGGCCCTACTTCCCCGATGGCGAGGTCGGTCGCCCGCCGGGCCCGTTCTCGCGCCCGATTGCACAGTTCAACCCGTTTTCGACCGGGCTGCAGTCGGCTCTCGTTCTCGGCAATCTCGCCCAGCACCTCGCGTTTGTCACCGGCGCCTCGGCGACCGACACGCCGCCACGCTGCACCGCGCTGCCCGAGGTCGCGCCGGGGCAGAACCGACTGCAGAACGGCATCCAGATTTTCCCCGGTTCGGTCCCGGTCTATCGCGGCGGACAACTCGTCGGAGGGCTCGGTGTCTCGGGCGACGGGATCGACCAGGACGACATGGTCAGCTTCCTCGGGCTGCACAACGCCGGTGCGCGGCTCGGCGGATTCGGCAACGCCCCGCCGGCGATGCGCGCCGACCAGATCGTGATCAACCTCGGCGCCGGCCGGCAGGCGCGGCTGCGCTACGTGAACTGCCCATTCGCGCCGTTCCTCGACACGGCCGACCAGAACGTGTGCCAGGGGCTGTGATGATGCACCCGCCCTCACCCACCTTCCTCCCCTCCCCGGCGGGGAGGGGACCGAGGGGTGGGGGAGCGCGCCGCAGGCGCGCGTCGACCCAGCCGGCGCCGAGCACCCCCACCCCAACCCTCTCCCTCAAGGGGGAGGGGGATCCGGTCATGTGGGGTCGCCGATGAACTCAGTGCTCCTTCCGCTATTGCTGCTGCAGGCGGCGCCCCTCGAGGCGCAGCCCTCCCCGCCGCCCGAAGCAGCCCGGGCGGTCGACGAGGCCCCGCCACCGGTCGACAACGAGTCGATCGAGGGCCGCCGGCGGCCAGGCTACAACGACCCGCTGCCCGACGCGATCAGGCAGGACAATCCCGGCGCGGTGCGCGCGCCGCCGCCCGAGGCGTTCCCGGTCGACGATGTGCCGATCCCTGACCGCTGGCGGCTGATCGAGACGCTCGGCCTGGTCCGCGAGCGCTGGTTCGACCCGTACAATCAGAACACGCTCAAGGGCGACCGCCCGCTCGATCCGGAGCGCTGGCCGCTGATCACCGGGCACGACTGGTTCTTCGCCGGCAGCCTCGTCTCGGACACGGTCATCGAGCCGCGCACGTTCCCGATCCCGGTCGGCGTGCCGGGCACTGCTCGTCCGGGCAGCCTCGACGTATTCGGCCGGGACGCGAGCTACGTCGTCTCGCAGACCTTCATCGCCGGTGCCGCGCTGATCAAGGGCAGCACCGCGTTCAAGCCGCCCGAGATCGAATATCGGGTCACGCTCGCCTTCAACGTCAACTACGCCAACGTGCCCGAGCGGCGGGCGCTGCACGTCGAGCCGAGCAAGGGCACCGACCGGCTCGACCACTTCCTCGGCGTGCAGGAAGCCTTCGTCGACTACCACATCCGCAATGTCTCGGACCGCTACGACTTCGACTCGATCCGCGTCGGCATCCAGCCGTTCCAGGCCGATTTCCGCGGCTTCCTGTTCAACGACCAGCAGCTCGGCGTGCGCCTGTTCGGCAACCGCGACAACAACCGCTTCCAGTACAATCTCGCCGCGTTCTGGCGTCTCGAGAAAGACACCAACAGCGGGCTCAACGCAGTGCTGCAGCGCCCGCGGGACGATTTCCTGTTCATCGCCAACGTCTACCGGCAGGACTTCCTGATCCCGGCGCTGACCAGCCAGGTGACCGTCGCCTACAACATGAATCGCGAAGCCGACGACGTCGAGATCGACGACAACGGCTTCCCGGTGCGCCCGGCGCTGCTCGGTACGCTGCGCGGGCGCGAGTACGACGTGGTGTACCTTGGCTACAACGCCGACGGTCGCATCGGGCGCATCAACCTGACCGCCAGCGCCTACGCCGCGCTGGGCGAGGACCGGAACTCGTTCTTCACCGACCGCCCGGCGGACATCCGCGCCTATTTCGGCGCGATCGAGCTGTCCTACGACAAGGACTGGATGCGCTTCCGCCTGTCGGGCGCGTATGCCAGCGGCGACGGCGACCCGTTCGACGACACCGAGGGCGGGTACGACGCGGTATTCGAGAACCCGGTCTTCGCCGGGGCCGATACCAGCTACTGGATCCGTCAGTCGATCCCCTTCGCCGGCGGCGGCCGGGCTATCGCGGTCAACGGCCGCAACGGCCTGCTCAACGCGCTGCGCCCGAGCAAGGAGCAGGGGCAGTCGAACTTCAACAATCCCGGGCTCATGCTGGTCGGCCTCGGCGGCGACTTCGACCTCTCGCCCGAGGTGCGCGTCTCGGCCAATGCCAACCACCTGTGGTTCGAGAACACCGCGACGCTGCAGGCGCTGCGCGTCGAAGGCTCGATTCCGAAAGACATCGGCTGGGACCTGTCGGCCGCGGCGATCTGGCGGCCGAAGGCGACGCAGAACCTCGTCTTCCGCCTGTCGGGCGCCGCGCTGGTCGCCGGCGACGGCTTCCGCGACCTGTTCGACAACACCCACGGCCGCAGGACCTACCTGTCGGTCCTCGCCAACGCGATCCTGAGCTACTGATGCGCGCGCTGCTTCGCCTTCTCGCCGTCCCCCTGATGTTCGCCTCGGCGCTGATGGCCGGCCATGCCCTGCGCGCGGCCGAAGGCGAAAAGCCGGTCGAGCGCGACTACAGCCGAGTGACCGCACCGCCGGCGCCGGCCGGGCAGACGCTCGAACAGGTCGCCGCCAAGTCCGACGGCTGCTACTCGTGCCACGTGCGCACCGACGCGCCGACGATGCACGAGAGCCCGGCGGTGCGGCTCGGCTGCACCGACTGCCACGGCGGCGATGCCACGGTGTTCGGCAATAGCGAGCTGCCGCACGACCACCCCGATTACGTCGCCGCGCGCGAGCGGGCGCACGTGTTGCCGAAGTATCCGGAGAGCTGGCATTACCCGTCGTCGGCCAACCCGCAGCGCACCTACGCGCTGCTCAACCGCGAGGCGCCCGAGTTCGTCCGCTTCGTCAACCCGAGCGACTACCGCGTCGCACGCGAGTCCTGCGGCGCCTGTCACATCGAGATGATCGAGGCAGCCGAGCGCTCGATCATGGCCTCGGGCGCGATGCTGTGGGGTGGCGCGGCCTACAACAACGGCATCGTCCCGCTGAAGAACTATGTGCTCGGGGAGGCCTATACCCGCGAAGGCGAGCCGGCGAAGATCGTCAGCCCCGGCGACCCGCCGGGCACGCTGACCGAGGCGCAGCGGGCACGGGGCGCGCTCGCGGAGCTTTATCCGCTGCCGACCTGGCAGGTGATCCCGCCCGGCGACGTGTTCCGCGTGTTCGAGCGCGGCGGGCGCAACATCGGCTCGCAGTTCGCCGAGATCGGCCTGCCCAACCCGACCGGCTCGATCCAGCGGCTCGAAGAGCCTGGCCGCCCCGACCTGCGCCAGTCGAACCGCGGCCCCGGCACCGGGCTGCGCGTGGCGATCCCGGTGCTCAACATTCACAAGACCCGGCTCAACGACCCGCTGACCTGGTTCATGGGCACCAACGACCAGCCCGGCGACTACCGCCATTCGGGCTGCGCGAGCTGCCATGTGATCTACGCCAATGACCGCGAGCCACGGCACAGCCTGATCTACGCGAAGTACGGCCGCGACGGGCAGACGGTGACGATCGACCCGACGATCTCCGCGCTGACCGAGCCTTCGGGCCACGCGTCCGGGCATGGCGCCGTGCGCCGGCCCGGCGAGCGCGATGATGGGCAGCCGGTCAAGCAGAAGGGCCACCCGCTGCGGCACGTGTTCACCCGCGCGATCCCAACCGCGCAGTGCATGAACTGCCACATGCACCAGCCGAACGTGTTCCTGAACTCGTACCTCGGCTACACGATGTGGGACTACGAGGCCGACGCGCCGGCGATGTGGCCCGAACAGCAGAAATACCCGACCGCCGAGGAAGTGCGCCGCGTGCTCGACCGCAATCCCGAAGGCGCCTCGCCGCGTGGCAAGTGGGCCGACCTCGACTTCCTGCGCAACGTCTACGACCTCAACCCGACGCTGAAGGACACGCAGTTCGCCGACTACCACGGCCACGGCTGGAACTTCCGGGCGATCTTCAAGCGTGACCGCGAAGGCAACCTGCTCGACGCCGAGGGCAACGTGGTCGATCCCGACGATCCCGAGAAGTGGCGCCGCGAGGATGAAGGCCAGTTCGTGCCGCCCGGCACCAACCCGGGCAAGGCGGTCCACCTGATGGACATCCACGCCGAGAAGGGCATGCAGTGCGCCGACTGCCACTTCGCGCAGGACAGCCACGGCAACGGCCTGATCTACGGCGAGGTGGCCAACGCGATCGAGATCGGCTGCAAGGACTGCCACGGCACGGCCGACGCCTACCCGACGCTGCGCACTTCGGGCCCGGCGGCGCCGCCGAAGGGCAATGACCTCGCGCTGCTGCGAAACCCCGACGGCAAGCGGCGGTTCGAGTGGACCTGGGATTCGATGGGCCGGCGGGTGCTGATCCAGCGCTCGATCGTCGACCCCGAACTCGAGTGGCGCGTCAGCCTGGTCAAGGACACCGTCGACGCGGCGAGCCCGTACTTCAACGCCAAGGCCGCACGCGCCAAGCTGATGAGCCGCAACGGCGCCGAGACCGGGCGCTTCGAGTTCGGCCCCGGTATCGCCGCGAGCGAGCGCGCGCACCGCGACGACGAGATGGCCTGCTTCACCTGCCACCTGTCGTGGACGACGAGCTGCGGCGGCTGCCACCTGCCGATCGAGGCCAACTGGAAGAGCGAAGTCCACCGCTACGAAGGCGAGACCACGCGCAACTTCGCGACCTACAACCCGCAGGTCGCGCGCGACGACATGTTCCAGCTCGGCAAGCACATGACCACCAAGGGCAACCAGGTGGCGCCGGTGCGCTCGTCCTCGGCGCTGGTGCTGAGCTCGACCAACCTCAACCGTGAGCGGATCTACGTGCAGCAACCGCCGGTCAGCGCGATCGGCTTCTCGAGTCAGGCCTTCGCGCCGCATTTCCCGCACACCGTGCGCACGACCGAGACCAAGACCTGCACCGACTGCCACCTCAGCGCCGAGGACGACAACAACGCGATCATGGCCCAGCTGCTGTTGCTGGGGACCAACTACGTGAACTTCGTCGGCCTCAACGCCTGGGCCGGGCTCGAGCGCGGGTTCGAGGCGATCCGCGTGACCGAGTGGGACGAGCCACAGGCGGTTCTCGGCAGCTACCTGCACCGTTACGCCTACCCCGACTACTGGCGCATGCATGTCGAGGACAACGGCCGCGAGCTCAAGGACTGGACGCGCGGACAGACCTTCGACGGCGACCTTTCCGGCGAGACCAGGGCGTTCGAGCGCTTCGCCAACGTCCACGAAGGAACGCGCGACCGCGTCGGCTGCCTGCAGTTGCGCGGCGAGTACATGTACGTCGCCGAAGGTCGCGGCGGTTTCCGCGTCTACGACGTCGCCTCGATCGCCAACAAGGGCTTCTCCGAGCGGATCGTCACCGGCCCGTTCTCGCCGCTCGGCCACGACACCCGTGTGGCGACGAAGAACGCTACATGCATGGCGCTGCCGACCAACCAGCCGATCAACCCGCTGCGCAACACGCCCGAGATGCGCGAGGCGAACCAGGAGCAGCCGTTCCTGCCGATCTACAGTTACGCCGCGATCACCGATGCCGAGGAAGGGCTGATCCTCGTCGACGTGACCACGCTCGCCGACGGCGAGCTGCGCAACAACAAGCTGCGCCGCGCGGTGACCTGGAACGAGGGCGGCGTTCTGGCCGGGGCCCGACACATCACGCTCGCCGGCGAGATCGCCTATATCGCCGCCGACCGGGGCCTCGTCGTCGTCGACCTCGCCGACCCGCTGCACCCTAAACTCGCCGCGGTACGCGAGCTGCGCGACGCGCGGGCGAGCACGATCCAGTTCCGTTACCTGTGGGTCAGCGATGCCGAGGGCGTGAAGCTGTTCGACGTGACCGATCTCAGGAACCCGGTGGCGCGACCCGAAGGCAACCTAGCGATCCGCGACGCGCGGCGGCTCTATATTGCCCGTACCTACCTCTACATCGCCGCCAAGAGCGACGGCCTGATCATCGTCAACGTGACGCGCCCGCTCGATCCGTTCATCTATCGCGAGGAAACCTTCGGCGGGACGATGACCGACGTCGAGGACGTCGTCGTCGCCTCGACCAACGCCTCGCTGTTCGCCTATGTCGCCGACGGGGTGAACGGGTTCAAGGTGCTCCAGCTCACCAGCCCCGAGAGCCAGCGCAACTTCTACGGCTTCAGCCCGGCGCCCGTGCCCGAGCTGATCGCCTGGGCGAAGACGCCCTCGCCGGCGATCGCCCTGTCCAAGGGCCTCGACCGCGACCGGGCGGTCGACGAGACCGGCGGCCAGATCGCGGTGTTCGGGCGCCTCGGCTCGCGCCCGTTCACCCGCGCCGAGATGGAGCGGCTGTTCCTGACCCGCAGCGGCGTTCCGTGGAAGGTCAGCGACGAGGTCGACATGGCCGCATGGGTACCGGGCGAAGGGCCAAGGGTGGCGAGCCGCTGATCCTCCCCTCCAAAAACAGGGACAGTCCCTCTTTTCCGAAAGCGCGCCGAAAAGAGGGACTGTCCCTGTTTTCCTGCAGCGGTCGGGTTGGGGCCCGTGCCCTACACAACCCTTCGGGTGGTCCCCCTCCCCGAGCGAGCTCGGGGAGGATTACTCGCGCTCCTCGAACATTCCGCGGATCATCGGCTGGAGCGAGGCGGTGTAGCGCGCGAGCACGTACCAGTCGCTGACGGTCTCGTAGTGGGTGGCGAGCGTCTGGCCGTCCCAGTGGTGCAGCGCGTAGCTCGGTGGCTCGGTGGTGATCAGGTCGCGTCCGTCGGGGTTGTCCGGATCGACCGGGCGCAGGTCGAGCGAGACCAGCGGCGCGACCGACGGGGTGACGCCAACGGGGATTCCGTGGAAGCTCGAAGAAAGTGGGCGGTGGAGGTGGCCGCAGTGGATCGCGCGCACCTGCCGCTGCCCCTCGAGCGCCGCGCCAAGGCGCCGGACCCAAGGCTCGTCCGGCTCCGGATCCATCCAGTCGATCCCGCTGACCACGGGCGGATGGTGCATGAACACCAGCGTCGGCGTGTCGGGCGCTTCGTCGAGCCGCGCGCCGAGCCAGGCCTGCCGCGCCTCGCAGAATGCGCCGCCGTGCCGGCCGGGCTCGAAGGTGTCGAGCAGCAGGAGCCTGAGGCCGTCCTGCTCGAGCACGTAGTGCAGGAACCCGCCCTCGGCCGCCTGCACTTGCGGGAACGCGTGCAGCAGCCCTTCGCGGCTATCGTGGTTGCCGACCATCGGCCAGACGGGAAACGGGCAGTCGGCGAGCAGTGCCGCGGTTTTCTCGAAGCTCTCGAAGTCACCGCGATCGGTGATGTCGCCGCTGATCACCAGCATGTCGGGCCGGTTCGGCGCCTCGTGCAGCCGCTCGAGCGTCGCGCGGAAGCGGCTGTGATTGAGCTCCTCGGGCTCCTCGCCCGGAGCGAACCCGATGTGGATGTCGGTCATCTGCGCGATCAGCATCGTCCCGCCCCCCGCGGACCGCGCCTGGCGCGCGGCCCGGCCCCTTTGCCGGCGACCCTCACCGCCGCGCGATCCGTGGCGGCGCGGCCGCCGGCCCGGTGCGCGGATGGTAGCTGTGGCACATCGCGCACGAGCTCGGCACTTCGGCCGAGCGCGCGCTTTCGCCCTGGTGGCAGTCGCGGCACTGCGCGATGCCCGGCAGCAGCAGGTCGGCGGAGCTGTCCGAGGTCCCCGCCGCGTGGCAGCTCGTGCACTGCTCCTGCTTGTGGTCCTCGTGGTCGAACCAGCCGTGAATCATGTAGCGCGACGGCTGGGTCACCGGCATGACCGCGAGCGTGCCGGGAGGGCCGGCCGGCACGTGGCACTGGCCGCACAGGCCCTTCTCGGTCATCGCCCGGCTCAGCATCGCCACGCCCGGCCCGCCGAAGTCGGCGCGATAGAGCGAGGCGTACTCGCCCGGCCGGCGCCGCCCGGTCGCGCGCGTTGCGCGCGCGTCGAGCGACAGCAGCTCCGCGCGCGCCTGTTCGATCCGGCCGTGGCGGAGCGTGCGGAACGTGCCGCCGACCTCGTCGAACACCAGGCTGTGGCAGGCCTCGCAGTCGCGTTCCATGTCGACCGGCAGGAAGCGCACCCCGTCGGCGGTCGGCGTGTGGCAGTCGGCGCAGTCAAGCGGCGCGCCGTAGCCCGCATCCCTGCCGAGCCGCCGCGCCATCTGCGCGACGCCGTTGGTCTTGCTGAGGTGCATCGCGTGCGGGAAGCGCAAGCCGTTCCACTGCCGCGGTCTGTCGTCGAGCGAAACGCGTACCGGCTCGGCCTGCGTCCGGTCGGTCGTCAGCAGGGCCCGGAACTCGGGATGCGCCTTGCCGAAGTCGCTGGCGTTGCCGAGTGCGGTGTCGGTCAGCCGCGCGTCGAGAGTGCCGTGGCAGTCGGCACAGAATTTCTCGCGCGTCGGCTCCATCCGCCCGGCGCCCTCGTGCTCGGTGTGGCAGTCGGTGCAGGCGCCTGGCCCCGGCTTGCCGAACGCGTGGGCTACCTGCCACTGCACGGCATCGCCCCACGGCAGCGGGCCGCGGGCGAGCGACTGGCGCGGCTGCGCCGCGTGGTCGGCGATATCCTGGTGGCAGGTCAGGCAGGTCTCGTCGCGCACCGCGACGAACGGCTCGACGTGGCATGCCTCGCACTGGTCCTCGAGCCCGTGGTGCACCGAGCTCAGCGCGCCGGTACGCCAGCTCGCGTCCATCAGCACCGCGCCGGGTCGGTCGTAATCGGGCTCGGCCGCCGGGCGCGTCAGGTGCGACCAGATCGGTACAGCAAGGAAGGCAAGCAGGATCGCCGCGAGCCCCGTCCAGGCGAGCGGCCGCTTGCCCGGGAGCACGCTGCCGAGCGAAAAGCCGCCGAGCGTCTCCGCCTTGTCGGCCGCCTCGCGCGCAACCTGGCGGATGACGACGGCAATGCGGCCGTCCGCCTCGCGCTCGAACTGCAGGCGGTAGGAGCCGAGTTCGAGCTCGCCGCCCTCCCCGGGATCGACCGTGGCGTCGGTCGTCGAGCGGCCGTCGAGCGCAAAGCCGAGCGAGCCGATCGCCTGCAGGTGCAGCCGGCCGCCCTCGGCCGTAACCCGAACATGCTGCTGCTCTACCGCGAGGTCCGGCAGATGGACCGCGTTCTCGGCCGCGCGACCGATGACCAGCGTGTCGCCGGCGACCTCGCGCTCGCGGACAATCTCGCGTCCGATCGCGGTGATGTCGATCGTGCGGATGACAAAGCTCATGGCGCGCTACCAGTAGTAGAACACGCTGACGATATGCGCGGTCAGCGCCGCCAGCAGCATGATCGTGAGCGGGACGTGAACCCACAGCCACACCTCGAGCAGCGCGCGCAGGTGCATGTGACGGCGGATTTGCGCCAGCTGGGCCTGGCGTTTGCGCAGCAGCGCCACGACGCGCTCGTTCGCGGGGTCGCCGCCGGCGAGCGCTTCGAGCGCGGACGCGGTACGGCAGTCGCGGTAACGCCCGGTCAGGCGCGCGATTGCCCCCTCGCCGAAAGGATCCTGCCCGAGCGCGGCGATGACGAGGTCCGCCTCCACCCGCCCGATCGGCTGGGCGGCGGCTTCGAGCTGACGGTCGATCGCGGCCAGCGCCTCGACCATCTGCCGCTTGGTCATCTCGCGCCGGTTGTCGCTCAGCGCCTGCGGCAGCGTGGCGTAGGCGACCATCCCGTAGCCCCCCGAAGCGATCACCAGGATCATCAGCGCATAGGCCAGCGTGTGCACGTTCCAGCCGAACTGGAAGCCGGTGTGGAGCGTGGCGATCACGACCAGCGACAGCCCGAGATAGACGTGCGCCGAGGTCCACGCCTTGAGCGACCAGCGACCGGGCGTGATCGCCCGCTTGCGTACCCCGAGCAGCGACAGCCAGACGATCAGCCCGGCGCCGAGCGTCCCGAGCAGGTAGCCGTACCAAGAGCCGCCGTTTGGCCGCGGGTCAACGTCGGCCAGCACGTAACCGAGGATCGCTGCGGACCCCAGGCCGAGCGCCACCTTGAGCCAGCGCATCCGCCCGTGGAGGAGGAAGCTCTCGTGGTCGGAATCGCGCCGCTCGGCGTGGAACGCGGCGTCGTCGTCTGCCGCCGTCGCCATCAGCCGACATCCTCGACGAGCTTGGTGAAGCGCAGGAACTTCTCGGGCGAGACGCGGATTGCCGCGCCCGTCGGGCACGCGCGCACGCAGGCCGGGCCGCCTTCGATCCCCGAACACATGTCGCACTTGATCGCCAGCTTGGCCTCTTCGCCCTGCGCGTTGGCCTTGCGCCAGGCGTAGCTCGCTTCGCCCGGTCCCGGCCCGGCGCCGAACAGGATCCAGCTCAGGAGCGAGGGCTTGCGTGGCGGCTTCGCATCCATCCGGATCACGCCGTACGGGCAGTTGCGCTGGCAGTTGCCGCAGCCGATGCAGGTCTCGGCGATGAACACCTCGCCGTCGGCGCCGCGGCGGATCGCGTCCGGCGGGCAGTCGGCCATGCAGTGCGGGTGCTCGCAGTGTCGGCACGAGGTCGGCACGTGGAGGTGGGCGTAGGTCCGGCCAGCCTCGCGGTCGAGGCGGCTGAGGCCGTCGTGGCTGTCGGCGCAGGCTTTCTCGCAGTTGTCGCAGCCGACGCACAGCTTCTCGTCGATCAGCAGTACGTCGGTCGCCTCGCCGATGCCGTTGTCGACGAGGAACTGCGCTGTCTCCGAATAGTAGTCGACGGCGCTGCCGAAGCTGTCCTTGCGCCCCTCGATGAACTGCGTAACCGCGCGCCGCCCGGCCATGTCGGCGAGCGCCTTCTCGCGCAGCTTCGGCTTCGCCTCGAGCAGCGCGACGAATGCCTCGCCCGGGAAGCGCACGACCTCGCTGCGGATCGCCGCCTTGACCGTCGCGGTGCGTTTCGAGCCGTCGATTGCCGCCATCTCGCCAAGGTACGAGCCTGCCGGCAGGTACGACAGGAACACCGGCTTGCCGCCGATCGCCTTCTCGACGATCATCGACCCGCGCCTGACGACGTAGACGTCCTTGTCGTCAGAGCCTTCGGCGATGACCACCTTGCCCGCAGCGACGTCGAGCACTTCGGCCGCCTCGACCAGCCCGGCGACGTCCTCCGGCTTGAGCCCCGAGCCGAAGATCTGCAGCAGCTGCCGCTCGATCGCGATCCGGTTGACCGCGCGCGCCGCCGCCGGTGCGGTCGCCAGCAGCTTGAGCGCCGCGCGCCGCGACAACTCGACGCAGACGGTCGGTTCGGCCGCGCGCACGGTCGAGCCGCGCGGGCGGCCCGAGATCAGCCCGACCTCGCCGACGATCGAACCCTGCCCGATCGGCACCGTCTTCGACGGGTCCTCGGGATCGACCTCGACCAGCACCGAGCCCTCAGCGATCGCGAACAGCGAGCTGCCCGGTTCGTTGCGCACGAACAGCGTCTCGCCCGCGGCGAACGCATGCGCCTCGCTGTCGAGCATCAGCTCGCGCAACTGCAGCGGCGAAACTTCGCGGAAAATCTCGATGTTGCGCCCGAAAAGCGCGAGCCACTCGTCAACCGAGCGTCCCCCGGGCAGCGGGGCGAACTTGGCCGCGAGGATCGGCTCGTCAGCGGGCTTCAGGTCGGTGTTGCCGGCAATGAACTCGATGACGTCATAGCCCTGGTTCATGCAGTGCTTGATCAGTGGGTAGCCGGCCAGCGCGCCGATCACATAGACCCCGGGCACGGTCGACTCGAACATCGGCGAGAGCTTCGGGTAGGCGACCCGGTCGGCACTGGTGAACTGCACCCCGGTGCCGGGCCTGACGACTTTCCTGCCGTTCTTCTCCTCGAATTCGGCGCAGATCCCTTCGACGAAGGCGCGCGGCGGGGCCGATCCCATCCGCGCGATGACCCGGTCGCAGCGCATCCTCAGTTCGCCGTCGCGGGTGTCGAACACGATCTCGCCCTTGTCGATCGCGCGGGCGGTGGTTTCCATCAGTACGGTGATCCGCCCCTCGGCCTGCATCGCCTGCAACGCCTTGACGTTGGCGTCCTTTGCAGTGTTGAACTCGGCCGAGCGGTTGACGATCGTGACCACGTTGCGCTGCTGCGGGTCAGCCGCGAGGCCGAGTGCATTCTCGATCCCGGCGTCGCCCGCGCCGATCACCACGATGTGCTCGTCGACGTACTCGGCCGGGTCGTCGAGCTGGTACTGCACGACCGCGCCCTCGCCGACCGGGCAGCGCACCAGGTTGGGATTGCCCTGCGTGCCGATCGCCAGCACCACCGCCTCGGCGCGGATCGGCTCGCCATTCTTCACTGCCAGCGTGAAGTCGCCCTTTGCGCCGGTGATCGAGACGATCTCGGTATTGAGCCGTACGTTGACCTGGTGCCCGGCGGTCTGCTCGTCCCACGTGCCGAGCACGGCCTCGCGCTTGCCGGCTTCGAAATCGAGATCGCTGCGCAGCACCAGGTTGCTGGGCGTCGCCATGACGTGCTTGCCCTTCTGGTACTTGTGGATCGTGTCGCTGAGGTGCCCGGCCTTCTCGACAAGCACGTGGCTCATCCCACGCGCCGCCGCCCGCGCGGCCGCACTGAGCCCCGCCGGGCCCGAGCCGACGATCGCCACCTTGAACCGCTCGGCCGTATCCCCCACCGGATCACGCCCCCACTGCAAGCGGGGCCATCATAAGGCACTATTCGCGTTGCGCTACCCGCGTTTGCAGAGCGGAGCGCGATGGTCGTGGCCCCGCTCCCCTTCCCGAAAGCCAGTTTCGTCACCCTCAACCTGTTTCAGGGTGACGGGAAGAAGAAGTTGGGACGAAGGCTTCCCAACCCGCGGCCTCGCGCCCTACACCGGCGCCAGGGCAACACGGGGAGGGATACCGCAGGATGAAAGGCATCCTCGCCAGGCTGGGCGGCGGCGGCGTCGCCGCGATCGTCGCAGTGGCGGTCGCGGCCGGCACGATCGGCTACCGCCTGCTCGCCACCTCCGATCCTGAGCCCGTCGCCGAATCCCCCGCTGACCCGCTCGCCGGGCTCGAGCGTCGCGCCGCGGCCGAGCCCGGCAATCCTGGCGCCTGGCAGGAACTCGGCTTCGCGCTGTTCGCCCGCGGGCAGTATGCCGAGGCCGCCGCGGCGTACGAGCGCGCTGTCGCCGCCGACCCCGACAGCGCGGTGCTGTGGTCCTCGCTCGGCGAGGCGCGGGTCATGGCCAGCGAGCGCGACCCGATGCCGCCCGACGCACGCGAAGCCTTCCGCCGCGCCGCCGCGCTCGACCCGAAGGACCCGCGCACGCGCTATTTCCTCGCGGTCGAGAAGGACCTCGCCGGCGACCACGAAGGCGCGATCGCCGACTGGCTGGCGCTGCTCGCCGAGACGCCCGACGGCGCCCCGTGGGACGCCGACCTGCGGCGTACGATCGAGCAGGTCGGCGCGATCAACGGGATTGCGGTGGCGGACCGCATCGCCGCCGCGCTCGACCTGCGCGCCGCCACGTCGCCCGCCAGCAACGCTCCCACCGGCTCCGCCCTCGCCGCGGCCACCGCGGCAATCCCGGGCCCGACCCGCGAACAACTGGAAGCCGCCTCCGCCCTGCGTCCGGCCGAGCAGCAGGCGATGGCCGAGGAAATGGTCGCGCGACTTGCGGCACGACTGGAACGCGAGCCGGGCGACGTGGCGGGGTGGGTGATGCTGATGCGGAGTTACAAGACCCTGGGGCGGGATGCGGACGCTCGCGCGGCGTTGCGGCGGGCGGTGGCGGCCAATCCGCGGCGGAAAGTGGAGATCGAGACGGTGGCGAAAGGGTTGGGGGTTGGAGTCCCGAAATCCCGCTAGAAATATGCCCTGTGTCGAAGTCGGATTGCCGCGCGCTCCGAATGTCTTGGCTCTGGCACGCTGCGATCCGATGGGGGCCACTCCATCCCATCCGGTGCTGCAGCCAAATGTCTCACAGATGCTCACCAGCCGACGGCGCCAGATGCGCGGCGGGATTGCCGAAAACCGCATCCCCACTCACGAGGCGGCGCAGGCTGGTTCGGATTTCGAGTTCGCCCGCTTCGATGCGGACATTTGCCAAATCTAGTCGTTCCGGACCCGGGGAGAGGGTGCGCGAGCCAACTCGACCGCCAATATCCGATTGTGTGGCGGGGTAGAGGAGGATCAGGCGCGGGCAGCGGTAGAGGCGGGCGTAGGCGATCATCTGGTAGACGTCGGCCTGGGCGATCCCGTCGGACAGGCACTTCCACTTGGTGTCGATCACGCAGACCGTCTCGCCGCCGCGGCGGATCAGGATGTTCGGCCGCGTCGCGTGGCTCCAGCCGCCCTCGCCCTGCCAGGGCCCGAGCGCCCAGGCACCCTGCACGACGACCTCGAGCCCGCTCCCGGCCAACGCGCGGCGCAGCTGCGCGGCGACAGTTGACCTCTGTGGCGCATGACTGTCTTTGATAGCCCCCGGCACATGCGCCCGGCGCCGCGCGACACGCGGGCTTCAGGGACGAGATCGCCTCGCTCTCCGAGCGGGCGCGCCGCTGGACCAAACACCGAAGGAACGAACGGCAGGGGCCTGAAGGCGTCTGCCGTTTGGTGGATTCGCAGGTGACCGCATTCCTGGTGGCGCTGACCAAAGACAGGCGGCCGGGAACGGCCAAGGTTGGCCGCTGGCACTAGTCGCCAGTTTCGGAGCCGAGCCTCGATGCCATATCCGCGACCGTCCCGACAGGAGAGCGGGGTTCGGCGTGATTGGCCCGGGGAAAGATGGCGTCGAGGCGGGCGCGCAGCGTTCGCTCGAACTCGGAGCGGTTATAGCCACGCGGGTGCGTGACCGCAATTTCGCGGAAGATGGCGTCCTTTATGCGCTCGATCGCCTCGCCCTTGAGCAGGCCCGCTGCTACCAGTTCGGCGCAGAGCTGGATCAGGCCGACGGTGGTCGCCTGCGCGCGCAGGCCGATGAATTCAAGCGTGCGGTGCAGCTCGCGCGCCTGCTCGGTTTCTTGCTGGTCCATCATGCGTCCTCCCGCGAAACCTCGATGCCCGGCGTCACTGCCACCCGCCACCGAGCGAGAGGAACAGCGCGATCAGGTCGGTCGACAGCTGGGCATCGGCCTGCGCCAGCGCGGCCTCAGCCTGGGCCAGTTGGCGCTCGGCGTCGAGCACGATCTGGAAGCTCTCGCGGCCGGCCTCGTAGCGGATGCGGGCGATCCGCGCCGCCTCGCGTGCCTGCTCGCTGGCGCGGGTCAGCGCGGCGGTGCGGTCGAGCCCGCGCGCGTAGCTGGTAAGCGCGCTCTCGGTTTCCTGTAGCGCGGTGAGCCAGGTGCGGTCGAACTCGGCCAGTGCGGCCTGCTGCGAGGCTTCGGCCTGGGCGATTCGCGCGCGGGCCAGCGCGATGTTGGGGAAAGTCCACGAGATCAGCGGGCCGAGGCTGTAGCGGAACGCCGCGCCGGAGCCGAGATCGCCGAGCGAGGTTGCGGTCGTGCCGATCGAACCGCCGATCGAGATGCTCGGGTAGAGGTCCGCGGTGGCTACGCCGATGCGCGCGGTCGCGGCCGCGAGCCGACGTTCGGCAGCGCGCACGTCCGGCCGGCGCGCAAGGAGCGCTGCGCCATCGCCTACAGGGATCGGCCGGTCGAGCTGCAGCGGGCTGGCGCACGCGGCGAGCTCGCGCGGGAATTCGGCGGGCGGGCGGCCGGTGAGCACCGCGAGGCGGTAGAGCGCGGTCTGCTGCAGCGTCTCGAGCGTCGGAATCTCGGCGCGGGTCTGCTCGAGCAGCGCGCCGGCCTGGTTGGTCTCCATCGCCGTCGCGCGGCCGCCTTCGAGCAGCCGGCGGGTCAGGTCGACGGTCTGTTCCTGCAGCTCGACGCTGCGCCGGGCGACCGTCAGGCGCCGTCCCGCGTTGCACGCATCGGCATAGGCGCGCACGGTCTCGGCGACCACGGTGATGCGGGTCAGGTCGTAAGCCGCCTGGACCGCCTCGAGATCGGCCTGGCTCGCCTCGATAGCGCGGCGCACGCGGCCGAACAGGTCGACCTGGTAGCCGACGTCGAGCCCGGCGTCGTAGAGCTCGCCGTCGGGCAGCGCGCTCGCCTGGCCTTGCGCCGCGCCCGACTGGCGGCCGTAGCTGGCGGCGCCTGACAGCGTCGTCGTGGGCAGTTGCCCGGTGCGCGCCTCGCGCAGCACGGCGCGCGCGCGGGCGAGGTTGGCCGCGGCAATGCGCAAGTCGGTATTGGCCTCGAGCGCCTGCGCGACGAACGCGTCGAGCCGCGCATCGTCGTAGAGCCGCCACCAGTCGCCGGGCGGCGTCTCGGGGGTGAACGCGGCGTCGCTCGATGCGTGCAGCGCGGAGCCTTGCGCGGCGGCGTCGGGCAGCACCGGCGCGTAGTCGGGCCCGACCGTGGTGCAGGCCGACAGCGCAGCCGAGGAAGCGAGGATGGCGGCGAGGCGCTTCACGCGGGGGCTCCTTCGGGGGCGGATCGCGCAATCCCACGCGACCGGCGCCGGGCGCGCAGGCGGCGGTAGCGCAGGCTGCGGCCGAACGAGCGAGTGACGACGTAGAACACCGGGGTGAAGATCAGCCCGAAGATCGTCACCCCGAACATGCCGAACACCACTGCGGTGCCGAGCGACTGGCGCATCTCGGCGCCGGGCCCGCTGGCGATCGCCAGCGGCATCACGCCGAAGATGAACGCGAAGCTGGTCATCAGGATCGGCCTCAGGCGCGCGCGCGCCGCGGCCACCGCGGCCTGCATCCGCCGCAGGCCGGTCTCCTCGCCCTGGCGCGCGAACTCGACGATCAGGATCGCGTTCTTCGCCGCGAGCGCGATCAGCACGACGAGGCCGACCTGGGTCAGGATGTTGTTGTCCATCCCGCGCAGGTTCACGCCCAAAAGAGCGGCAAGGATGCACATCGGCACGATCAGGATCACCGCCAGCGGCAGCGTCAGCGATTCGTACTGCGCGGCGAGCACGAGGAACACGAACACCACCGCCATGCCGAAGACCAGCGCCGAGCTGCTGCCGGCGGCCTTCTCCTGGAACGCGAGCCCGGTCCACTCGAACCCGAACCCGTCGGGCAGCGCGTTGGCGGCAACGCCTTCCATCGCCTCGATCGCCTGGCCCGAGGACACGCCCGGCGGCGCCTGGCCTTGCAGCTCGTAGGCCGGGAACAGGTTGTAGCGGATCACGCGCGCCGGGCCGGAGTCGTCGCGCAGCGTCGCCACCGAGGAGAGTGGGACCATCGCCCCGCTCGACGAGCGGACCTGCAGCCGGCCGATGTCGCTCGCGTCGTCGCGCGCGTAGGGCTCGGCCTGCGCGGTGACCCGGTAAGTGCGGCCCATGAAGTTGAAGTCGTTGACGTACGTCGAGCCGATGTAGGTGCTGAGCGCGTCGTAGACCTGGCCCGGCTGCACGCCGAGCAGCTGCGCGCGGTCGCGGTCGATGTCGGCGCGGATCCGCGGGGTGCCGGTGTTGTAGGTTGTGTAGACTTGCGCCAGCCGGTCGGGCTGCTGCGCGGCGGCGGCCATCAGCGGGCCGGCGGTCTCCTCGAGCGCGCGGTAGCCGGCGCCCGAGCGGTCCTGCACCATCATCACGAAGCCGCTGCCGTTGCCGAGACCGCGAACGGTCGGCGGCGAGACCATGAAGATGTTGCCCTGGTCGGTCAGCGTGGCGAACTTGCCGGTCAGCACGCCGGCGAGCGCCGTTGCACTGAGGTCGCTGCCGCGCTCGTCCCAGTCCTTGAGCCGCATGAAGATCGTGCCGGCGTTCGACGATGTCGCCTGCGTGGTGCCGTCAAGACCGGCGAGATAGATCGCTGACTCAACGCCTTCCTGCTTGATCGCGGTCTCGAAGGCCTGGTCGAGCACCGCGTTGGTGCGGTCGAGCGAGGCGCCCGGCGGCATCTGCACGACGCCGATCAGGATACCCTGGTCCTGCTCGGGGATGAACCCGGTCGGGGTGTCGGCCAGCCGCCAGCCGGTCAGCGCGAGCAGCCCGGCGTAGATCACCAGCATGATCGTCGCCATGCGCACGGTGCGCGCGGTGAAGGCGCCGTAGCGGTCCGACAGCCACGCGAAGCCGCGGTTGAACCTGTCGGCCCCGGCGCGCAGCGGGTGCAGCCAGCGCGGGCCGTGATCGGCATCGTGGTCGTCCTGGTGCGGCTTGAGCAGCAATGCAGCGAGCGCGGGCGACAGCGTCAGCGAGACGAGCAGCGAGATCGCCGCCGCGGCGGCGATGGTCACCGCGAACTGGCGGTAGAAGATGCCCGGAATGCCCGAGGTGAGCGCGGTCGGGATGAACACCGAGATCAGCACGAGGCCGATCGCGACCAGCGCGCCCGAGACCTCGCGCATCGTGCGGTGCGCGGCCTCGCGCGGCGACATCCCCTCGCGCACGTGCTTCTCGACCGCCTCGACGACCACGATCGCGTCGTCGACGACGATGCCGACCGCGAGCACGAGCGCGAACAGCGACAGCGAGTTGATCGAGAAGCCGAGCGCGAGCTGCACCGCGAAGGTGCCGACGAGCGCGATCGGGATGGCGATGATCGGGATGATCGCCGCGCGCCAGGTCTGCAGGAACACCATGATGACGATCACGACGAGCACGACCGCCTCGAGCAGCGTTTCCTGGACCGCGTCGACCGAGGCCTCCACGAACTCGGTCGGGTTGTACGGGGTGGCGTATGTGAGGCCGGCGGGGAACTCCGCGGCCATCGCCTCGAGCTCGTCCTCGACCAGCGCCGCGGCGTCGAGGGAGTTGGCGCCCGGCTGTTCGATCACCGCCAGGGCCACGCTGCGGTCACCGTTGTAGAACGCGCGGATGCCGTAGTCCTGGTTGCCGAGCTCGACCCGCGCAACGTCGCGCAGCCGGGTGATCGAGCCGGTCGCGGGATCGGACTTGAGCACGACGTCGCCGAACTCCTCGGCGGTGCCGAGCCGGCCCTGCACGTCGACCGGGACTTCGAACGACGGGTTGGCCGAGTTCGGCGACTGGCCGAGCGCGCCGCCCGCGACCTGCACGTTCTGCGCGCGCAGCGCGCCAACGATCTCGCTGGCGGTCAGGTTGCGGCCGGCGGCGCGGTCGGGATCGATCCACACGCGCATCGCGTAGTTGCCGCCACCGAACACGTTGACCCCGCCGACGCCGGGCAGGCGCAGCAGGCGGTCGCGGATCACGGTCTGCGCGTAGTTGCCGACGTAATCGATATCGAGGCCCGAGCCTTCCTGCGCGGTCAGCGTGGCGATCAGCAGGAAGCCGGTCATCTGCTTGTTGACCGTGACGCCGACCTGGCGGACCTGCTCGGGCAGCCGCGGCTCGGCCAGGCGGACGCGGTTCTGTACCAGCACCTGCGCCGCATCGAGGTCGGTGCCGGGCTCGAAGGTGACCGTTATCTGCGCCTGGCCCTGGGTCGAGGAGCTCTGGATGTAGAGCATGTTCTCGACCCCGTTGATCTCCTGCTCGAGCGGCGCGGCGACCGTCTCGGCGATCGTCTCCGACGAGGCCCCGGGATAGGGCGCCTGGATCACGATCGTCGGCGGAGCGATCTCCGGGTACTGCGACAGCGGCAGCAGCGGGAACGCGAACGCGCCGATCAGCGTGATGAAGATCGCGATGACCGCGGCGAAGATCGGCCGGTCGATGAAGAAGCGCGAGATGTTCATCGCCTAGTTCGCCGGGGCCACGATCTCGGCGGCCGAAGCCTGCGGGGCGCGGACGGCCGCGGGAGCGGATGCGTTAGCCGGCGGGGCGATGACCTTGCCGGCCTTCACCTGGACCTTCTGCCCGGGCCGCGCACGCTGCACGCCGCCGATGATCACGCGGTCCTTGGCCTCGATCCCGCTGCGGATCACCCGCAGCTCGCCGACCAGCGGGCCGAGCTCGACCATCCTGGCGACCACCGTGCCTTCGCCGTCGACCGTATAGACCAACCTGCGCGAGGCGTCGGTGACGACCGCGAGATCGGGCACCAGCAGCGCCTGGTAGGGCTCCGAGCCGGCAAGCTGCAGCCGGCCGACCATGCCCGGCCGCAGGAAGCCGTCGGTGTTCCGGATCAACGCGCGACCCTTGGCGGTGCCCGAGCCGGGATTGATGACCGGGTCGATGAAATCGATCTTGCCGGTGTGGCGGTAGGCGTCCTCGTCCTGCAGCCGTACACGGACCTCGGCGCCGGGACCGGCGAGCCCCTGGCGCTGGTACTTGAGCAGCAGCGCCTCGGAGCCTTCGAAGGCGAAATGGATCGGGTCGACCGAGACGATCCGCGTCAGCACCGTCTGGTCAGCGATCACGCTGTTGCCGCTGTCGACCAGCCGCTCCGAGATGCGTCCCGAGATCGGGGCACGCACGGTGGTGAAGCCAACCTGGAGCTGCTGCGCCTCCACGTTGGCGCGTGCGGCATTGACCTCGGCGACGCCGGCGCGGACGGCCGCGCGGCGCTGCTCGACTTCCTCCTGGCTGGCCGCCTGAGAAGCGGCGAGCGTCTCCGAGCGAGCAAGCTCGGTCCGCGCATTGGCAAGCATCGCCTCGGCCCGGGCGAGCTGCGCGCGGGCCTGGGCAAGCGCCGCCTGCGCTGGACGCGCATCGATCGTGAACAGCGGTTGCCCGGCGCGCACGAACTGCCCGTCGGTGAAATGCACCCGCTCGAGATAGCCAGTCACGCGCGGGCGCACCTCGACGCTCTGCACGGCCTCGAACCGACCGACGAAGTCATCCCAATCGCGCACCGTCTGCACCAGCGGCTTTGCCACCGTGACCGCGGGCGCGGCGGGCGGGGCGGCATCCCCACCCGAGCAGCCCGTCAGGAGCAGTGCGGCGAGCAGTGCGACAAATCGTGGTGCCATGCGAGTGATCGGGCCGTGCCCGCCTTTCATGCTGCAGTGCAGCGTCAACAGGTGATGACCGGGCGAGTAAGCGGGGGTCAATCGCAAGTCAACAGGTGTAGACTGGGGCGGTGGAATTCGTTTCGTTTTCCCGTTAGGAGCACGTCATGAAGCCCCCTTCCGCCCGCCCCAAGTCGGCCGCCGCGACTCGACAGGCGATGCTCGATGCGGCGAAGATGCGCTTCTTGCAGGAAAGCTACGAGAACGTCGGCTTGCGCGATATCGCGCGCGACGTCGGCGTCGATGTCGCGCTGGTGAGTCGCTACTTCGGCAGCAAGGAAGAACTGTTTCGTGAGGTGCTCGGTGAGGACCGCAAGGAGGAAATCTTCCCGAAGGCACTCGGCGAAGCGGAAATCCCGTCCTACCTCGCGCGGCTGTTCGTCCAGCAGGGCGAGAAGGGTAACCGTCACGTCGAGCGCCTCCTCATCATGCTGCGCTCGGCCTCGTCTCCGGCAGCCTCGACGATCGTGCGCGAGACTTTGCGCACGGGTGTGCTCCGGGCCTTCGCGGACCGACTCCAAGGGGAAGACGCGGAGCTTCGAGCGAGCAACGCGATGGCTGTGTGGATGGGCATGACCATCCTCAGGACGGTCATGGCGCTCGAGCCATTGTGCAGCAGAGACATCGAGCATCGGCTTCGCCGACTCTTCGAGGCTGCGCTCAGCGAAGGTACAAGCCGCTGAGTTTACGGCGGCCGCCGGCGCCACGTGCCCGAGTGCGAGGAACGGGACTCGCGCGTTAAGCATCGACAGGCACAGCGCCAGCGCCGTGATGGCGGCGCCTCTTGTCCGAGAATCCGCTGTTCGCTCGCGTCAAGTCCGACACCGTGCTCTATGGCGCATTGATCGCGACTCTCGGCATTGCCGTCGCCAAGTTCGTCGCAGCAGGCATCAGCGCATCCTCGGCGATGCTGGCCCAGCGCTTCACTCCCTCGACGACACTGACAATCAGCTCTAGACGGCCGGTCTCGCGAAGGCCTCGAAATCCAGCGCGAGCTGGCACGGCTCGGCTGGCCTCCACCGGTTATCTTCCTGGCGGCCTATCCGACCGACAGGGCACGAACGCCGGCGCGGGCCGAGGGCGCTGCCGCCTACCTCGCCAAGCCGATCGATCCGGGCGCCCTGCTCGCGGCAATCGCGGCCGCTACGCACGAGGATGTTGCGCGCGGCGGGCGCGGACAATGCCGGGGGCACGGAGCCGGGGTCGCTGCCGCACCATGGCGCTGCCCGTCAGACCCGCTCGACGGTCCGGCAACTCTCGTAGAGGAACCAGGCTCGGCGCTCGGTCTGGTCGATCCATTCCTCGAGCAGGCTGGCCGTCGCCACGTCGTGATGAGCGTCGCACAGCTCGTGCACACGGCGCATTTCGGCGACGAGCTGCTTGTTGTCGCCGTGGAGCTCGGCGAGCATCTCATGCGGCGGGACGAACTCCGCGTTGTTGTCGAGCAGGCGCTGCCGCCGGGCGATGTCGGAAATCGACCGGACCGTCGTGCCGCCGATCTTGCGCGCGCGCTCCGCCATGGGATCGGTCATCGCGAAGATCTGTTCCGCCTGCTCGTCGAGGAGCAGGTGATAGTCGCGGAAGTTGGGTCCGCTCATGTGCCAGTGGAAATTCTTGGTCTTGACGTAGAGCGCGAACACGTCCGCGAGGAGCGCGGCGAGACCGGCCGAGATATCGCGGGTGGCGTCGGGACCCAGGTCGGTCGGCGTTTCGAGGAAGCGGCGGGCCACGGGAACGGGCTGGGGCTCGGTCACGGCTTTTCTCCTGGATGCGCCCGGACAGCGTCTTGCCGGGATTTGACAGTCTAGGTTCGCGAGCGATCCGGCCAATCACACTTAGGTTTGACTGCCGTTACCCCTTGGGTGGTCGCTCGGCTCCGAACCGGCCTCTCTGCGCCAGGGGGCGCCGGGCTCGGGGACCATCGCGACGAGCAAAACGAATGCGCCGTGGACGAGGACGATCACGGGCTTGGGTCAGTCCAGTGTTCGGGCCGCTGCCGGTCCCCAAGATGGCCACCCCGGTCGCAAGGGCGCGGGTCTCGATCGGTTGCTCATGACGGGTCTCCGGTCGGCTCCGTGCCCGCCGGCTGCGCCCTCGTTACGCTCGCCGTTCGATTTTACGGAAACAGGCGAGAGCGACCTACCCAGACCGAGGTGTTCTCCGGGGGCTCTGCGCAAGCCGACGGCTCAGGCGACGAGCGCACGCTCCGGCGATGCGCGCAGGCGAGCGATGTCGCGTGCGGGCGGCTCGCCGAAATGGCGGCGGTATTCGCGACTGAACTGGGACGGACTCTCGTAGCCCACACGGAACGCCGCTGTGGTCGCGTCGAGCCCGGCTACCAGCATCAGGCTGCGCGCGTCCTGCAAGCGCAGCTGCTTCTGGAACTGCAGCGGCGTCATCGCGGTTACGGCGCGGAAATGCTCGTGCAGGCTCGAAGGGCTCATGCCCACGGCCGCCGCCAGACGACTCATGCTGAAGGGCTCACGAAAATGTTGGCGGATCCACGCTATCGCGCGGCCGACCTGAGCCAGGCCGCCCCGGCTTGCAGTAATCTGTCGCATCCGCGCCCCGTGCGGTCCGGCGAGCAACCGGTAGAGGATCTCCTGCTCGGCCAAAGGCGCGAGCACCGGCAGGGCCTCAGGATCGTCGAGCAGGCGAAGCAGGCGCAGAGCGGCCTCGAGCAACCCGGCCTCGGCTTCGCCCACGGTCATGCCGAGCGACGGAGCCGATCCTGCCGGTGGCGCGACACGCTGCGCCAGCTCCCCGAGCACGACAGGGTCGAAGTTGAGCACGAAGCAGAGGTACGGCCGGTCCGGCGACGCTTCGACGACCCGGCCGGTGACGGGGAGGTCGTGGGTGACGATGCCGTATCGACCCGGCGAATACACGAACAGCTGGTCGCCCAGCTCGACTTGTTTCCGCCCCTGCACCACGAGGCAGAGCAGCGGCTGGTACACGTTCGGCATTGCCATGGTCGTGGTGGAGGATCGGACAAGCAGCAGCCGATCGACCGGCGTGGCCTGGATCCCCTCGCCCCCGGCATGGCGGGCGATCAACGATGCGATTTCGGCAAGCGGTTCCATCGGCAACAGCGGTCGTACGCGCACGTGGCGCTGGCAAGTCGTCTCCGGCCGTTCCGGAAGATCAGGCAAGAATCCCGGCGCATCTGGCTAACGCTCCGCCACCCGGGCTCACACCTTGCGGTCGACGAAAGGAGACCAGCATGAGCGAACTTTCGAACAAGGTAGTTTTGATCACCGGCGCTTCAAGCGGCATCGGCGAGGCGGCTGCGCGCGAGCTCGCCGCTGCGGGTGCCCGGCTGATGCTCGGCGCCCGTCGCGCCGATCGGCTGGAGGCACTGGCGGGGACGCTGGGCGAAAACGTCGGCTGGGCGCGGCTCGACGTCACCGAGCGGGAAAGCTTCGCCGCATTCGTTGACGCGGCGATCGAGCGGTTCGGGCGCGTCGACGTCCTGGTCAACAACGCCGGCGTCATGCCGCTCTCGCCGCTTTCGGCGCTGCTTGTCGATCAGTGGGACTGGATGATCGACGTCAACATCCGCGGCGTGCTTCACGGCATCGCCGCGGTGCTGCCGCGTTTCCAGGCGCAGGGTGCCGGGCATGTGATCAATGTCGCCTCGATCGGGGCTTACAGGGTGGTACCGACCGCCGCCGTCTATTGCGCGACGAAATACGCGGTCCGGGCGATCACCGATGGCCTCAGGCAGGAACACAGCGATATCCGCGCCACCGCCGTCTCTCCCGGCGTGACCGAATCCGAGCTCGCCGACACGATCACCGATCAGGCCACCAGGGCCATGATCGCCGAGTTCCGCGCCGCGGGCATGCTCCGCGCGGACGCCATCGCCCGTGCGATCCGCTTCGCCATCGAGCAGCCGGCCGACGTCGACGTCAGCGAGATCGTCGTCCGGCCCACCGTCAGCAACGTGATGTGAAAGGAAATGCGCATGTCCATCGTCGACCAATCCGGAACGTACACGCTCGGCGGCCGCCAGGTGAAGCGGCTCGGCTACGGCGCCATGCAGCTCGCCGGCCCCGGCGTGTTCGGACCGCCCAGGGACCACGACGCCGCTCTCGCCGTCTTGCGCGAAGCGATTGCGCTCGGCATCGATCACATCGACACCAGCGACTTCTATGGCCCGCACGTCACCAACCGGCTGATCCGCGAGGCCCTCGCGCCCTATCCCGACGATCTGCTCATCGTGACGAAGGTCGGAGCACGGCGGGGGAGCGACGGATCGTGGATTCCCGCGGCGTCTCGCGAGGAGCTGCGGCAAGCGGTCCACGACAATCTGCGAAATCTCGGCGTCGAGGTGCTGGACGTCGTCAACATGCGCTTCTGGGGCGACGGCCATGGCCCGGCCAAAGGCAGCGTCGAGCCCGCGCTCACGGTCCTGGCCGAACTGCAGTCGGAGGGCCTGGTCCGCCACATTGGCCTCAGCAACGTGACGCCCGCCCAGGTCAGGGAGGCGCGCGGCCTCTGCGAGATCGCGTGCGTCCAGAACCAGTACAACCTGGCCCACCGCCACGACGATGCGCTGATCGACGACCTCGCGGAACAGGGGATCGCCTACGTCCCCTTCTTCCCGCTGGGCGGTTTCACTCCGCTGCAATCCTCGACCCTGTCCGAAGTGGCCGCCGGGCTCGGCGCCACGCCGATGCAGGTGGCGCTGGCCTGGCTGCTCCGACGTGCACCGAACATCCTGCTGATCCCGGGCACCTCGTCGGTCGCGCACTTGCGCGAGAATGTCGCCGCCGCAGCGATCGAGCTGCCCGCTTCAGCGATGGCCGCGCTGGACGGCATCGGCGCCCGCGCCTCCGCCTCTGGCGCCTGACGCGCCCGAGAGAAGCTCGGAAGGATTGGATCATGAACCACTGCACGCCCGGAAGGACCGTGCCTGTATGGCGGGCACATTCTGCGCACACTGCTCCCGAATGTGCCCGGGGCAGGTCACGGCGCGTGGAAGGACGCCATGGAGGAAGACATGCAATATCGTTCAGCCATTCGCTTCTCGCTGCGCTGCTCGCGGCGTTCGCCGGAGCAGGGCTGATGGGCGAAGTTGCAAGGGCGGCTTCCCCGGATACCGAACGGATGGAGCGGAACCGGGCGCTGGTCGCCGAGAGTTTCGAGGCCTGGCGCAAGGGGACCGGAGGCCCGTTCGACCTGCTCGCGGACGACGCGAGCTGGACGATTACCGGCAACTCGATCACCGCTGGGACCTATCCCTCGAAGGCCGAGTTCATCGAGCAGGTCATCCGGCCGTTCAACGCAAGGATGAACGGGCCCCTCATGCCGTCCGTGCGCCGGCTCTACGCGGACGGCGACACGGTGGTCGCCTTCTTCGACGCCGCCGGCACCGCTCGCGACGGGCAGCCGTACGCCAACACCTATGTGTGGATCCTCGAGATGGAGGACGGCCGGATCGTGCGGGTGCACGCCTTCCTCGACAGCATCGCGTTCGACGATCTCTGGCGCCGGGTGCCCGCGGAACCGTAGGCACGCGGGGCGCCCATGCGTTCAGCCGGTCGAACGGCAGCCGGCTGAACCTCCAGCCCTGGAAAGAACAGCGTCGAAGGGATCACCCTTCGGTCGAGGAAGGCGAACCCTTGGTTCGACCAGGCCAGCCTTTCGTCTGATGGCGAGGGGGGTGCCGACTGGGCATGGTCCGCTCCACCGGTCGCTCACGGCGGGCGATTGCGCGAGGAGCGAAAAGACGGCCCATGTTCCAGATCGCGGTCATCGGCGGAACCAAGCTCGTCGGCGCCAGGGTCGTCTACGAGCTGCGCACCCGCGGTCACGAGGCCATCGCCGCAGCGCCAGGCACAGGCGTAGACACGATCACCGGCGAGGGGCTCGACGACCTTCTCGCGAGCAGCGAGATCGTAGTCGACGTCTCCAACTCGCCATCGCTCGGCGCGCGGGAGGCGATGACCTTCTTCACGACAGCGGCGCGCAACATCGCTGAAGCGGAGAGGCGTGCGGACGTCAGGCATCACGTTGCGCTCTCGGTCGTCGGGACAGACAGGATGCAGGCCAGCGGCTATTTCCGGGCCAGGCTGGCGGAGGAGCGGCTGGTCGCCGAGTCCGGCATTCCATACACGATCGCGCGGGCAGCCCCGGCTTTCGAATCTCTGAATGCGATCGCGCGCTTCTCGACCGTGGACGGGGCCGTGAGGCTGCCGCCCGTGGCGTTCCAGCCGGTGGCTGCGGACGACATCGCGCTGGCGCTTGTTGAGGCGGCGCTGTCGAATCCGGTCAACGGTATCATCGAGATCGCTGGGCCCGAAGTCTTCACGCTCGACGAAGCCGTGCGCCGGGTCCTCGCGCGCGACGGAGACAAGCGTGAGGTCGTCGGCGACCCGGCGGCCGCCTTCCTGGGTGTCGAGATCGACGATTCGACGCTCGTTTCCAGCCCCGACGCGCGGCATGGCTCGACCACGCTCGCCCGGTGGCTCGACCACGCGCTTCC
>Ga0182746_1001031_pt1 | contig 29156 bp, 27 predicted proteins | sample eDN3rd30CBELigOP_FD_128881 | JGI IMG/M metagenome (GOLD analysis project Ga0182746, IMG submission 128881) | Enriched Organic Plus compost microbial communities from Emeryville, California, USA - eDNA 3rd pass 30_C BE-Lig OP (version 2) (version 2) ...
GGGCGGCGCGCTTGACGCTGCCCAGCTCGCTGATGCGCACCAGGGCTTCGACGTGGCGCAGGCGCGCCTGCACCATGAGCCGGGAAGCCAGGACGGTAGTGGCGATCGTCACGAGGTATGCAGGATATCTATGGAAGGCGCCGATATTCTATTGGATATTTATCGCTTGCCTGCCGACAATGGCGCCGGCAAAACAGCAGAACAACGGCTCAACAACGACACAACAACGACAGGCAGGAGACGAACCATGGACAGACGCATTGCCCTGAAAACCCTGGGCGCGCTGGGCGCGGCCGCCTGGGGCCCGGGCCTGGCCCGCGCGGCCGCCGATCCCGCGGCGCCGGCCTGGCCGGCCAGGCCGGTGCGCGTGCTGGTCGGCACGGCGCCCGGCGGCATCACCGACTACATGGCGCGGCTGTTCACGCAGTACGTCGCGCCGCTGACTTCGCAGAGCTTCATCGTCGAGAACCGCGGCGGCGCCAGCGGCACGCTGGCCGCCGCGGCGGTGGCGCGCGAGCCGGCCGACGGCTATACGCTGCTGGCCACCACGCCCACGGTCATGATCGTGGCGCCCTATATCTATCGCAAGCTGGGCTTCGACCCGGGCAAGGACTTCGACCCGGTCTGCCTGCTGGGCGCCGGCCCCATGGTGCTGGTGGTCAACGCCGACCTGCCGGTGCGCAGCGTGGCCGAGCTGATCGCGCTGGCGCGCAGCAAGCCGGGCGAGCTGGCCTACGCCTCGGGCGGGCCGGGCACGGCGGCGCACCTGACCGGCGAGCTGTTCGCCTCCACCGCCGGGCTGGAGCTGGTGCACGTGCCCTACAAGGGCGACGGCCAGGGCGCGGTGGACGTGGTGGGCGGCCAGGTGCCGATGATGTTCTCGGTCATGAGCGTGCTGGGCCCGCACATCCAGTCGGGCCGGCTGCGCGCGCTGGGCGTGGCCAGCAGCCGGCGCATGGCCTCGGCGCCGGACATCCCGACGCTGGCCGAGGCCGGCCTGCCGGGCGTGGATTCGCTGGCCTGGGTGGCCATCTACGCGCCCGCGGGCACGCCGCCGGCCATCGTCGAGCAGCTCAACGCCCATTGGCAGGCGGTGCGCGCGCGGCCGGAGGTGGCCGCGCAGATCGCCTCGGTGGCCATGGACCAGGCGGACTTCCGCACGCCGGCCGAGCTGGCCGCCTTCCAGCAGCGCGAATCGGTGCGCTGGGGCGAAGTCATCCGGGCCAGCGGAGTGCAGGCAAATTGAAGCGCGCGCCCCGCAACCCCATCGCCCGGCTGGACACCTTCCTGGTCGACCGCTGGTGCCTGCTGCGCATCACCTGCGAGGACGGCACGCAGGGCATAGGCGAGGCGGGCGTGCACGCCTGGCCGCGCGTGACCGCGGAGGCGATCGAGGCCATGGCCGCCTACCTGGTCGGCAAGGACCCGGACCCGATCGAGCACCATGCCCAGTACCTGCAGCGCAGCATGCACTTCACCGGCGCGGTGCTGTCCGCGGCCATCTCGGCCATCGACATCGCCCTGTGGGACATCAAGGCCAGGCGGCTGGGCGTGCCCGTCCATGAGCTGATGGGCGGCAGGACGCGCGACCGCGTGCGCTGCTACGTGCACGTGCACGGCGCCGGCGTCGACGACCTGGTGGCCGACGCGCTCGCCAAGCGGGCCGCGGGCTTCACGGCGCTGCGCTTCTCGCCTTTCCGGGACGACTTCCACCTGCACCGGTCCTTCGAGGCCTGGGCGCGCGACGCGGTCGAGCGCGTGGGCGCGGTGCACGCGGCGGTGGGCGGCGAGGCCGACCTGTGCATCGAGCTGCACCGGCAGATGAGCCCGGCCGAATCGATCGCGCTGGCGCAGCGCCTGCAGCCCTTCCATCCCTACTTCTACGAAGACCCCATGCGGCCCGACAGTCCGGCGCTGATGGGGGCGGTGCAGGCGCGCTGCGGCCTGCCGGTGGCCACCGGCGAGCGCTTCACGTCCATCTACCAGTTCCAGGAGCTGCTGGCCGCCGGCGGCTGCGACTACATCCGGCCCGACCTGTGCGTGTGCCTGGGCCTGACCGGCTCCAAGAAGGCGGCGGCGCTGGCCGAGGCGCATCACGTCAAGGTGATCCCGCACAATCCGCTGTCGCCCGTATCGACCGCGGCCTGCGTGCAGCTGGACGCCTGCATCCCCAACTTCGCGCTGCAGGAATACACCGGCGAGGCCGAGCCGCCCAAGAGCGAGCTGGTCAGGCAGCCGCTGCGGCTGGAAGCAGGCTGCCTGATCGTGCCGGACACGCCCGGGCTGGGCATCGAGCTGGACGACGAGGCGCTGGCGCGCCTGCCGGCCAGGGACATGCGGCCCTACGCGCCCATCGACCCGGATGGGTCGGTGCGGGACTGGTAGGGAAGGGGGCACCTGCGGGGCGGGCGCCTCCCGCCGGCGCGGCGGGACCCGGGCGTCGGCTCAGGGCCCGCCGAACAGCCGCCGCCCCGGCACCGGCAGGTGCACGCGCAGGATGCTGGCGCTTTCGGATTCGGTGACGAACAGCTCGCGGTAGTCCGCGCCGCCGTAGGCCACGTTGGTGGTGTTGGCGCCGGCCGGCGAGTCGATGCGGTAGAGCGGTTCGCCGCGCGGCGTGAAGACCCAGACCGCGCCCATGCCCACGTGGGCCACCACCAGGTTGCCCGCCTCGTCGATGGCCAGCCCGTCGGGCCCGCCGCCGCCGGACATCTGGATGAAGGTGCCCACCTTGGTGACGCCGCCGTCGGGCAGCAGCGGCACGCGCCAGATCGCGTTGGCGCGGGTGACCGCCAGGTACAGGATGTTCTCCGCCGCGTTGAGCACCAGCCCGTTGGGGCTGGGCACATTGTCGAGCAGGCATTCGACCCGGCCGTCGGCGCGGCAGCGGAACACCCGGCCGGTCGAATCGTGCAGGCCGGTCATGCCCTGGTCGGTGAAGTACAGGTCGCCGTTGGAGGCGAAGGTCAGGTCGTTGACGCCCTTGAAGCGCTCCGAGCGCGCGCGCAGCAGGAAGGGCTCGATGCGCCCCGTGGCCGTGTCCAGCACCAGGATGCCCTGCTTGAAGTCGGCGATGAACAGGCGGCCGTCGCGGTGGAACTTCATGCCGTTGGGCTCGCCGTCGTACTCGGCGACCACGGTGAATTCGCCCTGCGGCGACATGCGGAAGATGCGGCCCCAGGCGACGTCGGTGCAGTACAGGTTGCCGTCGCGGTCGAACACCGGGCCTTCCAGGAAGGACCCGCCGGGCAGGGTGTAGGGCTGGCTGCGCAGCCAGTCGTTGCTGCCCTCGCGCTTGCGCAGGGGCTCCGGCAGGCTGGCGTGGATTTCGGCGGTCAGGCGGGGAGGCGGGGCGAACATCTCGGTTCCTTGTCGAAGCGGGTCATTTCATGGCGGCGGGCAGCCACAGGACGATGCCGGGGCAAAAATACAGCAGGAAGGCGAACGCCGCCACCAGCGCGGCGTAGGGCGCCGACGACCACGCCACGTCGCCCAGCGTGCGGCCCGGGGCGATCGACTGGATGGCGAACAGGTTCAGCCCCATGGGCGGCGTCAGCGCGCCCAGTTCGATGAACACCACGATCAGGATGCCCAGCCAGACGCCGTCGAAGCCCATGGCGATGCAGGTCGGGTAGAGCAGGGGCACGGTCAGCAGCATGATGGACAGCCCGTCGATGAACATGCCGACCACCAGGTAGATGGCGAACAGCAGCAAGAAGAAGACGAAGGGCGGCACGTCCAGGGCGGTCAGCGCCTCGGCCAGGTTGTGGCCGATGCCCGACGAGACCACGGCGAAGTTCAGCAGCTGCGCGCAGACGACGATGAACATGATGACCGCGCTGGTCATGAGCGTGTTGCGCAGCGCCCGGGCCAGTTTCTGCACGGTCATCTGCCGGTAGGCGCAGGCCATGAGGAAGGCGAGCAGGCAGCCGAAGCCCGAGGCCTCGGTCGGCGTCACGACGCCGAAGTACATGCTGGCGATGATGAGCGAGATCAGCAGGACGATGGGAAAGGCGTCGCGCAGGAAGGGCCGCAGGGCGAAGGCCGCGGCCGCGCCGCGCCCGGGCAGCAGGCCGGGCTGGCGCCAGGCCTTGACGGCGACGAAGGCGCTGAAGACGAGCGCCAGCAGCAGCCCCGGCACCAGCCCGGCCATGAACAGGTCGATGACCGATTCCTGCGTCATCGAGCTGTAGACGATCAGCGGGATGCTGGGCGGGATCAGGATGCCCAGGCAGCCGCCGGCGGTCAGCGTGCCTAGCGTCAGCCGGTCGTCGTAGCCGCGCCGGCGCATTTCGGCGATGGCCACCGAGCCCACCGTCATCGCCGTGGTGACCGACGAGCCCGCGATGGCGGAGAAGATCGCGCAGCCGGCGATGTTGGTCTGCGCCAGCCCGCCCGGCACACGCCGGAACAGGCCGGCGATGCCGGTATAGAAGCGCGAGGCCACGCCGCCCTGCAGCACCAGTTCGCCCATCAGCACGAACAGCGGGATCGCCACCAGGTTGAAATTGGTGGTGGTGTTCCACACCAGGTCCGCCAGGGTCGGCCAGAGCGCGGTGCCGGAAGCCAGCGTGACGCCGACGATGCCGACCAGGCCCATGGCCGCGCCGATGCCCACGCCCCCGGCCAGGCAGGCGAGCAGGAGCACGCCGTACAGCAGGCTGGTTTCAGTCCAGGACATGGCGGGCCTCCTGGTCCGGGTCCCGGGCCGGGTCCTGGCTCTGGTCTTGGCCCCGGTCCGGGTCCGCCTCCGGGCCGGCGCCGGCCAGCGCGCGCCGCACGCGCGCCGCCCCGCGGGCGAGATAGGCCAGCCCCAGCAGGGCGAAGCCGGCCGGCATCAGCGCCTGCGGCCAGGCCTGCGGCGTCTCCGCCACCGTCAGCGAGACCGCGCCGATCTCGCTGCTGGCCTGCACCATCAGCCAGGTGGCGTAGGCCAGGACGGCACACACCGCCGCGCCGGCCAGGGCGTCGGCGGCCTCGGGCAGGGCGCGCGCCCGGGCCGGCAGGCGCGCCACCAGGCCGTCGATGCGCAGGAAGCGCCCTTCGCGCAGGGCGGGGGCCAGGCACAGCATGGTGATCGCCGTGAAGAGGTAGCCGCTGTATTCGTCCGAGATCTGGGTCGAGAAACCCAGCACGTAGCGGGTGAGGATCTCCGTGTTCATCAGCAGCACCATGGCCAGCAGGCAAAGGCCGCACAGGACGAGGAGCGCGCGGTGCAGCGCGCCCGCAGCCCGTTGCAGCGGGCGGGGAGGGGATGGCATGGCCGGGTCTCCTGGGCGCCGCCTCAGCGGCAGGTCTCTTCGACGTCTTGCAGGATGTCGCGGCCCGCCTGCGGCTGCTTGGCGGCCCAGTCGGCGGTGATGGGCCGGGTCAGCTCGCCCAGGCGCGCCCGGTCCTCGTCCTTGATGGGAAACAGCGTCATGCCCTTGGCGGCGAGGTTGGCGCGCGCCTGCTCGTCGGCCTCGGCCAGGGCCTTGCGGTAGCGCCCGCCCCATTCGCGCGACTTGTCCAGCACGAGCCGGCGCAGGTCGGGCGGCAGCTTGTCGAACGCCGCCCGGTTCACGGCCAGGGCCTCGTGGCCCAGGGTGATGTCCATCATGTAGGCGTACTTGGTGACCTCGTAGAACTTCCAGTCGTAGGCAGGGATGGAAGCGGTGAAGGCGCCATCCACGACGCCGCGCTGCAGGGCGGGGATGACTTCCGACGAGGTGATCACCACGCCGGAGCCGCCCAGCAGGCGCATCGTCTCGATCTGCTCGCGGTTCCAGGTGCGGGCCTTCAGCCGGCGCATCTGCTCGACGCTGCCGACCGGCTTGGTCGTCCACAATTGTTGCGCCGGCATGGCCCACTGCACCAGCGGGACCACCTTGAAGCGCTGTTCGAGCACCGCGGCGGTCTTGCCGGCGATGCGGGGCAGGGTGCGGTCGTAGAACTTGTCCCAGGACGTGCACACGAAGGGCATGGACAAGGCGTTCAGCTCCGGCGCGTCGCCGGAGACGAAGCCGAAATTGACGTTGCCCACCTCGATCTGGCGGCCGCTGAGCACGCGCAGCACGTCCTGCGCCTTGTAGGGGAGCTCGCCGGCGGCGTAGACGGTGATCTTCAGGCGTCCGCCGCTGGCCTCGGAAAGGTCCTTGGCGTAGGCGCGGTGCAGATTGGTCGGCACATCGTTGATGGCGTAGAAGGTATAGAGTTTCCACTCGAACTCGGCGGCCGGCGCGGCGCCGCCGGCCAGCAGCGCGGCGAGCGCCGCGCCGGCGCGCAGGATCGCGAAGCGTTTCTTCATGTCGTCTCCATGTCGGGCTATTGGTTTATCGTTGCGCCAGGCCTCCTGGGAAGGCATGGCGGGGCCCCGTCGGCAGGACTCTAGCAACCGCCCGCCCATGGAGAAAGCGATAAAAATTCAATCGCGCGATTGGTAAAAAGAGAAAAGACGGCCGCGCCTTCCCGCGTCTTCCCGCGGCATGCCGGCCGGCGACGCACCTCATGACACTCAAGCAACTGGAAGCCTTCTTCTGGACCGCGACCTGCGCCAGCTTTTCGGTGGCGGCCGAACGGTTGTACCTGTCCGCCTCCTCGCTGTCCAAGCGCGTGGTCGAGCTGGAGCAGTCGCTGGGCTGCACCCTGTTCGACCGCCAGCGCCACCGCGTCACGCTGACCGAGGCCGGCGAGCGCCTGCTGCCGCGGGCGCGCGAGCTGCTGCGCCTGGCGCAGGAGACCCGCAACCTGATGGGCGGCGAGCCGGCGCTGCAGGGGCGCTGCCGCTTCGGCGTGGGCGACCTCAGCGCCCTGACCTGGCTGCCCAGGCTGGTGGCCCGGGCCCGCGAGCGCCATCCCGCCCTGCTGCTCGAGCCGCACGTGGAAATCGGCGAGCGGCTGGAGCGTGGCGTGGACAGCGGGGAGCTGGACTTCGCCGTGATCGCCGGCCTGTCATCGCGCAGCTCCATCGCCTCGCAGCAGGTCGCGCAGGTGCACTACGAATGGACGGTGGCGCCGCGGCTGGCGCCCGAGCCGGCCCGCGTCGAGCCCGAGCTGCTGCGCCGCGTGCCGCTGATCTGCCTGCCGCAGGGATCGGGCCTGTCGCTGGTGCTGGACGGCTGGATGCAGGGCCGGGACGTGGCGCCGCAGCGGCTGGAATGCAACGACTGGGGCGCCATCGTCGGCCTGGTGGTCGAAGGCGTGGGCATCGGGCTGATGCCGCGGCAGTGGGCGTACAGCCTGGCGGCCCAGGGCAGGGTGGCGGTGCTGCAGGGCGACGCGCCGCTGCAGCCGCTGATCTACTCCTACCAGTACCGCCGCGACGACACGCGCCCGCTGGTGCGCGGCATGCTGGAGATCGTGCGGGAGTCGGTGGACTTCTCGACGATGGGCTATCTGAGCGACATCCGCCGGCCGGACGCCGCGTAAGGGACGCCGCGTAAGGCTTCATCGCGCCTTGCTGCGCCGAAGGCGCCGCATGGCCGTGCATGGCCCCGCGCGGGCGAGCGGCCGGTCGCCCGGCCGCCTTCCGCCCTCCGGTCAGATCACGTACAGGTCCACGTACTCGTGCACCGGCATGGCCTCCAGCTTCTGCTGGTCCAGCGACACGTCCAGGATGCGCTGCTGCTGCCGGGCCGGGAAGCGCCGCGCCAGGTTGGTGCGGAACTTGGCCTCCAGCAGCGGGATGCCGTCGCCGCGGCGGCGGCGGTGGCCGATGGGATATTCGCAGACGATTTCGTCGAGCTTGCCGCCGTCCTTGAATTCCACCGTCAGCGCGTTGGCGATCGAACGCTTCTCCGGGTCGTGGTAGTCGCGCGTGAAGGCCGGGTCCTCGACGCAGACGATCTTCTCGCGCAGCGCGTCGATGCGCGGGTCGGCGGCGATCTCGTCCTCGTAGTCGGCGGCGGTCAGGCGCCCGAACAGCACCGGCACGGCCACCATGTACTGCACGCAGTGGTCGCGGTCGGCGGGGTTGGACAGCGGCCCCTTCTTGTCGATGATGCGGATGCAGGCCTCGTGCGTGCGGATGGTGATCCTGGCGATGTCCTCGGCGCTCCTGCCGGCGGCCTTGAGCCTGTCGTGGATTTCCATGGCGCATTCCACCGCGGTCTGCGAATGGAACTCGGCAGGGAAGGAAATCTTGAACAGCACGTTCTCCATCACGTAGCTGCCGTAGGGGCGCTGGAATTCGAAGGGCTTGCCCTTGAAGAGCACGTCGTAGAAGCCCCAGGTCCTGGCGGTCAGCACGGACGGATAGCCCATTTCGCCGGTGCGCGCCATCAGCGCCAGGCGCACCGCCCGGCTGGTGGCGTCGCCCGCCGCCCAGCTCTTGCGGCTGCCGGTGTTGGGCGCGTGCCGGTAGGTGCGCAGGCTCTGCCCGTCCACCCAGGCGAGCGACACCGCGGCGATGATCTCGTCGCGCGACAGGCCCAGCATCTGCGCGACCACCGCGGTGGAGGCCACCTTGACCAGCACCACGTGGTCCAGGCCCACCTTGTTGAAGGAGTTCTCCAGCGCGATGCAGCCCTGGATCTCGTGCGCCTTGATCATGCCGGTGAGCACGTCGCGCATGGACAGCGGCGGCTTGCCGGCGGCCACCGCGTTGCGCGACAGCCAGTCGGCCGTGGCCAGGATGCCGCCCAGGTTGTCCGAGGGATGGCCCCATTCGGCCGCCAGCCAGGTGTCGTTGAAGTCCAGCCAGCGGATCATGGCGCCGATGTTGAAGGCGGCCTGCACCGGGTCGAGCTGGAACTGGGTGCCGGGCACCTTGGCGCCGTTGGGCACCACGGTGCCGGGCACGATGGGGCCCATCAGCTTGGTGCAGGCCGGGTATTCCAGGGCCTCCAGGCCGCAGCCCAGGGTGTCGATCAGGCAGTTGCGCGCGGTCTCGTAGGCGAGCGGGCTCTTGATTTCGTAGCCGATGACGTAGTCGGCGATGTCGACCAGGACCTGGTCGGGGTCGGGACGGACGTTGGAGATGTGGGCGGACATGGCGTAGGGTTCCTGCGCTTCGGGCGCGGTGCGTCGATGCGGCCGCCGCGCGCGCGGCGGCCGGGTTGCTCGGGAAGGCGGGGCCGGCGGCTTACTTGCGCTTGTCGATCGGCACGAACTTGCGGTCTTCCGGGCCGACGTAGTTGGCCGTGGGCCGGATGATCTTGTTGTCGATGCGCTGCTCGATGACGTGCGCGGCCCAGCCGGCCGTGCGCGCGATCACGAAGAGCGGCGTGAACATGGCCGTGGGCACGCCCATCATGTGGTAGCTGACGGCCGAGAACCAGTCCAGGTTGGGGAACATCTTCTTGGCGTCCCACATGACCGTTTCCAGGCGCTCGGCGATGTCGAACATGCGGGTGTCGCCGGCCTTCTTCGACAGCTTGCGCGCGACTTCCTTGATGATCTTGTTGCGCGGGTCGGACACGGTGTAGACCGGGTGGCCGAAGCCGATCACCACTTCCCTGGCCTCGACCCGGCGGCGGATGTCGGCCTCGGCCTCGTCGGGCGTGTCGTAGCGCTTCTGCACCTCGAAGGCGACCTCGTTGGCGCCGCCGTGCTTGGGCCCGCGCAGCGCGCCGATGCCGCCGGCGATGGCCGAATACATGTCCGAGCCCGTGCCGGCCACCACCCGCGCGGTGAAGGTCGAGGCGTTGAATTCGTGCTCGGCGTACAGGTTGAGCGAGGTGTGCATGGCGCGCACCCAGTCGGCCGGCGGCGCCTCGCCGTGCAGCAGGTGCAGGAAGTGGCCGCCTATGCTGTCGTCGTCGGTCTGCACGTCGATGGCGCGGCCGTTGTGGCTGTAGTGGTACCAGTAGAGCAGGGCCGAGCCCAGGCTGGCCATCAGCCGGTCGGCGATGTCGCGCGCGCCCGGCGTGTTGTGGTCGTCCTTCTCGGGCAGCACGCAGCCCAGCACGGACACGGCCGTGCGCATCACGTCCATGGGGTGGCTGGCCGCGGGCAGCGATTCCAGCACTTCCTGCAGCTGCACCGGCAGGCCGCGCAGGGCGCGCAGCTTGGCCTTGTAGGCGCGCAGCTCGGCGCGCGTGGGCAGCTTGCCGTGCACCAGCAGGTGGGCGATTTCCTCGAATTCGGACACGTCGGCCACGTCCAGGATGTCGTAGCCTCGGTAGTGCAGGTCGTTGCCGCTGCGCCCGACCGTGCACAGGGCGGTATTGCCCGCCACCACGCCGGACAAAGCGACCGATTTCTTGGGCTTGAAGCCCGGCTTGTCCTGGCCGGCCGGCTGGGCGGCTGCCGGGGCGGCCGTCTTGGCGGCCTTGGCGGGTCTTGCTCGCGCGGTGGTGCTCATGTCTCTGCTCCTTTTCCTGTTGGCGGGCGCGGCATGGGCGGGCGGATGGGTCCGCCCATGCCCGTTCTACTGTCCTACTTCAGCAAATCCTTGACGCCGTCGCGCTCTTCCAGCAGCTCCTTGAGCGTGAAGTCCATGCGCTCGCGCGAGAAGGCGTCGATCTCCAGCCCGGCCACGCGCTGGTATTCGCCGTTGGCGGTGGTCACCGGCACGCCGTAGATGATGCCTTCCGGGATGCCGTAGGAGCCGTCCGAGGGCACGCCCATGGTGACCCACTTGCCGTTGCTGCCCAGCACCCAGTCGCGCACGTGGTCGATCGCGGCGTTGGCCGCCGACGCCGCCGAGGACAGGCCGCGCGCGTCGATGATGGCCGCGCCGCGCTTGCCCACGGTGGGGATGAAGACGTCGCGGTTCCAGGCGTCGTCGCCGATCATGTCCTTCAGGCCCTTGCCGCCGACGGTGGCGAAGCGGATGTCCGGGTACATGGTGGGCGAGTGGTTGCCCCACACGATCAGCTTCTCGATGTCGGCCACGGCCACGCCGGCCTTGGCCGACAGCTGCGACAGCGCGCGGTTGTGGTCCAGGCGCAGCATGGCGGTGAAGTTCCCGGCCGGCAGGTCGGGGGCCGACTTCATGGCGATGTAGGCGTTGGTGTTGGCCGGGTTGCCGACCACCAGCACTTTCACGTCGCGGCTGGCGACTTCGTTCAGGGCCTTGCCCTGGGCGGTGAAGATCTGCGCGTTGACCTGCAGCAGGTCCTTGCGCTCCATGCCGGGGCCGCGCGGGCGGGCGCCCACCAGCAGGGCCACGTCGGCGTCCTTGAAGGCTTCGCGCGGGTCGCTGTGGGCGGTCATGCCGGCCAGCAGCGGGAAGGCGCAGTCTTCCAGTTCCATCATGACGCCCTTGAGGGCCTTCTGCGCCTTTTCGTCCGGGATTTCCAGCAGTTGCAGGATGACCGGCTGGTCTTTGCCGAGCATTTCGCCCGAAGCGATGCGAAACAGCAGGGCGTAGCCGATCTGGCCGGCGGCGCCGGTGACGGCGACGCGCTTGGCAGGCTTGGACATGTGTGAATCTCCGTAGGTGGGTGAGTGTTGAGCCTCGCCCCGCAGTTTAACGGCTGGCGGCCGGCCGCCGCCCGGGCGCAGGGCCCCTTGCGGCGGCATCGCTGCCTACCCGGTCATGGGGCGGCATCGTAGCGACAACTTACGTAAACGTCAATTATCTTATATCTTATATAAGACATAAGAACCGGCGATACCGGCCGCCAGGGTGTGGCATACTGATGGGCGCTATCCGCCCGGCGGACCTGCACCACGTCTTACCGATTTCTCCACCCGCCCATGGCCGATCCCCGTACCGATGTCCCCGTGCGCACGCGGCCGGCCGCTGCCGGGGCGGCGTTCAGCCCGCTGTACCGGCAGATCAAGGCCCTGATCGTGCAGAGCCTGGACCGCGGCGAATGGAAGCCGGGCGAGGCCATCCCCAGCGAGTTCGAGCTCGCCGCGCGCTACCAGGTCAGCCAGGGCACGGTGCGCAAGGCCATAGACGAACTGGCCGCCGAGCACCTGCTGATCCGCCGCCAGGGCAAGGGCACCTTCGTCGCCACCCACCACGAGGCGCGCGTGCGCTACCGCTTCCTGCGCCTGGCCCCGGACGAGGGCGGCGAGGGCGAGCGCGCCGAAAGCCGCATCGTCGACTGTCGCCGCACGCGCGCGCCGGCCGAGGTCGCGCGCGTGCTGGAGCTGCGCACCGGCGAAAGCGTGGTGGCGATCCGCCGCGTGCTGTCGTTCGGCGGCGTGCCCACGGTGATCGACGACATCTGGCTGCCCGGCACCGCCTTCCGCGGCCTGAGCGTGGAGCAGCTGGCGCGCTACCGCGGCCCGCTGTACGGCCTGTTCGAATCCGAGTTCGGCGTCAGCATGGTGGGCGCCGACGAGAAGCTGCGCGCGGTCCTGGCCGACGAGGACGCGGCGGCGCTGCTGGGCATTGCCGCCGGCACGCCGCTGCTGCAGGTCGACCGCGTGTCCTATACCTACGGCGACCGCCCCATGGAAATGCGGCGGGGCCTTTACCTCACGGATCGATACCACTACCGCAATAGTTTGAATTGATAGTGTTTTTTGGGGCGATTTGAACCAACCCGTTACATGGGCGAAAATAGAGCGTTTGCCCACTCGCTAAAGACTTACGTCGAGGTCGTCATGTCCGACACTGCTGCAAAGCCGCGTCCGCAGTTCCGCAATATCGGCATCCCGCAGATACTTTTCAGCTACCGCCTGCCGCTCGCCGGCAAGGTGTCCATCCTGCACCGCGTCAGCGGCGCGCTGCTGTTCCTCTGTCTGCCGCTCGTCATCCTGCCCGTATTCGCCATGAGCGTCGGCTCGCCCGAGTCCTTCGCCCAGGTCGCGCAGGTGGCGGGCAACCCCCTGGTCAAGCTGATCCTGCTGGTGCTGCTGTGGGGCTACCTGCACCACTTCTGCGCCGGCATACGATACCTGGTGCTGGACCTGCACGTGGGCCTGGACAAGGTCGCCGCGCAAAAGAGCGCGGGCGTGGTCCTCGGCGTGAGCCTGGCGCTCACCCTGGTGTTCGGCCTCAAGATGTTCGGAGCCTGGTAATGTCGTCGTCCAACAATTTCGGCACCAAGCGCCTGGTCGTCGGCGCCCACTACGGCGCCTTCGATTTCCTCGTCCAGCGCGTCACCGCGGTCATCCTGGCGGTCTACACCCTGGTGCTCGCGGTCGGCCTGCTGGCCATGCCCGCCTTCACCTTCGAGTCCTGGCGCGGCCTGTTCACCTTTACCGTTTTCGCGCTGCCCGTGGGGCAGGTCCTCGCATCGCTCGCCTTCCTGGCGCTGGCCTGGCACGCCTGGATAGGCGTGCGCGACATCTGGATGGACTACGTCAAGCCCGTCGGCGTGCGCCTGCTGCTGCAGGTGCTGACCATCCTCTGGCTGGTCGGGGCGGTGGTGTATTTCGCGAAAATCCTCTGGAGCCTGTAAGCCGTGGTCGCTGTCAAAACCTCTTTGCCGCGCCGCCAGTTCGATGTGGTGGTCGTCGGAGCCGGCGGCGCCGGCATGCGCTGTTCCCTGCAACTGGCGCAGGCGGGCCTGTCCGTGGCCGTCCTCTCCAAGGTCTTCCCGACCCGCTCGCACACCGTGGCCGCCCAGGGCGGCATCGGCGCGTCGCTGGGCAACATGAGCGAGGACAACTGGTACTGGCACATGTACGACACCGTCAAGGGGTCGGACTGGCTGGGCGACCAGGACGCCATCGAGTTCATGTGCCGCGAGGCGCCCAACGCCGTCTACGAGCTCGAGCACTTCGGCATGCCGTTCGACCGCAACGCCGACGGCACCATCTACCAGCGGCCCTTCGGCGGCCACACCGCCAACTTCGGCGAGAAGCCCGTGCAGCGCGCCTGTGCGGCCGCGGACCGCACCGGCCATGCGCTGCTGCACACCCTGTACCAGCGCAACGTGGCGGCCCGCACCCAGTTCTTCGTCGAATGGATGGCGCTGGACCTGCTGCGCAACGACGACGGCGACGTGGTCGGCGTGACCGCGCTGGAAATGGAAACGGGCGACATCTACATCCTGGAAGCCAAGACCACGGTGCTGGCCACCGGCGGCGCCGGCCGCATCTGGGCCGCCTCGACCAACGCCTTCATCAACACCGGCGACGGCCTGGGCATGGCCGCGCGCGCCGGCATCCCGCTGCAGGACATGGAGTTCTGGCAGTTCCACCCGACCGGCGTGGCCGGCGCGGGCGTGCTCATCACCGAGGGCGTGCGCGGCGAGGGCGGCATCCTGCTCAACAAGGACGGCGAGCGCTTCATGGAGCGCTACGCGCCCACGCTCAAGGACCTGGCCCCGCGCGACTTCGTCTCGCGCTCGATGGACCAGGAAATCAAGGAAGGCCGCGGCTGCGGCCCGGACGGCAGCTACGTGGTGCTCAAGCTCGACCACCTGGGCGCCGACACCATCAAGAAGCGCCTGCCCTCGATCCGCGAGATCGCCATCAAGTTCGGCAACGTCGACCCCATCAAGGAGCCGATCCCGGTCGTGCCCACCATCCACTACCAGATGGGCGGCATCCCGGCCAACTACTACGGCCAGGTGGTGGACTGGAAGAACGGCGAATCCAAGGTCGTCAACGGCCTGTACGCCATCGGCGAGTGCTCGGCGGTGTCGGTGCACGGCGCCAACCGCCTGGGCACCAACTCCCTGCTCGACCTGGTGGTGTTCGGCCGCGCGGCGGGCAACCACATCGTCGCGGCCCACCTGGAGCGCCAGCACGCTCACCAGCCGCTGCCGCAGGAATCGCTCGACTACTCGCTCGCGCGCGTCGACCAGCTGGAAACGCGTACCGGCGGCGAGAAGGTGCAGGACGTGGCCAACGCCATCCGCACCAGCATGCAGCGCCACTGCGGGGTGTTCCGCACGCTCAAGCTGCTCAACGAGGGCGTGGGCCAGATCGAGTCGCTCGCCGAGCAGGCCGGCCACGTCTCCTTCAAGGACAAGTCCAAGGTGTTCAACACCGCCCGCATCGAGGCGCTGGAGCTGGCCAACATGACCGAGGTGGCGCGCGCCACCATCCGGTCGGCGGCCAACCGCACCGAAAGCCGCGGCGCCCACGCGCTGGACGACCACCCCAACCGCGACGACGAGAACTGGCTGCGCCACACGCTGTGGTACTCCGAGGGCGGCCGCCTGGACTACAAGCCGGTCCAGTTGAAGCCCCTGACGGTCGATACCTTCCCGCCCAAGGCGCGCACTTTCTAAGCAGGATCCCGGCATGAGCACCAAACGTATCGTGAAGTTCGAGATCTACCGCTACGACCCGGACAAGGACGAGCGGCCCTACATGCAGAAGCTGGAAGTCGAGCTGCAGCCCACCGACAAGATGCTGCTCGACGCGCTGGTGCGCATCAAGAACGACGTGGACGACAGCCTGGCCCTGCGCCGTTCCTGCCGCGAGGGCGTGTGCGGCTCGGACGCCATGAACATCAACGGCAAGAACGGCCTGGCCTGCACCACCAACCTGCTGGACCTGAAGGAGCCCATCGTCCTGAGGCCGCTGCCCGGCCTGCCGGTGATCCGCGACCTGATCGTGGACATGACGCACTTCTTCAACCAGTACCACTCCATCCGCCCCTACCTGATCAACGACGCGCCGCCGCCCGAAAAAGAGCGCCTGCAGTCGCCCGAGGCGCGCGAGGAGCTCGACGGCCTGTACGAGTGCATCCTGTGCGCGTGCTGTTCCACGTCCTGCCCGTCGTTCTGGTGGAATCCGGACAAGTTCGTCGGCCCGGCCGGCCTGCTGCAGGCCTACCGCTTCATCGCCGACAGCCGCGACGAAGCCACCGGCGAGCGCCTGGACAACCTGGAAGATCCGTACCGTCTGTTCCGTTGCCACACCATCATGAACTGCGTGGACGTCTGTCCCAAGGGCCTGAACCCCACGCGCGCCATCGGCAAGATCAAGGAACTGATGGTCCGCCGGGCGGTCTAGGAAAGCGTCGTGATGCCGTCGAACCGCCCCGAGGGCGACACTCCCGCAGGGGCGGCGCACGGCGCCGGGAATACGGGCATGACTCGTCTGGACGAGAAGGGCCGCGCGCGCCTGCGCTGGCGCGCACGCCGCGGCCTGCTCGAAAACGACCTGATCATCACCCGCTACCTGGACGCCTGCGAGACGTCTCTCACCGATCGGGACGTCGCCGTGCTTACCGTGCTGTTCGAGCTCGGCGACAACGAACTGCTCGATCTGCTGCTGGCGCGCAGCGAGCCGCAGGGCGACCTGGACACGCCGGAAGTGCGCGCAGTGCTGGCGCGCATGCGCGAACTGTGAACATCTGAAGAGGAAATTCGATGAAACTGTCTGACAAGAAAGCGACGCTGAGTTTTTCCGACGGCACCCCCTCCATAGAATTTCCGGTCTACCAGGGCACGGTCGGCCCGGATGTGATCGACATCCGCAAGCTGTACGGCCAGACGGGCATGTTCACGTTCGACCCCGGCTTCATGTCCACCGCCGCGTGCGCCTCGGGCATCACCTACATCGACGGCGACAAGGGCGAGCTGCTGTACCGCGGCTATCCGATCGAGCAGCTGGCGGTCAACTGCGACTTCCTGGACATCTGCTACCTGATCCTGAACGGCGACCTGCCCGACGCCGGGCAGAAGACCGATTTCGACTCGCAGGTGACCCATCACACGATGGTCAACGAGCAACTGCATTTCTTCCTGCGGGGCTTTCGCCGCGACGCCCACCCGATGGCCGTGCTGACCGGCCTGGTGGGCGCGCTGTCGGCCTTCTACCACGACTCCACCGACATCACCAACGCCCAGCACCGCCACATCTCGGCCATCCGCCTGATCGCCAAGATGCCGACGCTGGTGGCCATGGCCTACAAGTATTCGCAGGGCCAGCCCTACATCTACCCGCGCAACGACCTGTCCTACACGGGCAATTTCCTGCGCATGATGTTCGCCACGCCTTGCGAGGAATACCAGGTCAACGAAGTGGTCGAGCGCGCGCTGGACCGCATCTTCATCCTGCACGCCGACCACGAGCAGAACGCCTCCACTTCCACCGTGCGCCTGTGCGGCTCGTCGGGCACCAACCCCTTCGCGGCCATCGCCGCGGGCGTGGGCTGCCTGTGGGGCCCGGCCCACGGCGGCGCCAACGAGGCGTGCCTGCAGATGCTGGAAGAGCTCCAGGCCAACGGCGGCGTCGCCAAGGTCGGCGAGTTCATGGAGAAGGTCAAGGACAAGAATTCCGGCGTGCGCCTGATGGGCTTCGGCCACCGGGTCTACAAGAACTACGACCCGCGCGCCAAGCTGATGCAGGAAACCTGCAAGGAAGTGCTGGGCGCCCTGGGCCTGGAAAAGGACCCGCTGTTCAAGCTCGCCATGGAGCTGGAGCGCATCGCCCTGGAAGACGACTACTTCGTGCAGCGCAAGCTCTACCCGAACGTGGACTTCTACTCGGGCATCGTGCAGCGCGCCATCGGCATCCCGACCTCGCTGTTCACGGCCATCTTCGCGCTGGCTCGCACGGTGGGCTGGATCGCGCAATGGAGCGAAATGCTGGCCGACCCCGACTACAAGATCGGCCGCCCGCGCCAGCTCTTCACCGGCCCGGTCACGCGCGACGTGCCCAAGCGCTAGCGCGCCGGGGCAGGGGCGCGGCCCGCAAGGCCGCGCGCCGGCCCGCGCAGGTGCAGGCGCAGGAACCACCCCCGGCTTCGGCCGGGGGTTTTGTTTTCGGGATACTCAGGGTCGGCCGCGGTTGTCCGCGCCGATACGGTCGAGCGCGGCCATTGCGTCGTCCGGCAGTTCCAGCCCGGCCGCGGCCAGGTTCTCGCGCAGGTGCGCGACGGAGGAGGTGCCGGGGATCGGCAGGATGTTGGGCGCCCGGCGCAGCAGCCAGGCGAGCGCCACCTGCATCGGCGTGGCGCCGAGCCGCGCGGCGACGTCCGACAGCGCGGACGATTGCAGCGGCGTGAATCCCCCCAGGGGGAAGAAAGGGACGTAGGCGATGCCGTCCCGGGCGAGGTCGTCGATCAGCGCATCGTCGTGCCGGTGCGCGATGTTGTACATGTTCTGCACGCAGGCGATGGCGGCGATCCCGCGCGCCTCGGCCACCTGGGCGAGGGTGACGTTGCTCAGGCCGATGTGGCGCACCAGCCCCTGCCGCTGCAATTCGGCCAGGGCGGCCAGCGGCGCCTCGATCGAGCCTTCGGCCGGGCCGTGGACGCTGAACATGATCCGCAGGTTCACCACGTCCAGCACGTCCAGCCCCAGGTTGCGCAGGTTGTCGTGCACCGCCTGCGTCAGCGCTTCGGGTGACGAGGCCGGCAGCCAGGAAGCATCGTCGCCGCGCCGGGCGCCGATCTTGGTGACGATGACTAGATCGTCGGGGTAGGGGTGCAGGGCCTCGCGGATGAGCTGGTTGGTGACATGCGGGCCGTAGAAATCGCTGGTGTCGATGTGGTCGACCCCCGCCGCGACGGCCTCGCGCAGCACGGCCAGCGCCGCGCCGCGGTCCCGGGGCGGGCCGAACACGCCGGGTCCCGCCAGTTGCATGGCGCCGTAGCCGAGCCGCTTCACGGTGCGGCTGCCGAGGGGGAAAGTGCCGCTTTTGCCAATGCCGGTCATGCCTGTCCTCTTGCTGGATTCGGTCCAGGGGAGTATATGAAGGATGCTTCAGTTTTTGAATTCGCATTCCATGACCCCAGCCGCAGCCGCGCTCAAGCCGCGCAAATCCCCGGTCCAGGCCCGCTCGACGGCCACCGTCGAAGCGCTGCACACCGCCACGATTCAGGTTTTGACGCGGGAAGGCCTGAGCCGCTGCACGACCACGCGCGTGGCCCAGCGCGCGGGCATGTCGGTCGGCAGCCTGTACCAGTACTACCCGAACCGCGACGCGCTGCTCGCCGCCGTGCTGGCAAAGCACCTGGACGGAATTGCTAGCGCCGTCGAGCACACCTGCCGCGAACATCGGGGCGGGCCGGTATCGGCGATGGCCGCCGCGCTGGTGGCCGCCTTCCTTGCCGCCAAGCTGCGCGATCCCGGCGAGTCGAAGGCGCTCTACGCGGTGGCGGGCGAGCGGGGCGGCGCCGAATTGGTCGCGCGCGTTCACGCGCGCATGGAAGCGGAGATCACGGCGATGCTGGAAAGCGCCGCCGATGCCCGTTTCGACGACGCCGCCGCGACGGCCGCGATCGCGCTCAATGCCTTGGTCGGGCCGGTGCGGGCCGTGCTCGAAGGCAACGTGCCCCCCGGCTTCGAAGCGCGCCTCGAAGGGCAGCTTGCGCTGCTGCTGGGGGCGTATCTCCAGGCTTCCCGGATCCCGAGGCGCGAGCACGCGCGGCGCTAGCGAGTGTCCTGTAGGCAGGCGGTAGGGCGGGGCCGGCGCCCGTAGCGCTGCGTCCGGGCTTCTGGACGTCTCACCCCGCCCGCATCAGCAGCGCGCCCACGCCCGCGATCAGCATGGCCGCGCCCGAGGCGGTCAGCAGGCCCAGCACGACGCGGCGGAAGGCCGCGTCGCTGATGCCCGTGTAGACCCGCGAGCCGGCCAGCGTCGGCAGCAGCATGGCCGGCAGCACCACCGCGAACAGCGGCAGCATGGGCCGCGTGACCAGGCCGTGCGCGACGTAGAGCGCCATGGTCACCGCCAGCATCGCCAGGTTGAAGTTCTGGATCACCGAGCGCTGCGCATCCCTGTCGAAGCCGCGCAGCGTGCACCACAGCGTGGGCAGCACGCCGGTGAAGCCGCCCAGCCCGCCCATCACGCCGCCGGCCGCGCCCACCAGCGCGTCGGCCAGCCGCCCGCCCGAGGCGATGCGCGGCAGGCGCTGCGACAGCAGCATGGCCGGGCACCACAGCACCAGCAGCGCGCCCAGCACGGTCTTGAAGAGCGCGGTGTCCAGGTGCGGCAGCAGCAGCGTGCCCAGCGGCACGCCGGCCAGCCCGCCCGCCAGGAAGGGCCATAGCGTGGCCAGGGCGAAGCCGCGGCGCACCGAGAAGGCGGCGATCACCTGGCCGGACAGCGCGCCGAACACCGCCAGCGCGGCGGCCAGCTGCGGGTCCAGCGTCCAGGCCCAGAGCGACATGGCCGTCAGCCCGAAACCGAAGCCGGACAGGCCCTGCACGAAACCCGCCAGGGCGGCGCCCAGCGCCGCCACGATGTAGACCTCCATCTCGCCCGGCCTACATGCCCAGGCCGCGCGACATCAGCGCGGCCAGCAGCGGCAGGAAGATGATGAGATGGCTTTGGATCATGACCCAGCGGCGCACCCGCGCGATCTCGCCGTCGGGCGGCACGTAATCCTGCCGGCCCTGCGCCTGGCGGCGCCAGCGCAGGAAGGCCAGCGTGGGCGGCGCCGAACAGAGCCCGATCACGACGAACAGCCCGATCTTGGCGTGGAACCAGGGGTTGGCCGCGTAGAAGCCCGCGCCCTTGGCGCCCATCATGAGGCGCAGCAGGCCGGTGGCCAGCACGGCCAGCGCCGCGAACATGTACAGCCTGTCGTACCCCGCCAGCCGCCGCGCCGTTGCCGCGTCCATGCCCGGGCGCAGCAGCACGGCCTCGGCGGTGAGCGCCACGATCAGGACAAAAATGGCCAGGTAGTGCAGCCAGGCGAGCAGGGCATCGGTCAACATAGTGTCTCCAGGTCGGCCGGGACGCGCAGGCGCCCGGCAAGCCGCCGTTTTAGCAGAAAGCTCCTGCGGAAGACAGGCATGGCCGTATTGCCGAACGTCCGGTCCGATCGTACCGAGCGTATTGAAGTCATGTTGGAGTCATGTTGGAGTCATTGACAATGGACTCGCGTGTTGTTATTTATTCCAACGAATGGACCAGTTGCTGGCCGATTTCTGGCGCGACGTCGATCAATGGAGGCCGTCATGAACGTCGTTACTCTTACCGTGGCCTCGCGCGAGGCCGTCACTCGCCGCGCCGTGGCCGCACTGCGCGGCCAGCCGCAAGGCGCCCACATCACGTTCGCGTCGGTCGAGCTGCTGTGGAAAATCCTGACCGTCAAGCGCTGGGAGCTGCTGCGCGCGTTGAGCGGCCAGGGGCCCGTGTCCATCCGGGAGGCGGCCCGGCGCGTGGGGCGCGACGTCAAGGCGGTGCACGGAGACGTTCACGCCCTGCTCGATGCGGGCATCCTGGACCGCAGCGAACAGGGCGTGGAGTTTCCCTACGACGCCGTGCACGTCGATTTCATGTTGCGCGCCGCATAGCCTCTTGTCCTGCAGGCGCGGCGGGCCACTCGCCGGGCGTCTTCATGTGGGCGCCGTCAACTGCGATTCGAAGGCGGTAATGGGAGGAAAGGCTGCCGGATCGGTGCGCACGTCGATCACGAAAGGGGCGCGGCTTGCCAGCGCCTGCTGCAGGGCGGGCGCCAGCGCGTCCGGCGTTTCCACGGCCACGCCGGCGCAGCCGCAAGCGCGCGCAATCGCGGCGTGGTCGATGGGACCGAAGTGGCACACCTCGGTATGGCGGCCGTAGCGGCTCTCCTCGGCGTTGATCTGGAAGCCCAGCACGCCGTTGTTGAGGACGACGACGATCACCGGGACGTCGTGGCGGCGCGCGGTCTCGAGTTCGGCCCAGCAGTGCGCGAAGCCGCCGTCGCCGGTCAGGCAGACGACGGCGCGATCCGGCTCGGCCAGCTTGGCGCCTATGGCCATGGGAAAGCCCCAGCCCAGTCCGGCGATGCCGCGCGGCGCCAGGAAGCGGCTGCCCGGCCGCCGGCAGGCGAGATACTGCACCATCCAGATCGAGGAGTAGCTGGCGTCGGCCACCCAGGTCGTCTCCCCTGGCAGGCGGTCCAGTTCGGCCATCAGCCGTTCCGGCCGGATCGGGCTGGCGTCGCACGCCGCATACGGGCGGATTTCCTCGGCGTGCCGCCGGCGTGCCGTGGCGAATCGTTCGGCGAACGCCTGCGCGCGCCCGCGCAACTCGGGCGTGCTGCGCTCCTGCAAGGCCTGGGCCAGGGCGGCGAGCGTCTCGCGCGCATCGCCGGGCAGGCGCAGGCCGGGATAGTTGCGGCCCAGCTCTTCCGGGTCGATGTCGATCTGCGCATAGGCCGCCTCGTGCGGGAAGAGGGTCCAGGAGGCGGTGCCGTTCTCGTTGGTGCGCGTGCCCACGAAGACCACCAGGTCGGCCTGGCCGATGTATTCCTGGAAGAACTTGGCGGGACTGCGCGTGCCCATGGTGTTGCCGATCACGCCCAGCGACAGCGGGTGGCCGTCGTCTATTGCACCCTTGCCCATGTTGGTGGTGGCCAGCGGCGCACCGGCCAGGTCGCGGACCTGCGCCAGTTCGGCATAGGCGCCGGAGTGGTGCACGCCGCCGCCGGCCACGATGAGGGGCTGGCGCGCGCGCACGAGCATGTCGGCTAGTTCGGCGATGCGTTGGGGCGCGGGCACGAAGCGGTCGGAGGGAAAGCTGCCGAAGCCGGGGCGGTGCGCTGGCGCCGTCTCCCGCCGGGGCGCCGGCGCGGTCAGCACGTCGGGCGAGACCAGCAGCACGACCGGCCCGGGACGGCCCGACGTGGCCATGCGGATCGCCCTGTCGGTATACTCGGCCGCGCGTTCGGCCAGGTTGATCCGCCGGACCCACTTGGCGCAGCCGCTGAAAAGTGCGTGGTGGTCGAGCTCCTGGAAGGCGTTCTTGTCGGCGGCGGCATGGGGCACTTCCTGGACGATGGCCAGGACGGGCGTGGATGCCTTCAGCGCCTCTGCCAGGCCGCCGACCAGCAGGGCCGCCGCCGGGCCGTTCTGGGCGGTGACCACCGCGATCCTGCGCGAGATGCGCGCCTGGCCGTCGGCCATGGCCACGCCGGCGTTCTCGGTGCGAAAGCCTATCTGGCGGATGCCGGCGGCCTCGGCGGCCAGGAAAATCGCCGTGGGGCAGCTCTGGCCATAGATCTCGCGCACGCCCGCGGCATGCAAAACGTCTACGATGGCGTTGGCGGCGCGGTGCCCGGCCAGGTCCTTGCGGTCCCAACTGGTGCCGGCGGCCACGGGAGCGGGGATTGCAGAGTTGCTCATTGCGGTTTTCGGATGGGTGCAGCCGGCGCGGCGCGCGCGCCGGCTGCGGGTTGCAGGGGGGCAGCGGCACGGGGCGGGCTCGCTGCCTGTGGCGCAGTACTGTACGTGCGACCCCGGCGGACTGGAATTCAAATTTTCGGATGCTTCCATAGCGGACTCTTATGACTGTCACGCTCAAACAGCTCGAAGCCTTCGTGGCCGTGGCGAAGATGGGCAGTTTCTCGGCCGCGGCGCAGGCCATGCATGTTTCCCAGCCTGCCCTGACCGCCATGATCCAGAAGCTGGAGCGCCAACTGGGCGCCACGCTCTTCAACCGCGAGTCGCGCGGGTCCTCGGTGACGGCGGTGGGACGCGAGCTTTTCCCCACCGTGGAGCGGCTGGTCGAGGAGCTCAATGAAACCGTCGCCGACGTCCTGCACCGCACGACGCCGCGCGGCGGCCTGGTCCAGGTCGCCTGTATTCCCTCGGTGGCGGCCTCGTTGCTGCCGGCGCTGCTGCGCGGCTTCGAGCAGGAGATGCCCAGCGCTCGCGTGGTCCTGAAGGACGCCATGCCGGAGAACCGCAACATCGTCGACATGGTGCGCGCGGGCGAGGTCGACATTGGCGTGGCCCATGCGTCCCAGGATGCGCAGGGCCTGGGCTTTCGCCCGCTGTTCGAGGACAGCCTGGTAGCCCTGCTGCCGCAGGGCGAGGCCGGCCGCTGGGGGGATGTGCTCAGGTGGACCGACTTGGCTGGCCTGCGCCTGATCGGGATGAGCCATGGCAGTTACGTCAGGCAACTGGTCGACGAGTCCTATGCCAGAGTGGGCCTGGCGTCGCGGCCGCATGCCGAGGTCAGCCTGATCACCACGGCGGTGGGCATGGTGCGCGCGGGCCTGGGCGCCGCGGTGTTGCCGGCCACCGTCACGGCGAGCTGCAATATGGGCGGCGTGGCGGTGCGGCCGCTGGCCGAGCCCGAGGTGCGCCGGCCCGTTGGCATGCTGTACCGCTCCATGGCGGAGCTCACGCCGGTGGCCAAGCGTTTCCTGCGGTTCATTGAAGGAGCAGTGAAGATGCAGGCCGCCGATGCCGATGCGCCGTGGCGCCAGCCCCGCGGCGCTGCTGGTGGCGGGCTTTGAGCCTGCCTGGCGGGCTCGCCCGCCAGGCAACAGCTTTTGTTATGCGTCCATAAGAAAAATCGAATTTTCCGGTCCGGATGTTCCCGATCTAATACCGCCTGCGCTCTGGTGCCTGTGCCGCACCGCGCGCGACCGGCGAGTCTGAACGCCCCGCCGCGCCATTCCAGAATAATGCGTTCCCCCATTCGGTTGACGGAGACACCATGCGTCCGACCCGCCTTCTCGCCCGCCTGCTGGCCGGCAGCCTGCTCAGCCTGAGCCTGCCTGCCGCGCAGGCCCAAGTTTGGCCCGCCCGCGAACTCAATTTCTACGTCAACTATGGGCCGGGCAGTAGCACGGACCTCTCGGCCCGGATCCTGGCCACCGAGATGAGCAATATCCTGGGCAGGCCCATCGTCGTCCAGAACAAACCCGGTGCGCAAGGCACCCTGGGCCCCGCGCTGGTGGCGCGCCAGCCAGCCGACGGCTATTCCTTCGGTGTCCTGTCCTATGCGCCGGCGGCGATTGCCCCGCACTTGGGGCCAGTGAATTACACCCTGGACGATTTCGATGTGATTGCCGGCACCGGCCGCTACCGCTACGGCGTGGCGGTGCTGGCGGACTCCCCGTACCGCACGGTGCAGGATTTGGTGGACGCCTCGAAAAAAGGCAGCGGCCTGTTCTTCAGCGCTACCGGCGCGCCCAACAATATCGCCCTGCTGCGCCTGGGCAAGGTCACCGGCGGCAAGTTCGAGTTCATCCCTTTCAAGTCCGGTCCGGATGCGGTGACCGCGCTGCTGGGCAAGCAGGTCGAGGCGGTGGTCCAGACGCCCAGCGACATCATGCCTTATGTGGCCTCGGGCCGCCTGCGCCTGCTTGCCTCGGTCAGCCCGGTGCGCTGGCCGGAGCAGCCCGATACGCCCACGCTGAAGGAGGCGGGCTTCGACGTGGAGATCGATTCCTGGACGGGCATCGCCGCGCCGCGCGGGCTGCCCCCCGAGGTGCTGCAGCGGCTGGAGCAGGCCGCCCTGAAGGCCGTGCGCACGCCGGCCTATCAAGAGAAGATGAACCAACTGGGGGTCGAGCCGGCGGGCCTGGGCGCCAAGGAATACGGCGCCATGCTTGCGCGCGGCTACGATGAGATGGGCGCGGCGCTGAAAGAAGCCGGCCTGGTGCCCAATTAACGAACCGACACGGGAAGATGCGGACAGATGAATGCCAGACAGGATAAGCCCGCTCCGGGCAGGACAGCCGTCGTCACCGGGGCGGCGCGCGGCATAGGCAGGGAAACCGCGGTCAGACTGGCGGCGGCGGGCTACCGCGTGGCCCTGGTGGACCGGGACGAAATGGTACTGGACAGCGCCCGCGAGCTGGGCGGCGGGCAGGCGCTGGGCATCGTCCTGGATATAGGCGCGGCCGATGCGCCGCAGCAGATCGCCGCGGCTCTGGGCGATTGGCAGGCGCCGTCGGTGCTCGTGAACAATGCGGGCATCTCGCCCAAGGTTGGCGGCCGCTCCAACGGCCTGCTGCAGATCGAGCAGGCCGAATGGGATCTGGTTATGAACGTCAATCTGTATTCGGCCTTCCGCCTGTGCAAGCACTTCATCCCCGGCATGCAGTCTATGGGCTGGGGGCGGATCGTGAACGTGGCGTCGCTGGCCGGGCGCAGCCGCTCCATCGTCGCCGGCGCCACCTATATGGCGTCGAAGGCAGCTCTGCTGGGGTTGTCGCGCTCCATCGCGTCGCAGTTCGGCCCGCACGGCATCACCTGCAACAGCGTGGCCCCGGGCCGCGTGGATACCCTGATGGGCGGGCAGGGCGGCGCGGCGCAGAACACCGACTACGCTGCCCAGATTCCCGTGGGGCGCATCGGCAAGGCCCATGAAGTGGCCTCGGCCATTGTCTACCTGGCCTCGGAAGACGCTGGCTTCATCAACGGTGCAGTGATAGACATCAACGGCGGCTTTTTCATGTCCTGACGCCGGCGGACGCGGCGCCGGCCCGGCGGGCTCGGCCGGCGCCGCGCCCGCCGGGCCGTTCAGGCCTGCCCCGCCTCCTGCTGCGCGTCCACCACCGCCAGCGCCGTCATGTTGACGATGCGGCGCACGGTGGCGCTGGTGGTCAGGATGTGCACCGGGCGCGCCGCGCCCAGCAGGATGGGCCCCATCGCCACGCCGTGGCTGCCGGTCATCTTGAGCATGTTGTAGGTGATGTTGCCGGTGTCCAGGTTGGGCATGACCAGCAGGTTGGCCGGGCCGCGCAGCGTGCTGTCGGGGTAGGCCAGCATGCGGATCTTTTCCGACAGGGCGGCGTCGGCGTGCATTTCGCCGTCGATCTCCAGGTCGGGGGCGCGTTCCTGCACCAGGCGGCGGGCCTGCGCCATCTTGCGCGACGAATCGCTGGGCCGGCTGCCGAAGTTCGAATGCGACAGCAGCGCGATCTTGGGCGCCACGCCGAAGCGGCGCATCTCCGCCGCGGCCTGGATGGTCAGGTCGGCGATTTCCTCGGCGCTGGGGTTCTCGTTGACGTGGGTGTCGGTGACGAACAGCGTCTGGTCGGGCAGCATCAGCACGTTGAGCGCGCCGTAGGCGGCGGCGCCGGGCTTGCGGCCGATGACCTCGTCCACGTAGCGCAGCTGGTTGTCGTAGCGGCTGGCCACGCCGCACAGCAGGGCGTCGGCGTCGCCGTGGTGCAGCAGCATGGCGCCGATCAGGGTGTTGTGCTTGCGGATCATCGCCTTTGCGATGGTGGGCGTGACGCCTTCGCGGCCGCGCAGCTTGTAGTAGGCCGACCAGGTTTCGTTGAAGCGCTCGTCGTCCTCGGGGTCGACGACCTCGACGTTGCGGCCGGGCGCCAGGCGCAGGCCGAACTTCTTGATGCGCATGTCGATGACGGCGGGGCGGCCCACCAGGATGGGCTGGGCCAGGCCTTCGTCGACCACGGTCTGCACGGCGCGCAGCACGCGCTCGTCCTCGCCGTCGGCGTAGATCACGCGCTTGGGCGCCTGCTTGGCCTGCTGGAACAGCGGGCGCATCAGCTGGCCGGAGTGGTAGACGAAGCCCATCAGCTTCTGCCGGTAGGCCTCGATGTCCTCGATGGGGCGGGTGGCCACGCCGGATTCGGCGGCCGCCTGGGCCACGGCCGGGGCGATGCGCACGATCAGGCGCGGGTCGAAGGGCTTGGGGATGATGTAGTCGGGGCCGAAGCTCAGCTCCTCGCCGGCGTAGGCGAGCGCGACTTCGTCGTTCTGCTCGGCCTCGGCCAGCTCGGCGATGGCCTTGACGCTGGCCAGCTTCATCTCCTCGGTGATGCGGGTGGCGCCGGCATCGAGCGCGCCGCGGAAGATGAAGGGGAAGCACAGGACGTTGTTGACCTGGTTGGGGTAGTCCGAGCGGCCGGTGGCGATGATGCAGTCGGGCCGCGCGGCGCGGGCGATTTCCGGGCGGATTTCCGGCTCGGGGTTGGCCAGCGCCAGGATCAGCGGCTGGCGCGCCATGGTCTTGACCATGTCGCCGGTCAGCACGCCGGCGGTGGAGCAGCCCAGGAACACGTCGGCGCCGTCGACGATGTCGGCCAGCGTGCGCGCCTCGGTCTTCTGCGCGTAGCGGCGCTTGTTGGGCTCCATGTCCGGGTCGCGGCCTTCCCAGATCACGCCGCGCGAGTCGGCGACGAAGATGTTCTCGCGGCGGATGCCCAGGTGCACCAGCAGGTCCAGGCAGGCGATGGCCGCCGCGCCCGCGCCCGAGCACACCAGGCGCACGCTGCCCATGTCCTTGCCGACGACCTTCAGGCCGTTGAGGATGGCGGCCGACGAGATGATGGCGGTGCCGTGCTGGTCGTCGTGGAAGACCGGGATCTTCATGCGCTCGCGCAGCTTCTTCTCGATGTAGAAGCACTCGGGCGCCTTGATGTCTTCCAGGTTGACGCCGCCCAGCGTGGGTTCGAGCGCGGCGATGATGTCGACCAGCTTGTCCGGGTCGCGCTCGGCCAGCTCGATGTCGAAGACGTCGATGCCGGCGAACTTCTTGAACAGGCAGCCCTTGCCTTCCATGACGGGCTTGGCCGCCAGCGGGCCGATGTTGCCCAGGCCGAGCACGGCGGTGCCGTTGGTGATGACGCCGACCAGGTTGGCGCGCGAGGTGTAGCGCGCGGCGGCTTCGTCGCCTTCGGCGTGGATGGCCATGCAGGCGGCGGCCACGCCGGGGGAATAGGCCAGCGACAGGTCGTCCTGGTTGGCCAGCGGCTTGGTGGGGGTGACGGAGATCTTGCCGGGGGTCGGATAGGCGTGGTAGTCCAGCGCCAGCTTGGTCAGGTTGTCGTCCATGGAGGGGGGCGTCGGGTTGCGGGCTCGTCGGGTCGATGAAAAAAGCACCGCGCCTGCGCACGAGGGCAGGCGGGCGGCAAGCCGGTCATTTGAACAGGAAACGCGCCCGGGGGCATGCTGCGGTGCACCGTCCGCGCGTTGGGAGCGCCGTCGGAAAGCGCATGGCCGCGCCCGGGCCGGCGCGCCCGGGCATGCCGGCCTGCGCCGCCGGGCCTGCGCCGCGGCGTTCCGTTCAGCGCTCCCAGGGGGCCTGGGGGCGGTCCTGCGCGTTCAGGGCCTGGCGCAGCGACCGGGCGGCCTCGCCGGCGGCGGCGTCGCCGCGCGCCAGCAGGCCGAGCGCGGCCAGCGCGATCCAGCGGTGGCCGACCTCGAAGAAGTCGCGCAGCGCGGCGCGCGTGTCGCTGCGGCCGAAGCCGTCGGTGCCCAGGGTGCGGTAGGGGCCGGGGACCCAGGCGCGGATCTGCTCGGGCACGGCGCGCACGTAGTCGCTGGCGGCGACGGTGGGGATGGGGGCGTCGCCCAGCTGGCGCGCGATCCAGGGCTGCGGGGCGCCCGCTTCGCCCAGCAGGGCGGCGCGGTCGCAGGCGTGGCCATCGCGCGCCAGTTCGGAGAAGCTGGTGACGCTCCAGACCTCGGCGGCGATGCCGAAGTCGGCGGCGAGCAGGTCGGCGGCCTTGAGGGCCTCGGCCAGCATGGGGCCGGCGCCGAGCAGGCGCACCCGCGCAGTGGCCGCGCCGCGCACGCGGTACAGCCCGCGCACGATGCCTTCGCGCACCTCCTCGCCTTCGGGCAGCGAGGGCTGCGGCAGGTTCTCGTTGGTGACGGTCAGGTAGTAGAACTCGTCGCGCTGCTCGCCGATCATGCGGCGGATGCCGTGGTCGACGATGA